>ERZ1023848.1-NODE-1-length-164455-cov-29.395237_pt1 | contig 164455 bp, 183 predicted proteins | sample MGYA00380385_ERZ1023848 | MGnify/ENA primary metagenome ERZ1023848 (study PRJEB33179, sample SAMN07449069) | human gut metagenome | biome: Human-gut; feature: Human associated habitat; material: Faeces | host: Homo sapiens | place: India:Kasaragod | collected...
GGTATTACTCTAATAGCAGTAATCATAACCTATCTCAAGTATGGAGATAGAAAGATAAGTCAGAAAGATAAATTAACAGATTAATCTGACTTTTTTATTATTAAAATGCAATAATATGAAAGCATTTTTAACTGGTTTATTTATGTTTGTACTTTTGTTAAGTATTGGTAGTATTGGATACTTATTCTTTTATGGAGAGATTCTGTTTGGAATTGTATCTACAATCTTAACATTAGTGTCAGGTATTTGTTTCTTTACAAAGGTACCTTATCCAAATGTGAAAAATATTACAGAATAAGCTTACAGAGGAGTAGAAATACTCCTCTTTCTTATTTATTATGGAAAAGATAAGTGAAAATACTGTTAGAGATAAGGATCATGCTTACACTCGAATTGAAGGATTATTAGACCCTCGTTATTACAATAATTGTTATAGATGTGTACTTTATCCTACCTCTACAGAATGCAGAGAATTAACTCGTATATTAGGTCCTTGTAAAGAATACCACTATTTTAAAAGAATTATTTTGATAGATAAAGATGTCGTCCAAGAAGTTCAAATTATCTGAACCATCACCACCGATTTACATTGAAAATAAGATATATCAGTTAGTGTTTACTGGAACCAATTCCTGTGATGGATGTGTCTTTTATGAAAATAATGGAGAAAAATGTATAGCATTATCCAAGAAGCACTTAATCTTATGTAAACCTCGCCATATGTTTGTAGAAGTAAAGAACAAAGATAGCTTTATTTTAATTGATATTATATAATGAAAGAGTTTGAAATGATTAAATCTTGGAGTAAAGACTGTATTGGTTGTTATTTTTTCCACAAACCTGGTAGCTGTCTGCCTAAGTTTAAAAAATATAACCTACCTGCATGTATTCAAAGTGGAGAACATTATATTTTTAAACTTAAATCAGAGACCCCTTCACAAAAAATTATTAATATTATAATTGAATGATAAATGATGTATTTACTATAAACGGTAAAAAATATTATCGTATTGAAAAATCAATAAGTAATTCTTGTAGAGGTTGTGTATTTTTTCCTTATTTATGTAGTACTTCAACAACTAAACTTTGTAAACACCAAGATCTCTTTAAGACATATATCTTCAAAGGAATTGATGATCTAGATATAATACCTATAACAATAATTTAATTCTATAGTTCAATGGATAGAATATCAAACTACGAATTTGAAGATTAAGGTTCGATTCCTTATAGAATTACATAATACTTAATAGTATGAAAGTTGAAATTAATTTTGGTTTTGTGTTCTTAGTATTCCTTGTTTTAAAGCTTACAGGGCACATTACTTGGTCATGGTGGTGGATTACTTCACCCATATGGATTGGATTTATTCTATGGCTTATTATAGGGATTTTTGGCCTATATTTGACTAACAGTAAATCTTATAAACGGAGAAAAATGTTTAACACCTTAATAAAAAAATAATGAATATTTTAAATCATTTGGTTGATTATGGCGAGTCAATTACCTTATTTAACCCTGACATTGTTTTTATTACTTGTGTAAAAGAGCAAAAAGCAAGATATACTGCATATCATAATAGAAAAGGCTGGTACATTGTTGGTGATACAGACATATTTAAGCCTGAGAAAATCTATATGGATGATAATGGATTTTTTATTGACCGTTTCACTCCATATTATATAAATGATGAAACAAATGATGTTTATGAATATCCATGCGTCAATATATGTTATAAAGTAGATGAAAACAAGTTTGATAACATATATATTTATGCTAACGATATAGACGAGGCAAATAGTCTCTATAATAAGATATGCGCCAGATATAAAAAAGGTATGAATAAAATTACATTTGGCTAATGAAAAAACTAGTAGTTTGCGATAGCGTTCGGTCTGAAACTTTTGATATAGGAAACTATGTAGCTGCCTGTATTCAAGAATTAGGTAAAGAGTTTCCTACAGAAGATTTATCAGTAATTACAAATCTCCCTAAAGAATATTTCGAACAGGAAGATGTAATCTTTTATATTGTTGAATAAACTAATTCACTATAAATTAAATAATTACCCAGAGGGGGGGGTATATTGCTTCTCTCTAAAGAGTAAAAACTATGAAAAATATTGAATCACCAACAAGAACTATTCTTAATCCTGGTGAGTATATTGTTGGACACATTGAAAACTATCCAGTAATTTATGTAAAGGATAGAGATATTTTATTTTGTAAAAATACAACAGTTAAATATCCTCTAATTAAACAAATCTTTGATTCTGGAGAAGATAAACATAGAATTGAAGAAAAATCCTTAACTATTACTAAAGAAGCTCACTTTGTAACATTAGGCTGTCTTGTTACAGATAGAGCAAATTGTAAAACAATACTAAAAAATACTAAAAAGATTAAAAATGAATAATTCTATTGTTGGTGTTAAAAGTGCAATGCGTAGTACTGTTTCTAAACATGAACAGCTGCAAAAAGCAAAATTTGTAGAAAAAGCTTCTGACAAGACTATGAGATATGCTGATTTCTTAGCTTATGTTGAGAATGAAATTAAGCAGTCAAAGGTTATGGCTACATTTAACTATAATTTCCCATGTTTTAAAAACGATGGTGTTTTTCAGTTAAATAGAGCTATTCAAGAAGTATTTGGATTAGTTGCTGCTATGAAAGGAGAAAGTAGTCCATCTAATGATGAAGAAGAAGCAGTAAACACAATTGAAGTAATTCTTGCCAATGGTGAACGTGTAAAAGTTCCTTATGGAGATATTGCTCTTGAAGAGTTAGGTAAGGACAGTAAAATCTCTATTTCTTATAATACTGATCAACATAGGCTCTATGTTAAAGGTAAATGTCAACAGAAGTATAGCACTTTGATTGATGATATTATTGATCGTACTAAATGGTTGTTAGCCAACGAATCTATTTATCGAGGACAGGCTCTTGAAATTACTGATCCCTCAGAGCCAAGTATTATGGATTTGTCAAATATCCATAGTGAGAAAATGATTCTCTCAAGGCAAATTAAGTATGAACTTCAGCCTTTAGAATCCCGAATTTTACACCCAGAAATTTGTATTGAAAAGGGAATTCCTTTAAAGTTTGGAGCCTTGTTGGAAGGACCGTATGGCAGTGGTAAAACATTGATAGCTTTTAAGTTAGCTGCAAAAGCTATTCTCAATAATTGGATGTTTGTATATTTGAAAGATCCAACTTTGTTAGCTGAAACTATTAGACTGTGCAAAGTGATTGATAATACTGGATATGGTGTTATCATCTTTACTGAAGATGTAGATCAGGTAACTCGTGGTGATCGGGATGCTGCAATGCAAGATATTCTGAATACGTTGGATGGTGGTGATACTAAAGGTATGAATGTAATTACCTTGTTTACTACTAATCATATTGAACTTATTGAACCTACTTTCCTGCGAGGGAAGCGTATTGGTTCAGTAATTTCTTTAGGGTCACTTGATGCCGAAACAGCTGAAGTATTTGTTAAAGAGGCATTTAAAGATGGATATACTCTAAAAGGTGATTTTACTAAAGTTTACAAACTTATTGAAGAGAAGAATATTGTACCTGCGTTTATGGCTGAAATTGTAGAGTCTGTAAAAGGACATATGATTTTTATGGATAATAGTACTGAAGTTCTTCCTGAGTATATTGAGAGTTCAGTGAATTCTTATCTTCGTCAGGTAGCTCTTTCTCATAAGAAAGATATGAATAAGAAACCTGAAGAAATCTTTGTAGAATCTCTGCAGCAAATTATTGGTAAGGAGAAATTAGAAGATAAAGTTGACAAAATCTTCAATCTTCTTAATGAATAAAAAAATACACAGAGAGATATTTCTCTCTGTGTTTGTGGTATCATAGTTCTACCTTTACGTTGGTGATACTATAAGTAGATATGAATTGAAACTAAAGAACTGCTAAATTTGTTAATATGGAAATTATTTGTCAAGAAATTATTCACTTTACTACTAAAGAAGAAGCTCTGTATGTTTTAGGAGAGTTAGAAAAAAGAGAAGAAATAACTCTTAATGATGGACAAACATCCCTTACTAAGTGGTTTACAGAAAGAGGCATAGAGTGGTATTCAAGATTGTCTTCAGATGAAGAAGGAATTATTCTTGTAGGAGAGAAATATATTGAGGAAGAAAGTCAAGGTGTAAAAGCATTCTTAGGATCATTAAGTAATAAGAATTGTAATGAGTATGATTTTAAATCTGAATTTGAATCATGTTCTGATACTTTTAAGTTAGAATATTGTACTTATAGTGAAGCTTCATCTTGGGAAGATAGTAGTACAATAGATACTGGTTTTAACTATGACGTATATGATGCAGAAGACAATTTAGTGTTTACTATTAGAAGTCCTAAAGAATTAGAAATTCTATTGCGTACTGTTATGAAGGATCATGTTAGTTACTATTCTTATGTAAACGCTAAGAAGGTTACAATTAATGAGGATCATGATATCGATTATTATGATCAAATATTTTCATTTTAGGAATGTACGACGTTGGAGATATCGTTAAAATTAGAAGTAAAGAATGGTTTGATTCTCAATGGTTTCCAAATCATCACCATAAAACAGATTATTCTAGTGCATTATTTATTCCAAATATGTACAAGTTTTGTGGTAAAACATTTAAAATTGAAAGTAGACTGAGAATCAGAAATGATGAATATGTATATTTTTTAAATAGTGATCCACGTTGTTCTTTTACTGCACCTATGTTTGAACTTGTAATACAGTTTCCCATTATAGAATAAATTTAAGTAAAAACTTGTATAAATATTTGGTAGTATTATTAAATTAACCTATATTTGCGGATACAATTAAGTACTATTCATAGGCGATTTAAACTTGCTCGTTAGTGTATTTGGTTGTGCACGCTACGCTTTGACCGTAGAAGTTAAAGTTCGAATCTTTAACGAGCAACTAATAAAATCACATAAAACTAAATAAAAATGACGGCTGTTATTCTTTTTATTTTAATCGTACTATTGGTTCTCTGTGTTTATTTCTTTATTAGAAATTGTTATGTATATCAATTCCGCAATCAGATTATTGACCGTATTTTAGATTTTGAAGAATACGATTCTCTTTTTGAGGTATATGAAAATGTAAGTTATAATCAAATGGCACTTTCGTTTAAAAGATTAACATTAGAAAATTGGTATCCAAAAGAATTTTGTAATAAATTAAAGAAATAAGATATTAAGCCAACTTCGCATAGTGGTCGATTGCACGGATCTTGTAAGTCCGACCTTATAGGCACGTCAGTTCGAATCTGACAGTTGGCTCAAAAAATGTGTTTAATATGAAAAATAAAAATATTGTTAGTTATAACGTTATTACATACGATTTTAATAAACGTTATATGACGCATTATGATATCATGCCTTATCTAATAAGCTGTTATGAATCAGTAACGAAAGCTGAGCATCCTAAAACTTTTGAAGAGTTTAAACAGTTTATTATTGATGAAAGTCGCTATCAGTGGTGGTCTAGATGTGAATATGAAGTAATTATTTCATCGTGGCCTGGACAGCAGGTTGAAGAAAAATGGGACGTACATAAACAAGTAATGATGAATATTGATGTTATTACCAAAGTGTTTATGGAAAATATTGCTAATCTAACTAAATAATGGAAGATAAACTATTAACCCTTACTTTATCTACTAAAGAGTGGAAACATATTATTGGTTCTTTGGATGTAGATTATTCTGAAGTTAGCGATTGTGATCCAGCTGAATTATCTAATGGGATAATTTACAGAGTATTACCAAGACTTTATGAGATTGATAAAGATCTTCCTGAGGCTTGGATTAAATATGTTAAGAATAATCCTCCCTCGGTTAAAGAAATTTTACTATACTTGGATAAAATTGGTTGGTCTAACCTTATTGATGAACGATGGATAAAAAAGGTAACTAATGATATTAAAGAAGAATATCCAAATACTACAGAGGATATTTTAAATAAGGTATTAGATATAATTATAATTAAATAATTTACCTCGGGATGTCGCCTAACGATATGGCGCCTGATTTGGGATCAGGAACTAAAGATGGTTTGACTCCATTCGTCCCGACTAATTAATTACTAATAGATTATGAATCCCATAAAATTAGACTTTTCTTCTGATATTTACCAATTTGGAGAAGATATTTCTGCCGCTCGATTGCATGCAAAACTCTTTAATGTTATTAGTTCAAAAATTAATATTATTGTTAATACAGAGGGAAATAAGAAATTAGATAGAATTGGTTTTACCAAAAAGTTTCAAGAGCTTTATCCTTATTATCAATATCAAACTGCAGCATCACTTGGGCATGATGGCAAAGATATCGAATCGTTAATAGAAGAAGACAAATCTCCAAGTTTTCTAAGAGCATTTGATGATGAGGATGCTTGTAGTTTTGTCGCAGTTGACATTGAAAACAAACGTGTATTTAAGTTCAGTGATAAACTTTTTACTATTTGTTATGATATCTCTGATTTTATAGAAGTTCAGAAACTGTTACTAGTATGTCAAAATCTTTTAAATAGTTGCATCAAAACGGCTAATAGTGTTGCTAAAGTTAATGTAATTACTTATGATGGTCAGGATTTTGAATTAGTTAGTTGCAAAATTAATTCTAATATGCCTATTGACTATGATAAACATTATAATGATGATTTCAAACCTATTGCGAAAAAGATCGATGAATTTATTGAATCTATAGATTCTGGATTAATAATTGCTCATGGTGTTGCTGGAACTGGTAAAACTACATATCTTAGGCATTTAATGACTCATCATAATAAAAAGTTTATTATTTTGAGCAATGCTTTGATGAATAATATTGCCGATCCATCATTTATCAAGTTTATTTTAGAGCAAAAAGACTCCATTCTCATTCTTGAAGACTGTGAACAATTACTTCAAGATAGAAAAAATAATGCTTTTAATAATGGAATTGCAAATATTCTTAATATGACAGATGGGTTGTATTCTGATATTTTAAACATTAAGATTATTGCAACTTTTAATGCTGATATTAAGGATATAGACCAAGCTTTATTAAGAAAGGGTCGATTAGTAGCCAAATATGAATTTGGACCGTTATCTGCAGATAAAACGAAAGCTCTAATGAAAGAACTTAATAAGTCTGATGATCATCCTACACAAATGACATTAGCTGATATTTATAATTTTGAAGATATTACGGGAGGAGAATCCGTAAGTAGAAAAAAAATTGGTTTTTAAATAAGTAGAAATATGAAAAAGTATTTTATAGTTGTTTTAGTAATGATTACTGTTACTGTAATGAGTTGTATTGGAGTATCAAATAAAACTACTGAAGTTAAAACTGACTCAACAAGTATGATTGTTGATTCAACTGAAGTAGTTGCAGATACTACTGCGGTAGACTCTATTTAGTAATAATTATTATTCTGTAGTTTTTAGCTGTTAATTTTTATTAACAGCTAATTTTTTCTAAATATTTAGATAATGGATATTAGAACAGATCCGTTAATAACAAAAGAATTTATTGACGAAGTATCCTCAAATATTGCTGCATATCGGAAAGAGATTACATGGTCTAGTAAAAATGGTGATGTACACACACTAGCTGATTTAAATAGTGGTCATTTGATTAATATCATTAAACTTATAATAAGAACTAGAACTAGGGTGGAAATCTTACCCGTACTAAAGGCTGAGTTAAATTATAGAAATAATCTTTCAAAAATATCAATTATTACGATTATTTAAATAATGAAACCATTAAAAAAGAATATTATCTTCTTAGATATTGATGGTGTTCTTAATTATACAAATTGGTATTCTAATCCTAGAAACTTTGGAAATATTAACGGTCAAGAAGGAGACTTAGATCCATTTTGTATTGAACGAGTTAATATATTAGCTAAAATAACTAATTCTTATATTGTTATATCTAGTGACTGGAGGTATGATGAGAGACAATGTCGAATTAGACTGGAAAAAGCTGGTTTAACAGCTTTAATTATTGGATTTACCCCAATTCATCTATGGAATGAAAAGCAGTTAGATAAATCTAGAGGAGCAGAAATCCAAAGTTGGTTAAATAATAATCTATGTATTGTAAATAATTATGTTATACTAGATGACAGAACAGATATGTTAGAACACCAACTTAGAAATTTCATATATGTAAATAGTCATATAGGATTATCTGATGATGATATAAATGAAGCTATTATTATTTTATCTAACTAATAAACTGGAGTGTAGCTCAGAGGCAGAGCATGAAACTGTTAATTTCAGGGTCGAGATATCGTAATTCTCCACTCCAGCTAATATTTTATGTTAATAAGGTTTTTACGGAAGAGTACTCAAGTGCTTTAAGAGGGCAGTTTTGAAAACTGCTAGGTTGTGTAACAAGCAACGCGTGAGTTGGAATCTCACCTCTTCCACATTTATATTAAAGTTATGTATAGAGAAATTGGAGACGTATTTACAATGGTAGATTCTGATGCTTCAAAAGTATTAGAGTTACAGGTGGTAAAAGAGAGGTATGGTTTAGTATGTGAAGAGTGTTATTTTTACAAAGAATACGAACATTGTGTTCCATACACTAATTCACAATGCAGAGCACAAGTAGGCCACTGTTCTTTTCATTATAGAGAAGATCATATGGATGTTATATTTAAATTACTTAAAGAACATAAAAATTTTAATAAGGTAATTCCTATTAATATAACATAATCAATTATATTTAAAGTGTAAATATTGCACTTTAGAATGGAGTTTAAGCTAATCTAGTGAAAGCACTAGACTGAAAATCTAGGGAGCCAGGAGCGTAACCTGGAAACTCCACAGAATCGTCTCTAGAACAATTATCAATAAAATTACTGTAAATTATTATAATTGCTGAAAGGAGATATGCTTTCTAAATTATTTATCAGTAGTCTTCGTCTAGAAGCTTAGGATACAGATAAAAGATCAGTTAAAATAAGGTTTTAATTTATTTGCTGAGTCTCTGAGAGAAAGGTGCAAATCCTTTAGATTACTATTTTTTCTGCATGTATGACCGAGTGGTGAGGTGTGGCTCTGCAAAAGCCATTACGTAGGTTCGAGTCCTGCTACATGCTCCTAATCTTATGCATTGTTGGTGTTAGTGATAGCATATGTGACTTCCAATCACAAGGGGAGAGTTTGAATCTCTTACAATGCTCAAATAATAAGTAATATGAAAAGTTGAAATTTTATAACACATAAACAAAAATTACACTGAGGATATAGGATCTTACTAATGGAGAATCAAGGTAAAGCATTTGGCAGCATTTACTGATATTTTGATGAGCCTAGAGATCTTTATATTGATATGATTAGTGTTTCAGAAGAAAGTCAACAAAAAGGATTGGGTACATTCTTATTGAAGAAACTAGAACACATTTGTGTTAATGATTTGTCTGCTGAAAAAATTTCTTTATGAACATTCAAGAATAGTTGAACAAAAAAATGGTATAATCGTTGTGGATATAAGGATGCAGAACCTAATGAGTCAGAACCAGAAACAATTTGAATGGAAAAAAGAATAAATTCATTTTAATCTTATATATTTACTTAACTTAATGACACTTAAATTTGTTAAACTGTCTAATAGATGGTTTGTAGATATACCTTATATAGGCTCTATCGAAGATCTTGAAATGGTATCTGGTAGTGATAAATTTTTAAATAATCTATGTTTAAGAACCGAGTCTACTACTACAGCATTAGAGTTAGATGTTTCAACAACTGAAGAGTCTCAATACTGTTTTAAATTTGTAATTAGTGACATTGACTCTAGTGGAGCTACTTATAAATGTGACTCTCTTGAAAATATTGATTCTATATGGCTTTATAATGTAACAAAACTAATCTTCTCCGAGTTTCCAAGAGCTATTTATATTACATCAATAAAAACAATATAAATTATGATTACCTTTACAGAATTTTGTAGTGAGTTACTAGCTAAACATGGATATTTAGATTTTGAATATGATATTGTTATTTCGTTTACTCAAACCTTCTCTAATACTACATGCGGTTTAGGTGGAATAGGAGGGCAGGCATTTACTAATGCTCAAATATTCGCGTTTATTACTTGTAATACTGTAATTATAATAGGACCTGCGTGGAGCTATTGTATAGAAGACTACACAGAAATGTTATCAGTCGATATCTATAATCATCATATTGCTGATATGTGCAACATAGCAAGAATAAACCAATATGGCAACATTAAGAAAATTAAAAGGATTTAGCTCAAATTAAAAAATAATACATCAGTAAAAACAGTATAATAAGATGATCAATCTATCTATTTTAGAAACAGGATGGTATCAAACTAGCAACGATGAAATTAAATACATTTACGTTAACTCAGAAAATTGTGATGATGAATCATCTGATATTGAAATTGACTGTATGTTAACGGCTGCTGGAAATATTGGAATCCTTAATAATACTCTATCAGACACATATCATTTTAAAATTCCATCAAGTAAATTAGGTACTATAAGTTATTTAGGAGATTGTATTTTGCCAAATGTAATTACAACACAAATGGCTGAAAACTACTCAGATCCAACTATTATCTGTAGAACAGCATTATTGTCATTGATAATGAGATTTACTAAACGAAAGGATAATTCTGTTAGAATACAAAAAGAAACAAAACTTAGTGATATTTTTGCAGGTATTTCTGTTTCTGGTATAGCTATGTTATTGTTCACATATTTTGGAATACAAACGTATGAATTTGACAGGTTTAAACCTGAGGATGCATCCATTCTAGATTTGTGTAACTACTTACTAGAGAAATTAAACCTATAATTAGACTAAAGCCCAAGTGGAGGAATTGCTAGACTCTCCAGACTTAGGATCTGGTATCCGAAAGGATGTGCAGGTTGGAATCCTGTCTTGGGTACTAAATTTAACTGAAATTATGATAAAAATTTACGATCCTAAAACTAATACACTTGATTGGAAGTTGTTAGACCAAATTCCAGAGATAGTAGCTTTAAAAAACACTCCTCAGAATCAAAAATATCATAAAGAAGGAAATGCTTTTATACATACATGTTTGGTAACACAAAATATGCTTGACTGTATTGAATTAGGGCATCCTTTTATTGAAAAACAACACATGTTTGAAGATGATGATTTTAAGGAGATGTTAGTATTATCTGCTTTACTTCATGATATTGGCAAACCCACTGTAACTAGTCTTGGAGAAGATGGCTTATATCATTGTAGAAATCATGCTGAAGAAGGAATAAGAATTGCTGATCCAATGCTTAGAGAGTACTTTAAAGATGATAAAATGAAGGACTTTAAAGTTTTAGCAATATGTAATATGATTAGATACCACATGCGTCCTTTATATATTTTTAGTAAGGCAAATCCAGCAAATAGAATATTATCATTAGCAAATGATTTGAAATATGTTTTAATGGATGCTCTCTTGTTGTTAAAGTATTGTGACTGTAAAGGTTCTCTAACTGATGAAGATACTAGGTGGTACGAAACGTTACAAAAAGTGAGAGAGTTATATTATAATACAGTTACCTATAAAGCTGGAGAAGAAGTTACAATTGAAAAAATTAGTGACAATACTACCTGTGAATATGAATCTGGAAATCATCCGAATGGTATTAATGTAGGATATCGTCGATCAGGTAAATTACAATATCCTGTAACGGTTGGAACTAGGTGTACTATTGGGTTTCCATTCTCTAGCTCTCCTGTAACAAAAATTATTGATAAATGTACTTTCGAAACAAAAAACTCAGTATATAAAATATTTAAACCAGAAAAGTAATGAATTTTATTTGTGTAGTAAAAGATCCAGCTATTATTCTTTGAACTTTAATTCAGAAAGGTTTTAATTGTGTTAATCCAGAATTTGCATCAGAAGTAACAGCTCTGGGAGCTGAAGGTAAATTATCTGATAAATACCCTTATCTTTTTATTGCAAAAATTCATAAAGATTATGCAATTTTTAAGGATAAACACACAGCTGAAAGATGGCTAGCTTCTAAAGGTATTGATTCCTATCAAAGGTATTGGGCAGTAGATGATGTTTTAAAGGCTTTAGGCGTTAACAAAACGGAAGCAGAACAGAGACAAGAAGCTATTAATATTATTAATGGTAAAACAAAAAATATGGATAAAAAAGAATTTGGCTCAGTTGTTAATTTGATGTCATCGTTGCTAGGCGGTGATTTTGAAAAAATGTTAGAAGAGATTAAGGAAGAACTGGAAAAGGAAGATAAAAAAAATAATTCTGAAGAGGAATCTTTAGAAGAAAAATCTGGTACCTTTGAAGACGCTATTATTCCTGGTTATATTGTAAAATTTGCTATTGATGATCTTGATTATGGAGTCATTCTGGCAAATAGGATGATTGTATGTTTTGGTAATGATGGAAGAGTTAAAGGATATCTAAAGAAGTTCACTCAAGACACTCCAAGACCAATTGCAGGGATTTATAAACCTACTGAGGAAGCATACGGTTTTAGTAAAACTGATAAAATGATTCCAGTGTGGATAGCTCCAAAGCAAGAGGTAGTTTATACTATGGAAGATATTGAAAAGAAACTTGGTTTAGAACCTGGTTCACTCAAAATCAAATAATAAAGAGGGAATTTCCCTCTTTTTTGCTTTAATAATATGAGTAAATATATTAGGGATTATCAAGTAGATAATTTTTCTGACGAGGATCTTGAACAAATAAAGCCAAAAAAGAATAAAATTAAAAAATTCAAAGAACCAAAAAATTCTAAGGACTCTAAGAAAAAACCTTTAAGGAAAATAAAAGATGAAATTTAGTATTGAAGATGTTTGGTTGTATCCAACTGAGATTGCATCAGAATCAGTAGATTATAATATATATAATAAAGACGGTAAGTTACCTGTGTTTACTTCCGTTGAGGAACCATTAAAACTTGAGGAGTATATTGAGTTAGGTAAACTTGGTATTAACACGATTATCCCACAAAGTATTAGTTTGAAGGAACGGTTATCGATGATTCATCAATCGTTTATAGATTTATCCTATCACGAATTAAATAATTTGTTATCAAGCGACAGTTTTACCTCCAATTTTGATAACACAAAAACATACTATATTTATATAGAATATACTCCTTATAATGGTAAACAGTTTTTTCATACTTGTAAATATATTAAACGACAATTTGGAGGAAATGTGTTATTAATGGTATCTAATATTGGCTCGCCTGAATTATATTTAGAATGTTGTAAAACAGGCATTGATTATGTTATTCTTGTAGATTCTTCTCGATATGTAGATCTTAAATTCTCATATCCATCTGGATCATTAATTGCTGATTGTAAAAGCAAGCAATGGGAAATTCAAGAAACTATTAAATCAAGTCAGAATGCAGGAATTTTTTGTCCTTATACAGCAGCTTCTATTATTCATATCGAACACACATTAAACCAGATTCCAAGTTTTAGAGGTTTAGTTTTAGGAGCTGATTATGTTATGACGAAATTTAATTCCTCAAAACTTGACTATAATACGCATGTTAAAGCTATAGAAACCAAATTATTTAATATAATGCAGTATGGAGGAATTAGAACTTTATCCGATTTTGAAAAAATTAAATATATTATTAAATAATGGAAGATAGAATTATATATTGTAAACTAACTGAAAAAAGTTCTAGAAAGGTTTGGGTTATAGAACCTAAACAGTTTTATCCTGATAAAACCGAAATATATCCCCTATCTGTTTCCTTAGCGTCCACTGTGATTGACCGAATAGAACATCCAATAGGATGTGTTATTGGCCTTTATAGTAGTAAATTAACTCTAGCAAGTACTAAAAAGTATTATTCATATTCTGGAGAAAAATGTGCGGAAGTCTATGACGATCCAGTATCAGGACCTGGATATCAAAGATATTTAAGAAATCGAGACAAAACTCCAGAAGAAATTGCAGAAGAGGAAGCTAAAATAAGTAAAACGTTACTATCTCATCTACTTAGAGACACTCAGACTAAACCTCTAACAATTGAACAACATGGATTCTATATTGAAGACGATAAGTATTATCTTCTAGTTCGGAATATTAAAAAAGTAGTTAATACTTTGTTATTAGGACCAACTGGTAGTGGTAAAACCGAGGTTATAGCTTTAGTTGCTAAGCAATTAGGTTTAGAATGTGAATATTATGACATGGGTGCAATGGCTGATCCTATTGCTGATTTATTAGGTGTTCACAGGTTAGAGAATGGTAATTCTATTTTTGATTTTGCTAAGTTTTGTGATGATATACAAAAACCTAAGATAATCATTCTTGATGAGCTATCTAGAATGCCACATACTTGTGCTAATATTATCTATCCGTTGTTAGACAATCGACGCTATCTTCCTGTGGAAATAGCAGGTTCAAAAGATGTTAGGCGTATTCCTGTACATCCTAAATGTGTGTTTTTTGCTACTGCAAACATCGGTATTGAGTATACTGGTACATCAACTATGGACAAGGCGTTGACGAATCGTTTCTTTCCTATAGAGTTAGATTATTTGAATGCAAGTAATGAAACTAGTGTTCTTGTAAAAAGATGTGGAATTGCTAAATCAGATGCTAAGATTATTTCTAATCTTGCCGAATCTATTAGAAAAATGAAAAGAAATTCTGATTTAGAAACCGCTATTTCAACGCGAGAAACCTTAATGATTGCTGACTTAATCTACGATGGATGGGAACTTGTTAATGCAGTCAAGGCCGTATTACTACCACTTTACGAGCAAGATGACAGAGAAAAAATTATTAAACTTATAATGAGTAAATAATGGCTGTTACTGATTGGTTTGGAAGAAATAAGAATAGGAATTATATATCAGAACATGGTAATCATAAGTTACAATGGGATTTTGGAATGGAGAATTCCTATTCTTCATTCTTTGCTCCAAACTTAGATAAACAAAAATTAATAAAAGACTCTTATAAACATACTTGTGATATTAGGGACATTATGGAAGTCCCGAAATCAATTAAAGTTAGTTTATTTGCCCAACCTAGTTCTTATAGTACCTCCAAAAAAGTTGTAATTTCAACTGATGTTTTTGATGATTCGGCGTTGAATAATAATCAAAAATTAGATATCTTTTTAGGATTAGCAGTTCATGAGGTCTCCCATATTTTATACACTGACTTAGATTCAGTAAAGAACTACAAATCAGACGATTACATTGGACAGTTAACTAATATAATTGAAGATGAGCGGATTGAAAGTAAGGCAACATATTTCTATCCAGGATACGCTAACTTCTTAAAAGAAGTAAAGCGTTATTATTTTCAGAAATGTTTCAAGGAAGAACATTTAAATGATGTAACTGACGTTTTGCAAACAGTATTTTACATTATTAGATATCCAGAAAATGTAAGTGAAGACATTTATAATCGTCATTTAGTTTTATTTGAAAAAATCAAAAATGTTATGTCTTCTTTGGGTAAATCATTTGTAGAGTCTAATTCAAAAGCAAAGAAAATTTGGAAATTAATCTGTGATTATTTTGAACTCCCACCAGAACCTCCAACAAATAATAAAGAGTATTCTCAAGAAGGAGAACCAGATGAGGGTGATAATAATGATAACAGTGATATGAGTCAAGGAAATGAATCTTCTGACAATCGCTCTAGTAAAAGTGAGAGTAATTCAACTTCTGAAGGCTCTAATTCCAAAGGCTCTAACTCATCAACGTCTAAACCTGCTGAAACAGGCACTGTAAAGCCAAGATCTGAAGAGGAGTTAAAAGACTTTGCAAATTCTATAGCGAGAAGAATCTCTAAGGTTACAAGCAGTTACACTACTCAACGTAGTTCTGAAATTAGAACATCATGGGATGCAGACGAATATGCTGGAGATTTAGTAAGGGAGAGTGATGATTTAATATTGCGTCGTCAGGAAAATAATCAGAAAAACTATAATGAAATTAAGACTCAGTTAGGAGTTTCTATTACACCACTAGTTAATGCTTTTAGCAAATTTTTTGTTGAACAAAAATATAATCTTAGTGGGTTAAGAAGAGGTAAACTTGATACGGGAAAACTTGCTGAAGCTTATCAAAATGTTGAGACTGTTTATACACAAACATTCGAAAGAATAACGCCAGGCTTAGATTTATGTCTGTTAATTGATGAATCAGGTTCAATGGACGGAAGCAAAATTAATACTGCTCAACAAGCAGCAATCTTATTGAATGAAGTTTGTTTAAAATTACCTAAATGTAACTTGTTTATTTATGGTCATACTGCTGATATTGTATCACCTGGCGATACGTTTATTAATGTTTATCGAGATTCTTGGAATAAGAATAAGTATTCTTTAGGATCTGTAAGAGCAATGTGTAACAATAGGGATCATGAAGCAATCGAGGAAGTTTATAAACTTGTAAGAAAACAAACTAATAACCCTCTTTTAATGTTTGTAATATCTGATGGATATCCTGCTGCACGAGGTTTACCTAATTTATCAGAATCAATAAGGTTGGTAAAAAAGACAGTTGACTGTATAGAATCAAGAGGTGACACAGTTATTTGTCAGATAGCTATTGAAAGTGACATTGATCCTCAAAAAATGTTTAATAATTATATTCATCTTACAGATTTAGATACATTTCCTAGAGATTTATCTAATTATGTACTAAAAACTCTTATATCAAAACTTAAAAGAATTGATATATAGATTTTATATTTCACTGTTTTTTATTATTTTTGCAGTATAACTAAAAATAACAAAACGCTCAGGTCGGTCAATGGTAGGCTCACGGTCTTTAACTGTTTAACTTTAAACAAATGGAGCGTTGTAATGGAAACATTACAAATGAACACGATGATAACGTTGAATCCTTAACAGATAATGCTGATGGTAACGACGTCGGAATGGAAAGTTATCCAGCCGCGAACGAGTAGATAATCGTGCACCTAAGTTCTTTAGGAATATGGTGATGACGTACTCTAGACCACAAACAAGATGTTGTCTGATAATACTAAGGACAACCTAAGACCTTGAAAGAATATTGGTGCACGAGTACCAAGGGTCTTGGCAGTGAAAACTGTAGTGGTAAGCAAAACCGTCAATAGGGGTTCGAGTCCTCTACTGAGTGCCAATTAATAATCAATGAATTATACTATGTTACTTTCTTTTGAAAAAGAAGAAATTCAAGAATTAGCAGAAGAATTAAACTGCACAACACAAGAAGCAGGTATCATTTATCTAAGGCAGGAAGGGTGTACTTATACACAAATAAGACTAAAACTAGGTAATCCTTCCAATAAACTAATTAGACAAACACTACTAAAATATGCACCTAATCTTATAGAAAATAATGAAAAAGTTTAAAATATTGTTACATGATTATGTAATTGTAATCGCTTTACTTGCTTTTAGTGTCTTATATATTAAATTTTCTACAGAATCGGTATCTGCAGAACCTTCCAATATTGAAATAGAGTCTCCAAAAGAAGACTCTATTATTATTTTAAGGGATTCGTTAACAGAATGGCAAGTATTTATCATGGCACTTATTGAAGTTGAATGTGAAAGAAATCCTAAAGCTAAATCTCCTGGTGGTGCGGTTGGACCATTTCAAATAACACAGTCTTATATTAATGAAATTAATAGAATATATAAGACAGACTTTATTTTGTATGAAGCTTATAATTTAGATAAGGCTTTATGTATGTTTGAGATGATGAACGATCACTATAATCCTAATCGAGATGTAGATAAAGCTATTAAACTTCATAATCCTAAGGCTGGTAACTGGTACACTAAAAAGGTAAAGCAAAGAATGCAGGCTATTGAGTTTAATGAGGAAGTTAGAGCTAAAATCATAGATTTATATAATATTTATTAAGTAAAATGAAAAGAATAATAATAGAAATATTAGCTGTAATTGCGGTCTTTGCTCTTTTATTGTATTTAGGAAAAACTATCAAAGATCTTAATACTAGATTAGCATATTCTGTTAATAATGAAAAAGCATATGCTGCTGAAAGGACAGATTTAAATGCAAAAAATAGAGCGTTTCAACTTACAATAAAACAACTTGAAAGCTCCACCGACTCCTTAACAAGAAAACTGAAAGAAGTAGCTAATGAAAGTGGAATTAAAGATAAGAGAATTAAATCACTACAGTATCAGCTTGAACACTATTCTAAAACGGATACAATAAAAATTCAAGACACAATTTTTAAAGATCCTCAGTTTGTATTAGATACATGTGTCCAAGATGAATGGAATAAATCTTGTTTACATTTAAAGTATCCAAATGAGATTGCTATGAACCATGAATATACTAATTCTAAGTATATATTAGCTGAAGGAAAAAGGGAAACAATTAAACCTAGAAAGTGGTTTTTACCTCGCTGGTTTAGTAAAAAACACACTATTGTTGAAATTACAGTTGTTGATGAAAATCCATATGTAATTACCAAAGAGCAACGTTTTATACAAATTGTTGAAGATTAATTATGAAGACTTTAAATGCTATAGCATTAAGAGACTATATTGACGATAACGGTGTTTTTATTTGTACTCAAGGTCAAAATGTAACCATTATTAAAGATAATAAAGATTGTTTGGTTAAAACCTCTTGTGGATGGTATGAGGCAGACGTAGAGGATTTTGAAGTAAAAGAACTGAATAATGAGGTATCAGGAGTGTTTAAAAAGAGGATTTGATAAAGAAGAAGAATTTGCAAAGTTATTAGTTAGTACCTGTGGTGGAGTTACTCAAAAGGCAAATCCTAAAGAGGATATACATGATCATATAGATTTGTGGTGAATCATTAATGGAAAGACTATTAGATTAGATATTAAGGCACTTAAAAAGCAGTCTAGAAATGATAAAGTTTATAGCAATAATATTCATTGAATAGAACTAAAAAACGTTAATGGTAAACCTGGTTGGCTTTTTGGAAAATCTGATTATATAGTTTTTGAAGGAGTTAACATGTGGATTGTTGTAAAAAGAAAAATATTATTAACCTTTCTTAAACAAAACGTTAACTTTAATACTATTCATGAATCACTTACTAATTTAAACGCATATGAATTATATCGTCGGAGTGGCAGAAGTGATTTAATTCTTAAAATCCCAGTAGAGGACCTACTTAAATTAAATTCAAAAATTATTATAAAAAATGAAGCGACTTAATATAGCTCTTGTTGCACATGATGCTAGAAAAAAGGAATTAGTTGATTGGGTTAAATTCAATATACATTCACTATATAATCATCACATTATTGCTACTGGTACCACTAGTAAATTACTTGGCAATATTATGGTTAAACAAGTTACAGAGACAGATTGGAGAGAGAAAGAATATTTTGTAAATAAATATCTCGATATAACTCCTGTTCTTTCTGGTCCTCTTGGAGGTGATCAAATGATTGGTGCTATGATTGCAAAAGGACAAATTGATGTATTAATTTTCTTTTGTGATAATCTTATTACACAGGGACATCAAACTGATATTTCAGCATTAACTCGACTAGCTTCGCTGTATAATATTGCATTTGCAACAAATCGCACTACTGCTGATATGATTCTTACCTCTTCTTTATTTGCAAATGAAAGTTACCAACCCATTAAAAATGATTTTAGTACATATTTAAACAGACCATTATATGAAAAAAGCTAGATTTTATTATCCTAAACCTGTGGAGTTTATTGATGGTGTGGTTTTCCCAGACACTGATAATATCATTATAAATCCTAAAAAAACTTATGGTAAACGTTATACTATGGTTTCTGTGTATAACGATGAAAATGATAGTATTAGATTTGGTGTAGCTACTTGTTGTCCTGAAGATAAATTTGAAAAAGCAATTGGAAGAAAAATTGCACTAGAAAAAGCTGATTCTGAGCCTTTCCTGACTATAGATAATGCAACTGAAGAAATGGAAAGAACAGGTTTAACATTCTCAGAACTAGTAATGAAATGTCTCAAACGTCACACACTTTTCTTACTTACTTCAGATGAAAAATATAATAAATACTTTAAGTCAGACACTCGTGTACCACTAAGGAATTTTAAAGAATTGACCAATCTTGAAGACGCCGAAGAAGAGATAATACAGGATCAAATTGATAAGATAATTTTTGCTATGAAAGGTGATGGTTGATTTTGTACTTAATGGAAAGATTATTCTTGAGGATCACAACTTAAATAAATTTCAAGAAGATTTTGCTCAACTACTATATAAATATCAAACTGTTTTCAAGGGAGAAATAAGAAGTTATAGTTTTGAGGAATGCGAAATAATAGAACCAGAAGTTAGTGATTAAAATTTATACTGATGGGAGTTATAAACCTTCTACAAATCAAGGAGGGTATGCTTCAATCATTATTAATGATGATAAAATAGTTAAAATTTTACAACAAGGATATATAAATACTACAAACAATAGGATGGAAATTATGGGAGTTTTAAAGGCGTTAGAGTTTTTTAAGACTCCTCAAGATATTATTATCTATTCAGATTCAAGTTATGTAGTAAGTAGTATGTCTAATAATTATGTACAGAGATGAGTATCAGATAATGATACATCAAAAAAGAACATGGATTTGTGATCTAAGATCCTAAACTTATCAAATTTTCATAATGTAAAGTTTGTATGAGTTAAGGGTCATAATGATAATAGATGAAACGAACTAGCTGATATTTATGCAAATATATCAGCTACTGTCGAAAACCCACAAATAGACTTAGAAGACTAATAAATATGAATAGTAAACAATTAAGATTGAAAAAAGTTGGAAACCATTGGCTTCCCTGTATTTCCCATGAAATTGGCGATAATATAGCACTTAACAAAAAAATTGATAGATACTTAGATTGTTTAGATTTTAGCAAAATGGAAGAAGTTGTTATTGAGTTTGAAGAGCTAGATATTATATGGGATGGTCTTAATATTGTTTACTTTAGTGAGGAAGATATTACTAGATATCTAACTACTGATGATGACTTTAATATTAGGTTTACTATCAACAATCATAATTTTGAAATTTCATCATCTCTTTATTGGCTTCTAGAAGATCAATTTAACTTCAACTTTCATAAAGTAGGTTATAAGATTCATATTCTATAGATAATAGGAAACTATTTATTATTTTTAATTTTATTTACTATGAAAATGAAAACTGAAGCACCAAGTATTGAAAAATTAGATCTTAAAAGACGTAAATGTACTTTAAGTGACGATATGATTCGATTGATGCTAAGACAGTTAACTCATGAAATGTACAATCATAACTTGTATAGAAGTTTTGCAAACTTTTATGGAGTTAGAGGTTTTCAAGTACTAGAACAATATTATATTGATCGTGCTGAGGAAGAAAAACTGCATCATGATTGGGTATATGGATATTTAAATGAATGTGATGCTGAATTTATTTATCCCGAAATTCCTGCCATTTCAGAAAAGTTTGAAGATATGATTACTCCTTTCCAATTAACAGTTGATAAGGAAATTCAAACAACTATGGAAATTAATGAAATGGTTGATTTAGCTTGTGACACAAGCGATTGGGCAACTTTCAATTGGCTTAATGGACATGACAAAGAAAAAGGCATGTTGGTTAACGAGCAGGTAGAAGAAGAAAATATCAGTCGAACAGCGTTGGATATAGCAGAGTCTGAAGGCAGTTGGCTTAGAAAAGAGAAATCTATCATGAATGCATATAAGGGTGATACAGATTAATTAAAATATCTAATAATGTCTCTAATAACTGATTTAGGATTAGATCAACAATATACTACAGATCATTCAATACTGTATTCTATACCTATAGTATTTCCTAAAATTATTGACAAAGAATATATAAGTTATTTAGTTAGTTTAGGTGTTACTTGTATTTTAGATACATCTAATCCTAGGTGGCATGACGCACCATTAAGTTGGATTTCTTTGTATTTAACAGATGGTCAGAACATGCATGACATTAACACTTATTTGTCAAAAGGCGATTTAATACCGTTAAGTACTGATAAGAAAAGAATATGCATTAAATTTTGTGGACTAAAACTAATACAAGAAAATGATTAAAGATTTAAATTTATTAGGTTTAGATCAACAATATTGTAAGAAATCTTGACCAGAACAAATTTTTATATTTCCTCAAACTACTAACTTTGATAGCTTAAGATATCTGCTTAGTTTAGATTATGTTTGTGTAGTTTCTGGGCTTTTTGATAGTTTAATTACAGAAGGTAAATCTAGAGGTACAATTTATATTTATGATGTTGATCAATTAGATTCTTATAAAAACATGTATCTAGATCTTAAGCTAGAACCAGTTCCAGAAAAAATTAAAGAAAGAATAATACTATCCCTATCGTTAGAACAAATCTAACAAGTATATATGCTAAGTTATGGAAACCCTAAATATTAGAGATTACATATGTTCCTATGATACATCTGTAGAAGCAGCAAGAAAAGTTGTAGATAAGATTATTCAATGGTGTAATAAGTACGAATGTACTGGAGGAGAAATGCTTTGTCAAAATGATGATTGTATAATTGAAAGTCCTTATCTAGTTGCAGACATTATTGATAATATACTTAAATTTGGACATAAGTTAAATGATGATTGAGGAAATTAATCATATATATGTAATTCCAAGTTATAAGAAGGAGTATTTTATTTTTCCACAAACTGTTGAATACGACACACTTAAATACTTGATCGATATGGGTTTTATTTGTATTGTTGGAGGATTTATTAACAGTAGTAAATTACAACCTATATGTCTATATAATAGATATGTTCTAGATAAATACAGAAAGTGTGATCTAGTGTCTATACCTGAAGATATGAAAGAATTTTGTATTAAAGATGTATATGGTTTTGAACAATTATCAGATGATTAACTTACCAGATACGATTAAAAAAATAGGATTCTTAGGTGACGAACATGGTAATCTAAAACATATTAGATATATTATCAATAGTTATCATTTAACTGATACAGTTCTGTTTTTATGTGGTGATGTTGGTTTAGGATTCCAACCTAAATGAGAAAGGTCTATAATAGATTATATCAATAAAAAATTGGTTATCACAAACTGTTATGTAATTGGAGTTCGTGGTAACCATGACGATTCAAGTCAATTTCAGGATACTGAGTTAGTTAAAGCTAATGGCAATCCTAGAAACTGGTTAAATGTTCCAGATTATACTGTTGTTAATGTATGTAATAAGAATATCTTGTGTGTTGGTGGAGCTACATCGATTGATCGTAAATATAGACTTGCAAATGGTTGGGGTTATTGGGAAAATGAATCTCCAATTTATAAACCTAAATTAGAAGAACATATAGATATTATTGTTACACATAGTGCTCCTTCTTTTTGTTTTCCTCAGATAAAAAGTGATATTGTTTATGAGTATGCAAAGTATGATGAAACTTTATTAGATGATATTTCTAAGGAAAGAATGGTTTTTGATAAAATATATGAGGATTATAAGGACACAATAACTGACTGGTTTTACGGACACTATCATCAGTCTCATTTAGAGCAAATAAATGGAATTAATTTTCGTTTACTAAATATAGAAGAATTTTGTGAATACCGCTCCACAGATAATTACAATATATTGTAAAATTTGTGCTATTGAAGAAGGTCAATATACAGCAATTGTTGTAGAAGATTTAAATAGAGATTATACAGATGATCTCAAATATGTAACTGTTATAAAGTTACCAAACTGAGGCTCTTCTATAATGCAGGTTGGAGACATTGGTTATCTTCAATTTGAATCTATAGAAGGTGGAGTTACTCAATGATTTAACAAATCATCAGAAGATTTTGAAGTTTATAAATATAATAATAATTATTTTATAAACTTTTTTATACAAAAAGATAAGAATAATATGAAAGAATTTAGTTTTTAAATATGAATACAGAATTTGGCGAAAAATTACAGAGTGCAATAAGCTCTATTGATTCCTTAACTTGGAGAGATAAACAAGGTAATATTGTAAAATTAGTTGACGCCTCAAAAGAAGAATTGCAGAAATGATATAACCATTGCTGGGAAATGCTTCATAATGAGAGTCTTTATAATCCAGGAAAAATTAAGATTAGAAAGAATATTCATCTTACTTGAGATGCTTGTAATACTGAACTATTTGTCAGATATTTATTGCACGAATGTAATACTGAACTAAAAACTAAAAAAGACATATTAGATTATATTAATTCTAAGAGAACTACTGGCGATCAAGATATTCTAAATGAGTCTATTGCTATTTTGTTTAGTGGTCTTCCTCCCATTTTTGAGAAAGTAACTGTTAATAGGTTAATGGATGCCTGCTTTGATAAATTAGACGTTCTTAACAAGAAAATGATTTCGGATAAATTTATCTGGTCTCAAGGAATTTGATTAACTGAGGAAGAAAAGGCAGAATTAACCGAGATTATGCCTGATGGTAAAATCAGAAATAGAATGGAGGTTATTAAGGAAAGATTAGCAGGATATGTTAATGCTGATGTTAAACTTAGGATCACTCCGACTGGATTAACTTTTGCTGAGTTTCGTTCTCTTGTACAACTACCACCTCTTCCTAAAATCAGCTCATTATCAACAGTAGCCCTTAAGACATTGAGGGATAAAATCCTGTTATTATTAGATAATGATCTTGATTATCATATTAATAAATGGACAACACTTATTAATAATATTGAAAGAGTTGCGGAGTTTAAAAATTATCAATTAGTAACTAAGAATTAGTATATAATATTGAAAGTTAATAACTTATAATATAAAACTTATTAAACTCTTTTTAGTAAGTTTCTTTAATATTTCTATAAATTTTCGTATCTTTGATGGACAGAACTGAAAGACAAAAAGTAGGAATAAGACGATGAATTGATGGAGGTGGAAGAGGTACCCTTGCCTGGAGTACGGGTTTAGGTAAGACTTATGCCACAATACTTCTAATAAAGGAATTATATAAGGCGAATCCTGCCTTAGCGGTTTTAGTTGCAGTTCCTACTAATGTGTTAAAAGAACAATGAGTTAGAGAGTTGGCCAAATACCAGCTCTTTTCTGTCTGTAAGGTAGAAGTTTTTAACACCATTGTAAAACATAGTTATACAGTTGATTTATTTGTAATAGATGAGTTACATAATGCTGCTAGTCCTGTACATATCTCGATGTTTGAAACAGTCAAGTACAGGTATTTTTTAGGCTTAACTGCTACGTTTGAACGATTAGATGGCAGACATAAATTATTAGAACAGTACACTTCAATTTGTGATAAAATTACTATAGAAGAAGCTGTTCAGAATAAGTGACTATCTGATTATCGAAACTACAAGGTAATACTCGATGTTGATCTGACTAAATATAATGAATGAAATCAAAAGTTCCAGTCATTATTTGCTTTATTTGATTTTAACTTTGATTTAGCTATGAAGTGTGTTCAAAGTCCAAGAATTGCAGCTTTATATGCTAAAAAACTTGGAAGAACACTAAAGGAAATAAGAGGCATTGCGGCTGCCTGAATGAAAATGTTACGTAATAGAAAGTCCTTTGTAATGTCTCACCCTAAGAAGCTTGAAATAGCAAATAAAATTTTAGACGCTCGAAAGGATAAAAAATGTATTACATTTTCCGCTACAATTAAAGATGCAGAGCAATTTAGATCTAGAGGAGCTCTTATATTACATAGCAAACAAAAGAAACAAGAGAATAAACAGATTATTGAAAACTTTAACAGTCTAGCTTCTGGGGTATTAAGTACTTCAAAATCTGCAGATGCTGGTTTAGATGTTAAAGGGTTAAGTGTAGGAATTATTCTTAGTGGTGACAGCTCTAAAACACGTACTACACAGAGGATCGGAAGAGCAATTCGTCAGGAGGAAGGCAAAATAGCAGAAATATTTACATTAGTTATTGGTAAAAGTATTGAGGAGAACTGGTATTCTAATGCTAATGTAAATCAACAGTATATTACTATAAATGAGAATCAATTAGATATTATACTTAATGGTGGAGAAGTGTCTACTAAAACAAAGAGAGGTATTGCTGATACAAAATATAGATTTTAAATAAAAGATCTAACGTATTACGTTTGTTTACATTAACGGTAATAAATGGAGTTAGATACAATAATTAATATAATAACTCAATATAATTTAACAGGAGACGAACTCTTGTTAATTTATTTAACTCTTTGTGCTCAGGATGGTCATCCTGAGTATTTTGCAAAGTGATTCAATGGTGGAGGTCAAGCAAAATTAAAGGATCTCTTTATTTCTTTAAAAGAAAAAGGAATAATACACAAAAATTATGATCCTTCATCTTATATACCAGATGAAATTGAATTTAATAAAACTTTTTTAAAACGATATTTTAAACTGGCTGGGGAGCTAGGTAGAGAGTTATTTGAGGCTTACGAACCATTTATTAAAGTTAATGGAGCATTATACAGCTTAAAAAACTACTCTAAAAAGTTTTATTCTCTTGATGAATTTTGTTTTTGGTACTCTTCTACTATTGGACACAGTGTTGAAAAACACAAAAAGATAATTGAAATCCTTAAATGAGCTAGAGAAAATAACTTAATAAATATAGGCATCTTGGAATTTGTCAGTTCACATAAATGAGTTGATTTAGAAAAACTGAGATTAGAAGGATTCAATAAACAAACTGCCAGTTCTATATATCTTGACTAATGTTTGGAGTTGATAATTTATTTGAACAAATAGAACGAGGTAGAGAAGGGAAAAATATTGGTTTAAGTACGGGAATGCCAAAAATGGATAGTTATACAGGTGGTCTACAAAAGAGCTGCTATACCTTAATTTTTGGGTTAAGTGGTAGTGGTAAATCCAGCTTTGTGTTATATACTCATATATATAGACCACTAAAAGATTATCCAGAAAAAAATATTAAATTAATTTATTATTCTCTTGAAATGAGTGAAACCGTTTTATTAGCTAAGTTGTTGTGCCTTTATATTTACGAGGAATATCATTATGTACTAAGCTATAAGGATATTATGTCCTGATCTGAAATATTAGATGACGAGTCTTATGAATATGTTAAAAAAGGCAAAGCTTGGTTAAATTCGATTTCAGACAAGCTCATTATTTATGATAAAGCTTTAAACTCAAAGTTTTTTTATAAATCAATGAAGGACAATCTTGAACGTTGAGGGACATTTAAAGATTCGCCCGATGGAAGAAGAACAATTTATGTTAAAAATGATCCAGAACAATTTGTTGAAGCAATTATTGATCATATAGGTTTAGTAAGACCATCACCAGGTAGTACTAAAAAACAAGAAATTGATGAATTGTCAACATATGCAGTATCATTAAGGGAAAAATGTTCATGCTCTTTCTGTGTGTTAATGCAAGAAAATAGAAATTCTTCTGATATGGATAGAAGAAAAGCTGATTTAACAGAAAGTAGTGCTGAAGATATCAAGGATTCAGGTAACCCATATAATGATTCAGAAGTATGTATTGCGATATATAATCCATTAAAACATAAATTAACTTCTCATAGAGGATATCCAATTATTGTTGAAGACAGTCAACCAGGAGCATTTATTGGTCTTAGAGATCGATATAGATCAGCCATTTTAATTAAAAATAGATTTGGAGAGGCTGATAGATTAGTTCCATTAAATTTTTTTGGCGAAATTGGACTCTTTAAAGAACTACCAAAAGTTCAAGAATGTTCAGACTGAAAAGATTATTGTTATTTAAAAGATAACATTAGAAAAAAGAATAAGGAAGAAAAAGATTCAACTACTAAAGAAGTAGAAGTAAAAGATAGTTCAAAAAAGTTAACATACAGTTTTTAAATATGGCTATCGAATTACCAAAAACAAAAATTCCTGCCGCAACTCAAGATCCTAAACGATTAATTATATTCTCAAAACCTAAGGTAGGAAAGTCAACTGCATTAGCAAATCTTCCTGGGTGTCTTTGTATTGATTTAGAAGATGGAGGATATGATTATATTGATGCATTAAAGGTTAAAATTAGTTCGGTAAAAGAACTTAAAGAGCTTTGTAAGGCAATAATTGATGCAGGAAAACCGTATCAATTTATTGCACTAGATACAATTTCACGTCTTGAGGATATGGTTAAACCGTTAGCTTTAAAGATATTTAAAGAAACTCCAGCGGGCACAAACTTCGAGGGAGATGATGTATTAGATGCAGCACATGGCGCAGGATATGGAGCACTTAGAAAAGCTATGGAAATGTGTATAGATATGGTATCTAAGTGTGCTCCTAATATTATTCTTGTTTGTCACTCTAAAGATGCAGCTATTGGTATTACTGACTTAACGACGAGACAAATTGATCTACTTGGCAAATCTGGCCGTGTATTAGCCTCAAAATCAGATGGTATTGGATTTATGAGTCGAAATGAAAACTCCGATACAGTACTTTCTTTTAATACTAATGACACTTCTATTGAAGCAGGGGCACGTCCTGAACATTTACGTAATAAAGAAGTAATATTAGGTGAAATGCAGGAAGATGGTACAATTGTCTATTATTGGGATCGTATCTTTCCTTCTTTAAATAAGAAATAGTTATGTTAAAAATTTCTTTTGATTTTGATGAAACAACTAATTCAGTTACGAATGTTAAGGTTATAAAAACCGCATCAAAATTTGAGAATTTAGATCTACCTATAGTAGAATTGGGAGATAGTAAGTTAATTATGTCTCCTAAAACAATTGAGTTGTTATCTGCCCAAATTGGGGATAGAATATCAGTAAATTATATTCAAAAAAATAACGAACTCACTTTTCCTGTGATAGGCAAATCTGAAGTATTTACAGATAAAGAAGCAGGAAATAAATTAAGTAAGACAAACACAGTTTCATTTAGAGGATCACAAAAAACCTGTTTATCTCAATATGGCAACTTATTTAAATTAGAAGCCTTAAGGTCAGGAGTTTTTAAAATGGTTAAAATTGAAGAATCAGAATTGTCTGAAGCTGATCCTGAATTTAAAGAAGAAACTGAAATTTTAAACACAATTTAACTAAATTATAGAATTTATGAGTATGTTCAATCTTGGTGGTGTAAAAGACGCCCGTGTAGTAAGTACTAATTATCTTAAACCTGGTATTCATCAAGTTGTATTCAAAGGAATCCAAAAGGCAGAAATGTCTGATGCAACTATAAATGCTATTGAACTTCAATTTGAAGCAGTAGATGGTAGTGGGATTCATAACGAACGTTTATTTGAACCTCGTTCAACAGAGCGTGTTCCTAACCGATTTAATCCTTCTAATGAAGATCCGTCACAAGCTGAACAATTTATGGTAAAAATTAAGCAAGTGATTGAAGCCTTAGATCCAGAATTAGGAAAACAAATTAATGAAAATGGTGAGAAATTTTCAGCTCCTGATTTTAATGGGTTTTTGAAGCTTCTGAAGAAATATTTGGACCCAAAAGTAGGCACTAAAACTTATATTAAATTAGTTCCTAATGGACGTTATGCAGGATTTCCTGGATTCCCTGCTCGTTGCTCAAAAGATGGAGGATTAATTATTACAACTACATTTATAGGAGAAAATTTGGTTCTCTCTTCTTATGAAAAGACACAAATTGATAATGCTTTAGCAGCTAAACCCACTCCTATGGGTACTAAAAATGAACTTGATGATTTAAAAGAAGCATTTCCTAGTGTAGACTCAGGTGATGATTCTGATGATTTGCCTTTCTAAAAAAAAATAGTTTAGGTGGAATATACGTTAGAACCGATTATTATAACTAAAGACCTAATTCTAAATAAAGTAAGTGAGGAGACCTTAATGGAGCACTATTTGGGAATAACACCTAAAAAGGGTCTATTTAGGTCTCCTTTACGTAAAGATATTAATGCTACTTGCTCGTTTTACAGAAATAGGAAAGGAGATTTAATTTTTAAAGATTGATCTGGTAGTTTTTATGGTAACTTTATTTCGGTTGTAATGTATAAATTTCAATGTTCATATGGTAAGGCATTACAGATAATTGCAAATGACTTTGGAATTATTTCTAAGAAAAATTTAGCTATTAATAAACCCCTTACTGAATATTCTCATAATACCTTTAAAGAAACTACAGATGCTAGTATACAAATAGAATTAAAGGAGTTTGAGCAGTATGAATTAGATTGATGAGCTAAATATGGTATTACTAAAGATACTTTAAAAAAATTTAGAGTGGCTTCATGTAAGAATGTATTTTTAAATGGAAATTTATTTCACTTATATAAACCAAAACAACTAGTATTTGGTTATTATGGAGGAATTAGAGAGAATATTGAACGCTGAAGAATCTATTTTCCTGGAAAAAAGAAGTATAAATTTATTTCTAACTGAAAACATTTAAGACTACAAGGTGACCATATGCTACCTAAAAGTGGAGATATACTTGTTATTACAAAATCAATGAAAGATTGTATGACATTATATAGCTTAGGAGTCCCTGCAATAGCACCAATATCAGAAAATTGTTTTTTGTCAGAAGCTCAATATAAAAGACTAAAAGAGAGGTTTAAACACATTATTATATTCTATGATAATGATCGGCCAGGTCTTAGTGCTATGATAAAGGTTAGAAAGAATTTTCCAGATGTAGTACCAATATGGATTCCATGAAAGTATCATACTAAAGATATTTCAGACTTCTACGCTAAGTATAAACGTGAAAAAACTATCGACCTAATTGAAAAAGCAAAAGAATATATCCAAGGGAAAAACGATTCAGAAAGTTAGAAATTTAAAAAACAATCGTAAACGTGGTAATAGTTATGAAGTTAAGATTGCTAAGGAACTTAGAGAGTTAGGATTTCCTGGAGTTAAAACTTCTCGTTCTGAAAGCAAGTCAATGGACGATAAAAAGGTTGATTTAGTTGATACTGAAGGAAAGCTCTTTTTCTATCCACAGTTAAAAAAATTAGGTAGAATGCCTAATTATTTTACTATTGAGAAGGAATGTCCTTTGAAGGATAAACCTTTTGTAGTATTTTGAGATTACCAAGTACCAACTGCTCAAACTTTTCGGTCAGCAGGAGAAGTAGTAATTATACCAAAGTCATTTTTTTACGAATTGATTAAACACTATAATGATAAAAGAACATTGTAAAGTTACATTCGAAAGTTCATGTGGTCAAAAAATTATTATGAATTTCGATCATGACGAACAAGACAATTTAGATTACGGAATAACATTCGATCCAAAAGTAGATGGACGTACTAGACTATCTTTAGCGGGTTTGTTATGTAATGTTTTCTGTGAAGCACTTCAGAAAAAATATGGAACAAAAGATTAGATATGACTTAACTCCACAATATGGGATTGAAGAAGTCAGTAAGGTATTTACTAATAAGTTAAATAAATACAATCAAAATGAATGGAAGTATGGAATGCAATGGACTGAAGTACTTTCATCATTGAAAAAACATTTAAGTCGATTTGAACGGGGCAAAGATTACACTAAAAGTGGCATGCTTGAAATGGCTGAGGTTGCAGCTAATGCATTAATTCTATGTGAGTTTTATCATATATTTCCTCAAGGAGATGATAGAATTATGGCTCCTATTTGTAAACCTATTGTAGGACTGGATCTTGATAATGTTGTGTTCGACTTTAATACTGCGTATTGTAAAAGGTTTGGCACTGACATGAGTCCTTATTGGTCAGCTAATTATCAAATGCCAGAGCATCTTAAGGAGCTTGAATCTGATAAAGAATTTTGGGTTAATCTACCTGTTCTACATAGACCTCAGTTTGAAGTAAACTATTATATAACTGCTAGAAATATTCCTGAAGACTGGATCAGAGAAAGTTTACAAAAGAATGGACTACCATGTGCACCAGTACATACTGTTCCTTGGGATCAAAGCAAATTAAAATTAATTCAAGATTTAGGCATAAATGTAATGATAGATGATCGTTACGAAAACTATAAAGAACTTACTAATGCTGGAATCTTTTGTTACTTAATGGATGCTCCACATAATCAATATTATGATGTTGGCCATCGACGAATTTATAATCTTAATATTCCTATTAAATAATGGAGATTAACTTAGCTGATATAAAATTAACCCCTGATTTAGAAAGTGTTTGTCGTAAGAAAATTAGTGACAGTGTCTATTTCTCATCAGAATTTGCGGATTATATTTCTAATTCTCGATTAAAGCTAATTAATCCAAGTCAAAATGGAAGTCCTAGTACTTATAAGGCAGGGTTTACTGGAGAAACTACAACATCATTAAGTATTGGTAGCGCTATACATGAACTATTATTACAACCAGATGAATTTATATTAGGTCCCGATCTCGAAAAACCTTCCGCCAAGCTAGGTTTAGTAATTGATGCTATTAAAGAGCATAGAATGCAAGGGATGTCAGTTAGTGACAGTATTATTGCCGCTTGTAAAAAAGTGCATTATTATGAAAATAATATAAATGTTTCAAGAATTAAATCGATTATCAAGGCAGGACTTAGGTATTATATAAATTGTAGGGATATTTTAGATGATAGTATTATCATATTATCTTCTAAAGATAGAACTACAGTAGAAAACTGTATGCATAACCTTAAAACTAGTAGTTTAGTTAATAGATTACTGGCTCCAGTAGATTTATTTGGAGATCCAATACTTACATATAATGAAGATGCTTTTTTCATTAATATAAATGCTTCTTATCAAGATAAAACTTGTGTTCTAAAGCTTAAAATGAAAGCTGATAACTGAACAATTGATGTAGAGAATAAGGTAATAACTTTAAATGACCTTAAGACTACTGGCCATTTAGTTCAACAGTTTATGCAACCAGGCGGATCTATGGAAAAGTTTCATTATAACCGTCAATTCAGTATGTATATGTGGATTCTATTACAATATTGTAAACAGAAGTATGGATATAATTCTGATGAATGGACCGTTAAGTGTAATGTTATAGTAGTTGAAACTTGTTGTAGTAACAGAGTGGAGGTATTTCCAATTAGTAAGGAACGTTTATCCCAAGGGAAAAAAGAGTTTTGTAGGCTTCTAAAGATGGTTGCATATTGTGAGATGTTTGGTTATTCTGATGATTTTGTTTTTCAATAATGAAAAAATTAGAAATTTCAGCATATAGTAGTGAAGAAGCAAAGCTTCAAGCTTATAAAGATGGTATAACTGTCATATATGATGCTACTGTTGCTTGAAAACGTGCAGGTTCCCCAATTCTAACTAAAAACTTAAGTATTTTTGTAGCAAACTTAATGGAAAATAAAAGTATGTTTGATTTTGAAGGTGCGGGTATAATAATTACTTTAAGTCCTGGTATTCCAGACACTAGAAAAAAACCTTACAAACTCAAAAATATTCTTCGAAAAGGTAGATGTCAATTAAGTAAAGCTATAGAAATTAGAAGTAAGGACACAGATGAAGTAGTTGGCAAAGCTTTTAGTAAAAGTGAGGCTTTGTTACTAGCTAAAAAGCTAGTTAAGACTTTCAAAAAAGATTTATATGGTAAGACAGTATATACATCCGAGGACTTAGATTTTGAAATCAAATATATTCCTTCTACAACAGCAAGTTTAGGAAGTTATGTAGTATTCGGGGTTGAGGATGTGGATGTTAGACTATCTAAAAGAAAAAGTAGAGGATTAGAATAATCTTCTACTTTTTTATTCTCGTATATAAATTATATGTTTATAATAAAACGTAATGGTACAAAACAGGAATTCGATTCACATAAAATAGATAAGGCGATTCTCGCTGCAATAGAGGCTACTTCCTGTACTATATCAACTATAACACCATCACAATATATTGAAGTAAATGAAGGGGATACTGTTGAGAGTATCCAAGATAGAATTGAAACTTGATTAATGGGAGTTTGTCCTAAAGCAGCAAAAGCCTTTATTTTATATAGAGAGAAACATAAAAATATTAGAGACGCTAAAGAAAGAGCAGAGTATATTGAACGTTACATAACAGAAAACGATAATGCTGCTACTGGGTCAGAGGTAGATGACAATGCTAATATTCAGAATAAGAATGTAGCCACTCTTGAGGCAGAAATTCATAAATCTCGTAATATTGAGATTTCAAGATATAGAGTTACAAAAAAGCTTCAAGAACTTTACGGCGTAGAGGCTCCGAATTACATTAAAGATTTAGAAAGTCATATTATTTATAAACATGATGAAAGTTCGGCACCCGCTATTAAACCATATTGTGTAGCTGTATCTTTATACCCTTTCTTGTTAAAAGGGACTTCTACTCTTGATAAACTATATTCTTCAGCTCCAACAAATTTACAAGCATTTTGTGGACAATTTAATAATCTAGTGTTTTTGTTGTCATCTCAATTTCAAGGAGCAGTCGCATTTGGAGAATTTTTTAATGTTTTTTATTACTACTGTATTAAAGACTTTGGGGAGAAATTTTGGAAAAAAGATCAAGATATAGTTTATAAAACATCAAAGAAACAAAAAACTATATCGGATATGATTCATCAGGCGTTTCAAAATATAGTGTATTCGATTAACCAGCCTGCTGGTAACAGGTCATATCAGTCACCGTTCTCTAATATTTCTTATTACGACAGCAATTATTGGCACGCTTTGTTTGATGAGTTTATTTTTCCAGATGGAACAAAACCAGTCTGGGAAGGAATTGACTACTTACAACGTAAATTTATGCGTTGGTTCAATAAGGAAAGAAGTAAGACATTATTAACATTTCCCGTTAAAAAAGTTTTAGCGGCATAATAGAGTAATCTATTGTGAAAAACTCTTATGTCTAATAATTATATTAGTTGAAAGCTTGGAAATGTAAGAAACATTTCTTAACTTAGCTGCATAAGTAATAAAATTAATATAATTATGGAAATTTGGAAAGAAATAACAGGTTATGAAGGATACTTTGAAGTTTCTAACTTTGGAAACTTTAGGAGTAAAACTAGGATAATTAGATATAAACAAAAGGGTACTAGAAATTATCCTGGAAAATCCTTAAAAACAGAAACTATTGTTGAAGGTTATCAGAGGATTGTATTAATGAAGGAAGGCATTAGAAAAAGATTTATGTGTCATAGAATAGTGGCGCAGGAGTTTATACCTAATCCACAAAATAAACCTTTTGTTAATCATATTAATGGCAATCCTGCAGATAATAGAGTTGAAAATCTTGAATGGTGTACTCAGGAAGAGAATGAATTGCATTCAAGAAGAGTTCTTGGTAAAACCATGAAAGGAAAAACTTATCCAAAAAAAGTAAAGTGTATTGAAACAGGTATTGTTTATAATTCAATGAATCAATGTGTTATAGCATTAGGCAGCACAGCATGCATTGAGGGGTTGAAAAAGGCAATTATTGCCAATCGACCATACTATGGATATACATTTATAAGAGTATAAACCTCGTGAACTCAGGGGAATTCCTATTAGGACAATCCTGAACTAAGCCTTAAAATAAGGAAAGCGCAACGACTATCCCGAAAGGGAGTACACTCAAGTGAGTGGAAGTGCGAGGGCTCCTAATTGAGGAGTGTGATATAGTCTCATCTATATAGTAATATATAGCAGTTCGTAGGAGAACGCAGATAAATTAACGACTTATCTGGAAGATTATGTGAAACAATGGCCTTACTTACTGATGGTAACGATGTAATTGATAAATCATATAAAGATTTTACAGCTCAAATGTATGCTGATGGTCATTCTTTCTTTACTTATTTATCAGATAATCCCAATGGATTGGCATCATGTTGTAGATTACGAAATGGGATTGAAAAAAATGAATTTAGTTTTACTTCTGGATTAACTGGAGTTGCTACTGGTAGTAAATCAGTTATTACCTTGAATATTAATCGAATAGTCCAGGACTGTGACAAGTGCTTTGGTATACAACAACATGGAGGATGAAAAGAAAATACGTCTTTCATAAAAGATTATTTGGTCAATATTTTAGATAGAGTGTACAAGTATCATACTGCGTATAATGAACTGTTAAAGGATCTATATAAACATAATATGCTTCCTGTATACTCAGAAGGATATATTAATTTAGATCAACAATTTCTAACTATAGGAATCAATGGAATTAATGAAGCAGCATTGTTTTTAGGAATTTCTTGTTCCTATAATGAGGACTATAAACATTTTTGTAGGTTTATTACAGAAGTTATTAGTGAAGAAAATAAAAAGCATCGTACTAAAGAACTTAAATTTAATTGCGAATTTGTGCCAGCAGAAGGATTAGGCATTAAAAACTATAATTGAGATAAAAAAGACGGATACATAGTTCCAGAAAGAAGAAACTGTTATACGTCATATTTTTATATGCCTGATGACGTATCTATTAGTGTTCTTGATAAATTTAAAATGCAAGGTAAAGAATTCACAGAATTATTAGATGGAGGAGTGGCAAATCATGTAAATCTTGAAGAGCACTTAAGTAAAAGTCAATATGAAAAACTTATTGATTTTTCAATTAAAGAAGGGTGTAGCTATTTTACATTTAATATTCCAAATAGTCAGTGTGATAATTGTGGTTTTATCTCGAAACACAAACTTATAGAATGTCCTAAATGTCATAGTAATAAGATTACTTGATGAACACGTATAATTGGATATTTAAGACCTATTAAGGCATTTAGTAAAGGACGTAGAATTGAAGCTAATAAGAGAGTATATAATGCTTAAGTATACTGACGCTCAGGTAACATTTAGAGAAGTACCTGATGAAATAACACTTTGTATTAATATTTCTGGATGTCCAAATAAGTGCGATGGGTGTCATAGTTCTTATTTATCAGAAGATATTGGTGATGAGTTAAATGAAGAATCTTTAGAACATCTTATAAAAGACAATAATGGGATAACTTGTATTTGTTTTATGGGAGGAGATCAGGACCCAGAAGCAATTAATAAGTTAGCTTTTACAGAACGTAACTGTTTTACAAGACACCTTAAAATATGTTGGTATTCTGGCAAACAAGAACTTTCAAATAAGGTCAACTTACAAAATTTTGATTATATAAAATTAGGACCTTATAAAGCTGAATTAGGTCCTTTAAATTCTTCTACTACTAATCAGCGGTTTTATCAGGTAAGTAATGGCAAATTAACCGATATAACTTATTTATTTTATGATAATAAAGAGAATCAATAATCTCGCCTTTTGTCCTTGTACCTATTTATGCAATCCTCCAAAAACTCCAGGTTATGAAATAGTTAAATATGAAAGTAATCCTTACTACCAAAAAGAGAAGGATTTTATTAAAGATGGAGATTTTTATAGGCCAAATGATGAAACATATAGCTATGTAAGGATTCATAAAAACTGTTTTAAAAATCAAGAATATCGATATACAGTTGCTAAATTTGAATATGAAGAGGATGCTGGTGAATATGGTGTACGATGTTATAGCCATATAAAGGATTTTAATAATACTGAACTGTTAGATTTTCAGTATTTAGTTGGTTATGGTTTAACTTATTTAAAAGAATTAACTTCCTCAGAATAATACTTTGAATTAAGATTAAAAATACTATAGATGAGTCAAAGAATTTGAAAACCAGTATTAGGTTATCCTGGATATGTTGTATCTAACTTAGGAGAAATTGCAAATGCTAAAACAAAACGTGGTTTGGAAGGATCTTGGATTAATGGATATCGTAGAGTTACTATTCAATATAAAGGTAAACCTGTAAATATTAATCCAGCACGAGCTGTATTAGAAGCTTTTTATGGTCCAGCTCCCCTAGGAAAAGAGGTAGATCATAAGAATACAAACAGATGGGATAACCGTCTGGAAAATCTTTGGTGGAGAACTCACCAGGAGAATATGAATAATTCTATTACTCGAGAAAAAATGCGAAAACCACATAAAATAGGAAAATACTATGATGACATACCAGAAGGAATTTGAAAATGAGATGATTAAAGTTGAGGTAGTTAATACTTCAAAAAATCAACTTCCTAGTTATGAACATAACTGGGATGCTGGATGTGATATTAGAGCAGATTTTAGTGAAATAACTCCAGAAAATCCTATAAAGGCTAAAGGAGACTGTCAGTTTTTATTTGAGAATCCTGTAAACAAAATTAAGTCTGTGATTCTGAACCCACAAGCACGAGCTATTATTCCTACAGGGTTAACAGTTTCAGTACCAAAGGGTTATGAACTGCAAGTACGTCCACGTTCTGGACTGTCGTTTAAAACAGGCTTAACCCTTGCTAACTCAATTGGAACTATTGATACCTTTTATAGGGATCCGATTGGTATTATTGTTATTAATAATGGATTTGAACCTGTGGTAATTGAAGATGGTGAACGTATTGCACAGTTTATTTTAAATAAGATTGCTCCTATTCAGTGGGTTCAAAAAACGTCTAAATCTGAATTCTCAGATCAGAATGATAGAGGAGGAGGGTTTGGTAGTACTGGTATTAAGTAATGAAATACAATATAGAGGACTTAGAAAAAAAATTATTGTCTTATAAACTTGATAAAAATCAAAAAGAAGTATTAAAAAAAATAACTGATTTTATTGAGTATCCATTAAGTTTTGATTGTTGTCTTACTGGTAAAGCAGGAACAGGAAAAACACAATTAATGAAGGTTTTAGTAAAAATACTAAAGGACAACAAAATTCCCTATTTGGTTATAAGTCCAACAAATAAATCAAAAAACGTAATAGCCTCAATAACTGAATCTGAGGCTATTACTGTTCATACCTTGTTGTCACTATATCCAAAGCTAAATATATTAGACTTAGACTTTAAGGATTTAAAATTTGAGTCTAGAAACTCTATTGTTTTAGATAGAAATGCTGTTTGGATTATAGATGAGTGTAGTATGATAAATGATACCTTATACAATCTAATTGTAAAAAAAGCCTCAGAGTATAATTGTAAGTTGTTATGGTTAGGTGATGTAAGCCAGTTAGCGCCTGTTAAACAATCAACTAAATCAAAAACTTTCGACTCTTCTCTAATATTAGAATTAACAACAGTTTATCGACAACAATATAGTCAAAATGGAGAACTAACCAAACTTGCGAAACTTCTAGAACAATTAAGAATAAGCCCTGTAACTAAATTCACAGAAATTATCGACCCAGCAGGTGCTTCATTATATACCTATTCAGATGTTCTAGAGTTTATTAAAAATAATAAATGTTTATTTCAAGATTCAGTCAATCTAGAGGATCCAACTATTGTTAAGTTAATTTCATACACCAATAAACGAATTAGTATTTTTAATAAAGTTATTAGAGATCTTATTTTTGATCGTCCAAAATCTAAATTTTGTGTAGGAGATATTATTACTGGATATGATACATGTGAGGTTAATGGAGGAGATTACACTTATCAAATAGACAATTCTATTGATTATATTGTAACAAAGGTCGAACAGGGTACGAAAACTATTTGTAAATTGTTAGTAAGTGGGTGGAAAATAACATTATATGATACATTATCAAATGTTTATCTTGATAATGTCTTTATTTTAGATCCAGAACAAAATCCACCATTACAAATTTCTTTTCTAATTAGCAGTTTAGAAAAACTAAGATTAGATGCTGTAAAATATAAATCAAATATTAAATGGGCATTTTATTTTACAGAAATGAAGAAATTTCTCACTCCCATTGATTTATCTATTCAAGGTAGAACTATCAAAAAGAAAAGTTTGGATTATGGTTACTGTATAACAGTACATAAAAGTCAAGCAAGTCAATATGATACTATATTAGTTGATATGGAAAATATTCTACTTTGTCCTAGACAAAAAGAATTACGACAGTTACAATACGTTGCATTATCTCGAACTCAAGGAGATATTCATTTATATCAAAAATAATTATGACTAGAAACTTTTTTAGACGAGATAACAAGGGTAAAATTAGAATTGTTACTTTACAACTTAATTTTATTAATCTAACTTATACAATAACAGGAGAAACTGGATTGTTAACTGGAAAAAAAATTTCCAGGCCAATAATTACTGTTGACAAAGGTAAGGTTAAACGTTCTATTTTAGAACAAGCTACTTTACAATATAATAGTATATGTTCTGGGTATCTTGATAAAGGTTATAAAGAAGATACTGAATTAGGTATTACTGATTTAACTAATCTAAGTGATATTGAAACAAAAGTTCCAACTAGTTTAACTGATCAGCAAGGCAATTTAAAACCTATGCTTGCAAAAAGCTCAGATGGACTTAATACCGAAATTTTTAATAAAATCTGGTACGCAAGTGCAAAACTAGATGGAGTAAGAGCATTAATGTATTGGAATTCAGAAACTTTTCAGGTTTACACTTCCTCAAGAGGAGGTATGAACTATGATATACCTTCAACATATATTAGAGAAAGTCAGCCTTTAATGAAGTTCTTTCAATTACATCCTAAGATTGTGTTAGACGGGGAGTTATATATTCATGGAATGCCTCTAGCTTATATTAGTGGAATTGTACGATTAAAGGATTTGTGTGATAAACACCAGGCATTACAGTATCATGTATATGATATTGTAGAGGAGTCTTTAACCTTCTCAGAAAGGTTAAAAATTCTAGAAGAACTAAAACAGTTTTTAGAAACATATCCTAATTATGATAAGGTAATAGTTCTTAGTCATGTTCAAGTTTCAGGATATAATAATATCATTCAGTTACATAATAAATTTGTACATGACGGCTATGAAGGTTTAGTAATTAGGGATCCTAATCAATTTTATAAATGTGGGGCTCGGGATAACCGTATGTTAAAAGTTAAAAAATTCCAAGATTCTGAGTTTGAAATTCTAGGATTAGTTGAAGGATTAAGAGATGAAGACCTTTGTTTCTTACTTAAAACTGCAGATGGAAACCAATTTAAAGCTAAGCCAATAGGTGACAGAAATTTAAAACAATGGTACCGTGAACATATAGATGATCTTATTGGTAAAATGGGTACTGTTAAATTCTTTGGATACACTACTACTGAAAATCCCGTTCCATTTTTACCTGTATTTAAAAGTGTAAGAACTAAAGAAGACTTATAATGACAAGTGACGTATTAAATAAAATAAAAAATCTTAGAAACAGTTCTAAAGATTTACCTAATTTTGACCAATTGTTATTATTACTTTTGGTTGAACTTTGTGGATTATCAGCTGGAGTTTATATACTTAATTATATAACAGGTAAAGAAAGTGATATTAGTTCTGACTCAGAAGCATTAGATATCATTAATGACCCACTAGTTCATTATATAAATGACACTCCAATACCGATTGAGAAATTGAAAGAGGTATTTAAAAATAATTCAACAGTTACTGGACTAGTAGAATATTTAGAGCAAAATAAAGGTTTATGAACATACTAAATGAAGACGAATTAAGGACAGCTAAAGAATACTATGTGAATAAGTTAGTCTCATCATGGATTAAACACCATAGGTTAATTATTTATGTTGATTATGATCAGACTATTTTAGGCTATGAACCTTTTGAGTATAAATTGTGCGAAAGTGTAATTTACACAATTAAAGAAGCACAACACTTAGGAGCAATAGTTGTTCTATATACTTGCCGAGATTCGGAACGACTTGATAAAGCTTTAGAATATTGCAAAAATATTGGATTATCATTTGATAACGTGAATCCCTCAAAACCATTTAAGGAAGGCTTTTCCTCAAAACCTTACTATAATATACTACTAGATGATAAGGCAGGATTACCTTATTCATTAGAAATTCTACAGGAAGCTATAGAAAAATATAGACGGTATTTAGGAATTGACCCAACGTATGGTGTATTAACATAATATATTATGAAATTAACAATAAGTAAAGAAGCTAATATAAATTACTTAGCTAAAATTGTTTCTATTAAAAAAGGTGACTTTAGTTCTCATCCAAACGCTAATAAACTTAAGTTGGTAAATGTACAAGGGAACATTATTTCTACTAGCATTGATGCCCAACCTGGAACATATATTTACTTTCCTACAGAAAGTGTTATTGCACCTGAGTTCTTAAAATTTAATAACCTTTATAGAAACACTAATGCAAACTCAAATCCTGAACAAAGGGGATTTTTTGAGGAGTCAGGTAGAGTAAAGTGCATAAAATTGAGAGGTTTAGCCTCAGAAGGTTTTATTATTCCTATTCAAAGTTTAATTGATTTTTACCAGAACACTTATTCAAAAAATGTTGACTCGGAAGTATTCCAAAAACTAGTTGGAACCCAATTTGATATGGTTGATAACTTTAAACTAGTTTGGAAATATATTATTAAGACAAATAGTTCTAAATCTAATGCTGATAGTAAATTAAAGAGTAAGTCTATTATTAGTGAAAAACTTGTTGATGATCAATTTAGATATCATATTGATACTCCTAAGTTAGTTGACAACTTAACTGAAGTTAATCCTGATGATATTATACAAATATCTTGGAAAGAGCATGGTACATCTGCAATTTTTTGTAATTTGTTGACTAAACGTAAATTATCTTGGATTGAAAGATTTTTAGTAGTAATTGGCGTTAATATTAAAACCGAAGAATATACTAAATTTTGTTCATCGAGAAAAGTAATAAAAGATCCAATAATTAATCCTAATCTATCTGAAGGCTATTATGACTATGATATTTGGACTCTTGCACTTGAAACTATCAAAGACTATTTAGATGAAGGTATGTCTGTATATGCTGAAATTGTAGGATATTTACCTACAGGATCGATGATTCAGAAAGACTATGATTATGGTTGTGTGTATGATCCAAAATTGTATGATTATAAAACTATGTCTGCAAAAGAAATGCTTGAAGCTAAGTTGTTTAAAATAGTAGTATATAGAATTACTTCTACAAATGTAAGCGGTAAAGTATTTGAATGGTCTACACAACAAATTAAAAATTGGTGTAATAAACGCCAAATTGGAACAGTTACTGAATTATATTATGGTCCAGCTAAGAAATTATTTCCAAGACTTACTGTTAAAACACATTGGCATGAAAACTTTCTTAAGCATTTAAGAGAACAGTATCTAGAAAATGATTCTGTTTTATGTTTAAATAAAGTTCCTGAAGAGGGTATTGTCTTAAGAAGAGAAGTTAACAATATAAGTGTCTTTAAATTAAAAGCAAATGCTTTCTTACAAAAAGAAACTGCAAGTTTAGACAAGGGTATTGTTGATATTGAATCAGCACAAGAAGTATAATATGGATAAAGAATCTTTAAAAGCATTAAGGGACAATCCTGATATTAAATATATATATAAAATACCAAGTTATTGATATGCTGAAAAGTGTTTATATATAGTTATTTCAAAAGAAATGCCTCAAATTCTGGGAGATAATGTGTTCTACTTTTCTACAGCTCAATGATTTGAAATGATGACAAATGGGTCACCATTAGTCTTTGCTTGTGGAAGATTAAAAAAACGGTTTAAGATTAAAGAGTATTTATCTATATATCAAAAACCTGATAATCTTTTAATAAGAAAATATCTCTCAACAAGAGTTAAAGATACTATTGGACTATTAGAAGCAGATTATGGTTTCCAATTAATTAAGTATGGACAAATATTTAATTTTGAAGGTCCTGGAAAATATACTCTATCAAATATAGAGCAGGCTTATATGAATTTACTAAAAGACATTTATGTAATTACTGATTCAGCTTATAAAGATAGCTTAATAGAAAAAAGTAATAATGAATAATACTAATAAGGGCTCTGTAAATAAGAAGCTGCAACTTCTTGTGTTACAGGGCCCCCCATAACTAGCTAGTGGTAAAAGTACCTGGGCAAAAGAATTTGTTAAAGGTAAAGTGAATTGGATTAGAATTAATAGAGATGAGCTTCGATTAATGTGTGGGGATTATTGGGTCTTGACACGAGAATCATTAATTAATATTTATGAAGAAACATTAGTAAAGGAAGCTCTAAATAAGGGATATAATGTAATTATAGATGCCACTAATCTAAATCCTAAAACTGTCACTAAATGGACTAAAATAGCTTCAGACTTTGATTGTGATTTAAGATTTAAGGAATTCATCATTCCATATATGGAAGCTATTAAACGCGATAAAAATAGGCATTTAGTAGTAGGTGAGGACGCGATCAGAAGTTTTTATCTGAGGTATTATCCTGATTATTTGTAAATATATGAAATATATAATTAAAGAATGACCAGAGACTCAGTCTTTGATGGAGATTGATGGTTTTAATGAACACGCATGTTTAATTAATGAGGAGTCTTGACTTGATCAATATGGGCCTCAATCCTATTTTGTAGAGGAAGATTGATTACAAAATATTAAAAATAATGAAAGTTATTTATAATCTAGGTTTATCTCTGAATAATATAGCCTTACAAGATAATTTAATGTATTTAGTTTTAATAATTTTAGATTATGTCAACAAGGTGTAGAATTGGGATAAAAAATGCAGATAACTCTGTAAGTTCTATATATTGTCATCATGACGGATATGTTGAAGGTGTTGGTAAAAAATTAGATGAATACTGGAATAATAAAGACGAAATTATTGAATTAATCGCCAGTGGTGATATTTCATATCTAGAAGAAAATTTAGATAAAACTGGTTTTTATAATGATGGATCTAGTCCAAAATTATCAGATACCATTGTAGAATACCGTAATTTAGATCCTGTATGGATAGAATATTACTATTTATACGAAGATAATAAGTGGTTGGTATCTGAAGGATCTAGTTTTCCTTTTATTTCAATAACTGATTATTTATCTCACCATGTCTAAATATAGAGCAAAGGATTTTACAGTAGAGGCTAATAAATGTACTTTATACGAATATAATGAAAGATATTCTTCTTTAAGAATTCAGCATACCGAAAATAAGTTTGTAAATGGATTTGATGTGTGTTGATGTGGATACCACTTTTTTTTATCTGAAGAAAAATTTTACGAATTATATGAGGAAATAGATGATATATCTAGTAACAAAAGATCCTAAAAAGGTTTCTTGTGAGGAATATAAAATAATAGATATTGTTCATTCTTTAGAGTTATTAGAATCTTTGTCTATTGTGGGTTTAGATACTGAAACTACTGGTTTAAATTGTTGAAACGATCAGCTAAAGTCTATTCAGCTAGGTTGTTTTGAGTTTCAAATAGTTATTGATTGTCTCACAGTATCTCCTTCTCACTATAAATCATACTTGGAATCAAATAGACTTTTTATAGGTCATAATATTAAATTTGATTTGTGCTTTCTTTATAGGAATAATATATATCCAGAAAATGTGTATGATACTTTTACTGGAGAAAAATTACTTTGACTTGGATATCCCCTTATTTTAAAACCTGATGTTTGAGATCGAATTCAGTGTAAACGATATACACCTATTCTTGGTAAAGATGGACTTATAACTAAATACCAACTCGAACTTAATCTAAAAAAATTAGGGGAATTATATCTTAATATTGAATTAGATAAGTCTGTACGAGGTAGAATTATTTATGAAGGATTAACAACTGAAGTTATAATCTATTCTGCCAATGACGTCAAATATCTAGAACCTTTAATGGAAGCTCAAAAAAAGGCATTAAATGAGAAGGGTCTTTTAACTGCCATCAAATATGAAAATGCCTTTATTCCAGCATTAGCTTATATGGAATATTGTGGGGTTCGACTTAATGTTGAGAAATGGAAAAGCAAAATGCTAAAAGATCAACAAAGATTACAGGCATCCCTTCAAGGAATGAACCAATGACTAATTCAGAATATGCCTAATTCCAAATACATTATTTATAACACTCAAGGTGACCTTTTTACAGGCTTTTCAACTAAACCAAAAATCACATTGAATTGAAATAGTGCTGCCCAACTTATTCCTATATTTAAACAATATGGTGTAGATGTTAAAGTTATAAAAAAAGGAGAGGAGAAAGAAAGTATTGACGCTAAAGTTCTAGAAGCTCAAAAAGATAAATGTTCTTTAATCCCACTTTATATTGATTACAAGGAATCTATGAAATTGATTTCAACATATGGTCAAAATTTTATAAATCAAATAAATAAAACAAGTGGAAGGCTTCATACTAAATTTATGGGAATAGGGACAGATACATCAAGAATTTCTTCTGGAGGAAAAGAAAGTAATGGAAATCAGCTACTTAATTTTCTAAATATTCCTGCAGATGCTGAAACTAGAGCTTGCTTTGAGGCAGGAGAGGGTAATAAGTGAATATCAATTGACTATGCTGGGCAGGAAACCTATTTGATGGCTTCTATAGCCGATGATAAGGCTATTATTGAGGAATTAACTAATGGCAGTGGTGACATTCATTCACTGACAGCTTATATGTCTTTTAAGGACATTCCTAGAGAAACTAATGTGAAGGACATTAAAAGGCTTTATCATGATAAACGACAATCAGCTAAAGGAATTGAATTTGCAATTAGCTACGGTGGGGATGCTAACACGATCCATAAAAATTCCCATTTACCTTTAAAACAATGTATTGAAATCTATAATAATTTTATGTCTGGTTTTTCTGGGCTAGCTAGATATCAAAAGTTTAGAAGAAAAGATTGATGAGATAAAGGATATATTCTTTTAAATCCAAAAACTGGCCATAAAGCCTTCATTTATGATTATAATGCTTTAAAAAAGGAATATAATTCTTTTCAAGAAAATGGATTCTGAGAATATTATAATGATCTGAAAAAATCTGATCCATCTAGTTATACAGTACAAAAAGTTAAAAATTTTTTTAAACGAAAGTCTGCTTCCGAAAAGCAAAGTATTAATTATCCTATACAGTTTGCAGGGGCAGCATGTTATAAAGTAAGTATGATTAACTTTTTTAAATATATAAAAGAAAACAATTTACTTAATATTGTAAAAATCTGTGTCACTCCATATGATGAAATTAATTGTGAGGCCCCAGAAGAAATTGCTGAGGAAGTGGCTTCTAAATTATATCAATGTATGGTAAAGGCAGGTTCATATTTTTGTACAAAATGTAAACTTGATGCTGATATTTCTAGACTACCCGATGGCAGTTTACCAACATACTGAATTCATTAATATATGATTGATTTTACAGGAAAAAAATTAGAAATTAATCAAGAAGTAGTAACTATAGACTCATTAGGTACTAGTTCTACACAATTACGTATGGGTAAAGTTATTGGATTTACAAATACTTTTGTGATATTAGAACTTTGGAAAATAAATAACTCTGGCCAGAAACATACTTGAATACGTAAAAGAAGTCCTGAAAAAGTAGCAATAATTTAAATTACAATATATGATTCTAAAAAAATTTTGAGCAGATTGGTGTCATCCATGTCAAATGTTAAAACCAGTTATTGAAGATCTTAAATCTCAATACACTATTGAAGAAATAAATATAGAAGATACTTCTGAAGAAATTTTAACTAAGTATAAGGTAAGAAACATTCCATTATTAGTATTAGAAAATGAAGAAGGAAATGAGCTTTGGAGACATACAGGCTTTATTACAAAAGACGAATTAACTAAAGAATTAGATAAATTTAAGGAATAATGAAAGTAAAAGAAGTTATTTCAGTAATTAATAATGCAGATTATTACTCACTTATTTCTGCCCAACGGGCAGCTAAATTATGTAAGGATGACTTAGTAGTTGAAAACTATAACTTTTCAAAACATAAAAACTTCGATATTGCTACAAATATTTATAAATGTGAAGACGGATTTGTAGGTATTAGTGGTCTTAAAAATGATCGTAGTAAAAATGGATTTGATCAGTATAATATTGCAACCTGGGTAGAGGAATATGTTGAAATTCCGACAGTTACATATGCTCCTAAATATAGAAAACGATAATGGTCACTATATCAAATGTTAAGGTTTATGATTTAAAAGAATCTGTTATAGCATGTCGTAATGCTATGAGAACAACTATTCCTGAGTATACTGAAGAGGAATTTAAAAAGTCTATAGAGAGAGCTATAAAACTAGCTAAAGCTCCTTCTAACTCAGGTCATCCAAATTTTCTAACTGGAATTCGAGTTAGTTTTGATATTGTTTATCCTAACTATTTTACACCAGAGTTGCAAAGATATCATTGAATTGATATTGTAACATCATCTTCTAAGATGCATAAATTAGGAGCAATTGTAGAAGCGAAATCCTTTAATAAATATGTAGATGACAGATCAATTGCTATTATCCAGGAATATGCATCTAAGTTTATGGAGGATCCTTCCTATGAAAATAGGATGAGATTATTATCTAATACTGTATTAGGTTTAGAGCAATTTATGCGTATAAGTACCAATTATATGCAACTTCGTAATTTATATCACCAACGTAAAAATCATAGACTAAAAGAAGATTGAGGAGCATTTTGTAGTATGATTGAATCATTACCATTTTTTGCAGAATTTATTAATCCATAAATGAATAATAGAATTATTGAATATCAAAAGCAGTGAGGTCTAGGTAATATGCAAGTGTTTTCATATGGGAACACTAAATTACCTAAACATACATTGATTGTTAATCTTACTTCAGCTACTAACTGTCCATCAGAGCAACTAGGATTTTGTAAATGTAATGACATCTGTTACGCAAAGAAATGTGAACGTATATATAAGGCATATAAAAATAAAAACATTGTTGTAGAATCTCAAATGCAACAATGGACAGAGGATGATATTAAAGGAATGCTAGACTGTTACATTACAAATGCTCCTCTTGCAATTAAGTACGTTCGACTGAATGAAGCAGGTGACTTTTTTGATCAACAGATAGTTAACCGATGATCTAATATTTCTAACTGGTTATTTGAAAAATTCAATATTAAGACCTATTGTTATACTTGTAGGGAAGACCTAAATTTTGATAATGTATCTTTTTCAGTCAATTCCTCTACGCCAAATATAAAAAGTGCAGATCGTTGATTTTTCTGTATAGACAAAAAACAATTTGATCAATTACCAAAAAAATCTGTTACTTGTAAGGGTAATTGTCGTCTTTGTAAATTATGCTATGATTCAAATTATCATGGAATTATATATTGTAAACAACATTAAACATGATAGATAATGAGTATCTACAAGGAAACGTTTACTATTAAAGGTACAGGAGAGTATCTTTATGCTGAATGAAATACTAATACAAATACCTGTCTTATTATGAATCAAGATGGTAGAGTGTTAGTATCTGGAACAGACGATGAAATTGTTGCTGTTCGAGAATATTTAAATAAAATTGAAAGAGAATATAACTCTGATATCGGAAGTAAATTTCGATAAAGAGTTTTTATAATATGTAAAAGATGATTTATCAGTTTGTTTTAAATAAACAAGAGGAACAAGACGCTAAAAAGTTCATTGAAGAACACAAAGATTGCACTTGGGATCCTGACCACACGCCCGCTATTGGTGGGCGTTTTTCATATACATTTACTCCATTAGGAATTGGAACTGCAGTAGAAATTAAATGTAATATCTGTCATAATCGTAAAGATATTACAGATGTAAGTAATTGGTAATATGACTATAAGTAAAGCATGTAAAGAACTGATCATAGTTCAACCTTTCTATGGTTTTTTCTTATTAAATATAAACAAAGAGTATACTACTCGTGTTCCTACCTTAGCGGTATCACCTAATGGAGTAAATATTAAGCTTTTAATTAATGAAAAATTTTGGAATTCATTAAATGATGAAGCTCAACTTGCTGTACTAATTCATGAAATCAATCATGTATGTTTTTTCCATTTACAGATGCAAGCTGATTTTGATGATAAAAAAATCTTCAATTATGCAGCTGATGCAGAAGTAAATTGCTATATCAATAACTTACCTGAGGGTTGTGTTACTGTTTCTAGTCTTAATAAGGAATTAGGACTACAATTAGAAGAGAGACAAGGAACCAAAGAGTACTATAAAGTTTTAATTGACTTTAAGAATAAGTGTCAAAAAAAAGCTGAAGAATTTCTAAAAAATCATCCTCTAGATAATCATGAAACCTGGAAAGAGTTTGATAAATTAAGCAATCCTGTAAAGAAATTAATTGAGAACCAAATTAAAGCTAAGTTAAAGGAGGCCGAAGAAGCAACTATAAAAACAGGTGGAAGTATACCAGGAGAAATGTCTGAAATATTAAAAAATATTAAAGATAAGCCTCCTGTATTTAATTGGAAAAGATATTTTAGACGACTGATTGGAAATTCTATTAGTTCTGAAATACAATCAACTCGAATGCGTCCATCAAAAAGATTTCCAGATGCTAAAGGAATTAGACTTAAAAGAAAACCTAATATCTTAGTTGGTGTTGACACTTCAGGATCCGTTAGTATGGAGGAATTAAATGATTTTTTTAGTGAAATTAATCATATCTACAGATCTGGAGTTGAGGTTACTGTAGTTGAGTGTGATACACAAATAAATAACATATTTAAATATACAGGAAAACATAATATTAAAATTGATGGACGTGGTGGGACTATATTAAATCCTATAATCGAATATTATAATTCTCATAAAGAACACAATGTTTGTATAATATTCACTGATGGTGAGTTGTACAGTCTTGATCTTCCAAAGTGTAATCATTTAATATGGGTTATTACCAGTAATGGTAATAAAGTTGATAAGTTTCCAGGAAAAACAATATATATACCTTAAAAGAATAAACAAAAAGAGATGGAATTAACATTAGGAGAAATAAAACCGATTATTAATTATATTATTGAAAATAATAAAGTTCTACAAAAGAATGGTCAGTTTCCAGTTACTATAAATATTGAAGGTCATGCAGGAATTGGTAAAACTGCAGTCCTAGAGGAAATTGCAAACGAGCTAGGAGCTAATTTTATTAAACTAAATTTAGCTCAACTTACTGAAAGTTCAGACCTTATTGGATGGCCTTTAAAGGAACACTATGTATGCAAACCTGATGGAGAATGTAAATGGATTAGCTCAGAACTAATAGAAGCATATGCTAAGGCAGGATGGGAGTTAACTGAACATACTAGAATGAGTTATGCTGTACCACAATGGATTAAGGGAATTGACGAATCAAAACCGACAATATTACTCCTTGATGACGCCTCTAGAGCAACTCCTCAAATACTCCAAGCCGTAATGGAAATTACTGCGCGGCAAGAGTTTATATCTTGGAAGTTACCTCCTAATAGTCATATAGTACTTTCAACTAATCCTGATAATGGAGATTACGCAGTATCAAGTTATGATGAAGCACAAGCTACCAGGTTTGTTACTTTTAAGGTTAAGTTTGATAAAAGTGATTGGGCCAAATGGGCAGAAGCACAGGGTATTGATGGAAGAGCCATTAACTTTCTTTTGTCTTATGGATCTGAGCTAATGAATAGAGAGGGATCTAAAGAAGCAAAAGTAAACGCTAGAAACTACACTATGTTTGCGAACATTATTTCTGGATTAGATGACTGGAGTAAACCAGAACAACTGGCAACTATTCTTCAAATTGCTTCAGGTTGTTTTCTTGATGATGATAATATCGTAGGTAGTTTGTTTACTACATTTATTGCTAATAAGTTAGATAAGCTTATGGATCCTGAGTCAATGTTAACAAAAGATTGGTCCTACGTTAAAGGAGAGTTAACAAAACAAATTTATGATGGAGAGTTTTATAGAGCTGATATTGCGGCAACTTTAGCAACACGATTCTTAAACTTTTCTATTTTATATCTTTCTAAAAAAGGTAATAAAATGGATATTGTAGTTGATAGAATTCTAAAGTTTATAGATAACGAAAAAACTCTTTTAACGGAAGATTTAATCTTTACTTTAGTTAAAACGTTAAACAAGAAATATCCAACTCGTTGTAATAAGTTATTATTAAATCCCAAAATTGTAACAAAATTAATGTAATATGACACTTCTACACAAAGAAAAAGCTAATATTTATGATGTTCGATTTCTTAGATATAGTGGTAAAAATATTTCAAGTACAGTTGAAGCTGAAATTAAGGTTAAAAAATGCAGTCTAAATTCAGGTTTCAGCTATGGCGAATCTAAGGTGGGTAATGACTACAATGTTGGATTTTTTCTAGGATCTCCAGATGATATTGATGCACTATTAGACTTAAGACATAATACAAACCCAGTTAGCTCATTTAATAAAATATACTTTGATAAGGAATGTAAATATCCGAGATTTAAGCTATCTGAAAAAACATCCATCAAAAGATGTCTAAAACCATCTATTGCAGATTCTTGTATTATTAGTAAAATACAACTTTATAAGTACGAATGGTATGAAGATCAACGCGAATCTAAAGCATTGGTAGCTTATTCTTCAAAAGAAAACTCTTGGTATTTTCTCACAAATATGGCTCTAGGTGGTTATCCTCAATTAACAAGCTCTATAGAAAAACAACTAAACCATACATTTAGCCTCGAAAGAAAAAAGAGGATTTTGTCAATATTAGTTGATAAAGGTATTCTTCCTAATGATACATCTATTTATTACGAAGGTCCAGTTATTACTCTATCAAAGTCTCAATATGATTATGTTTATAACATACAAAATACATACATGAAAATTACATATGACACTGAACTAGATCAGTTTATTAATCAAAAATTGCAAGAACTAACTCCAACAGAAGCAACTGAAATTAATAAAATGTTGAAATCATCAGATGAAACCATTGTAGGTATGGGCATGAAATTATTATCAAACTATGATCTAAATCGCTCAAAGTGTACAATTGGATTACTTTTACTTGAAAATTGGCAAAATATTGCTGATATTAGTACATTCACTTCAGTAGGATTTAAACAAATTTTGCAGACATTAAAATTAGATACCTGCACTCGATATCGTCCTCCAAAAGAATATATGGTAAACACTTGGTATGAGGAATCAACAAGTGAAACTGATAAATCGTTTGGCAGAGATTTTATTAATAGTAAGATAGAACAAGAACTACAACAAAGTATTAATAGTTATAAAGATACTTTCAAGACTCTTGATCTAGATATCTCAATAGTAATTCATTAGTGAGAAATATTATCTCTATTCAAGGACTTAGAAATAGTGGAAAGGACGAAACAACTAAATATATTAATTATTTATTAAATAATCCAAAATGTCTACACCATTATTGAATAGGTAAACTTTTAAAATTTAAAACATTATATAATAGGTGATCTGTTGATAAGTATGCAAGTAAATTAAAAAAAATGCTTGCCATACTTATCAATGTTGATGAAGAAAGATTTGAAGATAGAATATTTAAGGAACAATACTACTTTAATTTCACTAAATATGAGTTGTTACATGAATCAGATGTTCCAAAAAGAAAAAAATTAAGTGATAAATTATTTAATAAAGAGCTATCAAGACAAAACGATAGAGTAGCTATTGATTATATCTTATCTATCAGACAACTATTACAGTTCTTTGGAACGGAAGTTATGCGAAAGTACTTTGGAGACTCTTTGTGGACTCTTGCCACTTTAAAAAGTCATTCTGATTATTTAATTGTTGCAGACCAAAGATTTATAATAGAGAATTCTATTAGTAAGAAATTAGGAGCCTACACTATTCATATTGAAAGACCAAATTGTGAAGTAAGCTTACATTCTTCAGAAAAGCAGTTAATTGAGTTATTAAATAACCATAATTACGACGTTTTACTAAAAAATAATGGAACCCTAAAAGATTTATTTAACAACTGTAAAAAAATTATCTATGGCTACAGAAATAAAGTTTTGTAAAAACTGTTCAGACAAAAACATTATACATACTTTTCAGGACAAGTTATATGGAAAGTTTATCCGAGTATTTAATGTAGAACCAAAAACTTCACATTCTGCATGTACAGTATGTGGAGATGGTAAGAAAGGTAAAAAGTAATTAATATAAATTGTGTTTAAAAGGAAAAACCCTACTTGCTTCGGCGAGTAGGGTTATTTTTTTTTATTGTGGAAGTTGATCACTTAGATACTTTAATGGGCTTAATACTCCAAAAGTATTTACTGCTCCATCTCAAAGGTTTTGGTCTCCAGTAACCACATTCATAGTTTGTTTATAAACATTTTTTATAATTGAGTATGCTGGAGGATTCAGATCTCCACCCATTGACATAATAATATTATTTATTGGTCCATCTTGGAATGAAGTATACAAAGCCATAGCTCCAACTGTACCTAAAGCGCCTAAATCTTCCTTAGAGTCTCCAGAAAGAAATACAGCTTGTATAAGGAGCATCATTAATCCCATAAAGATCATATCAGTTAAAAATAAGTAAAAATTAGCTCGTTTTGTAGGGTTTGCCCAAATCTCTTTTAAGCCTTGGAAATCTAGTTTAGCTAATTTAGCTCCCATACTTCACATTGAGTACGCGATACCTTCCATATATCTACCCTGTCATTCATAATACGGTTCGGCATACTCTCCAGGTTTAATATTAGTTTCTAGATCAACCCTACTAGATGGGAGATTAGTTTCAGGATTATAAGTATATACAGTCATATATCTTATTCCGTTTTCATCAAATTTTTCAGCCATTCTACCTTGATCATAGGTACCTGGCGCTAATATCCACTGTTCTAACTTAGCAGAAATGAAGGTTCTAAAATGTAACATCATGGCACCCATAAACATATGCTTAGCCAACATTTGTGTGTTTTTATCATAATGTCCAAAACACATTTCTGCAAATGACTTAATACTAGTTGCTTCCTGTACTGTATAAGCTCTAGGTAGTGGGTCTCCTTCATTAATTGAGAATCCTTCTTTATTGAATTGAATTCTCATAGCTTCATATAATCCATGTTGAGCTTTATATTCTTTAGAATCTTTATTAGCTCCTACATCATTTAATAATGAGAATCGTTTATCCTTCTTAAAGTCATATATAAGCTCATCATTTTCATTTAAACTATGAGCTTCATAACACCCATCATGTATCATTTTAGCTAATAATAAACCCATTCTATGATAAAAGTCAGGAGCTCTATTGCACACATACAACATATCACTATTAAAGTTTTTAACTCCCATTCTAGATTCACTGAGTTCCTTTTGAACCATATCCGCATCCATATTAGCCATACCATAGTCAGCGTTAAGAGCTTCTAATTTAGTAAGAGTTGATATTCTTTTTGGAGCATCTCTAAATATTAGTCCTCATGCTTTTCTTAAATCATTTCCAGTAAATTGGTCTTTACCATAAGCTCCAGCCATTGTTCTACTAATGTGAATCCACATACCCTGCATCATTTCTCGTAATCCAGACCTAACATTAAAACCTAAAACACTAGCTGTTGTAAACGACTTAACTGCTGAAAGAACTTTATAAACAGGTTGTAAACCTTTATCCATGATAGGCTTATTAAAAATATTTACAGTGAGATATTTATCTAAAAACTGTAAAAGATTGTCTGCTTCCTGCCCGTACATTGCCTGGTTATACTGCAGTGCAATTTTAATTCCTTGAATTTGAGGAATAATGTTATTGTATTCAGTTTCAGCAACATAGGAATGGATATAATTTCTTAATAAGTCTTCTAATTGAGTTTCAAGACCGTTTATTCCATGATTTTCAATTATCTTCTCTCTAATATCACTACTAATTTTATATTTATTATAAATTCTTTCTTGCTCCCGAAAACGTTCAAAATCTCCCTCCTGCTCAGTAAATAATCTTAGTCAATTTAACGATTCGTGGAATTCAGCCTTTAATCCTTCTTTGAACCCTTTATTATGTAACTGAGATCTCATTGATCCAATCGCTAAAGGCACTTCGTAGTAAGACCCGTCTTCTTTAGCCTGTTCAATTAAGTAGTCTGAACCATTATATTTTAAATTATTAACTATATCTAGAAACAGTGTAATTAAATCAGATTCCTCTTTCGCTAAAGAAGAATCAGTTGGCTGTTTTAGTATAAAAGATTTAGAAATATCTCCATTAGAGTCTCTAACAAATAAATTGTCAAAGTATTTTACCTCGCCACCAATTAATTTATTTCTATTATTATATTCATAAAAGGCTTTAAATGTTTTTCTAATTTTAGAATCGTAAGCCAATTCTGCTCTTCTAATTCTAGTCTCTGTAACTGCAACAATTCTGCCTACTTCTTGAGCAGTCAACGAAGGAGAGTTATTGATACTGGTAATATTAGTTCCAATATGAAACGACCCTGTAACATTAACCCATTTTGTGGGATCAGGCTCAATGTAAACTTCGTATCCTTGAAGTTTATTTAAAGCTTTCCCCAATAACATATAAGCAACCTGCAAAGGATCATCAAAATTCCATTTATTGGTTCTTATAGCCTTTCGTAACTCGTCTGCTGTATCCAATTTTCTAAGCTCTTCCATTCTATCAAGAATATATGGAACACCGTCAACAACAGTATCTCCGTCATAAGTAAGTTTTCAGTTGCCTATATTTTTAATTTTATCTTCACCACAAGTATCAGTAATACTATTAATAACTGATTCTAGTGTTGTAGCAAAATTTCCTTTCTTAATATTAACAGGAACATTATGGATTCTACATAACTCTACAAAATTGTCGTATAGTTTTTCCATATACTGCTCAGAGCCAGTTTGGTGTCAAATATTAGCGTTGATAATTTTGCTAATTTTATAATTAGAAAATCGTTCAGCCTCTCCATTTAAAAGACACATAACCTTAATTAGGTCAATATTACCATTAGTTGCAGCAAAAATATTATGCTCATTAACAGTTTCATTTTTCTTAGTTGCTCCTAATATTGAGGTTCCCTGTCCTAAATTTATCTTTTGATGAGTTGTACTAGCTGATAGAGAAACTACTTCAAGTAGTCCATTTTTTGTAAAGATGAAAATACCTGCTGAAATTAGTGACGGACTACTCTCAAATTTCCATTTACCTTCAATATACTTCTTAAATACACGTTTAGTATAATCACCTTTATATCTATTTTTATCGCTAACAATTTGATCTAAAGTTAGAGAACCAGAAATCGCTAATTCAATATTATTTGCTAATGTCGCCATTTCGTTTCCTCTAATTTCATTTACTTTGTCGACATAAGTTTTTAATTTTTGTTGCAAGTCTTCTTCATTTTGAGCATATACTCATTTAGAAAGTGACGTTGAATATTCGTCAAAAAATTTATATCGACCATAGTTAGCTTCTTTATCAGAAGGTGGAATATCTCTAACAAAATTAGGTTTTTTTCTAAAAAATTCAACACTTGCTCCTCTTCGTTGAACCTTAGTAGACAGTTCATAATTCGGAACAAATTTACTCATCGGTTCCTGAATTAGTTTTATTATATCTAAATTATCAGTAATTGAAGTAATTGGCAAAATCTCTTTTACTCTTTCATAATATTTACCTGTAGTGTTATAGGGATTTACAACAATAGCATTAGATTCAATACTAACTTCTTGTATACCTTTAATATTAGATAAGTCAGGCTCTCCATTTTTAGAATTATATTCAATATCTAATTTTACTGGAATAATACCTACAGTTGCAACCCTGAGATCATTTTGTTCCAACATTGCTTTGTAAAAACCTAATTGATACGCTGCGGATAATTTTTTTGAGGAAACCCAGAAATTCTTTAACTCTCTATTACTAGTTTCTTCTCAAGGACCCACATTAGTTTTTGACACTTTAAAGTCACGGATATGGACATTTCCATTTTCATCAACGATTAACAAATCAATACGACCATTAATAGAATCTATTCCTGCTTTTTTGTAAGCTTCGTGAATATTAGAAGAAACAATTGGAACTTCTGTAAAAAACTGTGCATTATGTCCATATTGGTTTTTTAGATCCTCAATCAAGTTTTTAAATTGATTTTTAAGAAGTGCAACTTGATTATCAGATAAAGCTTTCTGTTTGAAAGTAACTTCTGGATTTAAAATAGATTCAAATAGTTGGTGCACCTCTGAACCATAATCTGTTAACTTAGTCCAACTTTTTTGTAAATCAGCTAGATACGTATCTGCTTCAGATGCAGATAAGCCATTCTTTATTAAAACTTCTTTTTGATTTCTAAGGTAATCCGTAAGATTAAATTCAGGAACAAATGTCTTTCCTAAATTTGTAGGTTCTCCATAAGACGTAATAAATTTAGTAACACCAATAGAGTTATCTATTTTTAACGCAACTTCTTTTTCTCCGTCTTCATTTGTTAATTCAAATTTAGTAGCAACATTTTTATAAGCCTCAATAATTTTATTTACATTATCTATAGCTACTTGTTTAGGATCTACTTGAAGAGTTGCATTAGTTTTATCTACTACCATATCTTGATAGTAAGCATTCAGAAAGGAGTCCAGCTCCAAGTCGGAGCTGAACTTATACACCTTTCCGTCTACTGTTATTTCATATGTACAATTTGCCATTATTTACAGTCTTCTTTAAGAATATTGTCTTCTACTAATTGATTTTTAATTGTAGCCATTTTCTGACTTAACTTATAGTTTTCTGTTAAAAGATCAAAACTTTGACTAATATCTATGTTAATATCGTTTATTAAAGCTATAAACTCAGAAGGGAGTATTTCAAATAACTTATTTATAATATCATGATTTTCTGTTTGCTTAGTATTTACAAATTGAGAAATCATAGTTGCTAATACTTCCTCATCAAAATCAGAACCTCTTTTGTTAGCATAGTATTTATTAGCTCTCATATTTTTTCAAAGCTCTGTTTGAGGTAATTCTGAAAGAATCTCATAATATGCTTGAGAATTAGAACCATTTTTAGCTACTGCTAAATAGAGATGTGCAAATTCATGAATTACAGTATCAACTGTAGCTTTATCAATATTAATATAAATCTGACCATCTTTAATAAATCCTTTAGCGTTTCTAATTGCAGGTTCTTCCCCTACAAGATCATCATTAGTAACTCTTATAATATTTAAGTCTTTTAATTGATTATCAAGTAAATCAATTAATATAGCTTTTGTTGAAGGTTGGGTATTATAATATTCTACATCTCTTTGTGTTGAAATATTAGATGTTTCAGTAGATTGTGACGATTCATTATCGCCTTGTCTATCATTATAATCCATATCTAGAGATGTATTCTCTTCAGATTTAAATCCAATTGTCTCAACATTTTCATTTGCAGGATTTATTAAAAGATTTTGAGTTGAATTATTTATGGTAGGCTCAACACCAAAGTATTGATCTGCCAGTATATAAGGATCTTGATTATCAACTCAGTTATTATAATCTACTACTAATAAACTATTATCACCACTAGCAACTAAATCCTCAAAAAATCTTGTCATAGAAGCCTGACCAAAACCATCCTTATTAATAATTAAATTATATAAATAGAATAGGTTAACTGGATTTTGATTATCAATTTCAGCAATAGAAATTTTATTCAGATCATTAAAATCATGTAACATTTGTTCATAGATTGCTTTAGTTTTCTGCGTATTATCTATTTGCATCATATTGATAATAGGTTTAAAAAATCCCCTCTCTTTGCCTGTTGTTGGATCGGTTTTTAAACCAAAGGTTAATCCAGCAATAAAAGAGTTATTAGGTAATTTTTCTTTTAATGTAGGTATTACATAATCTTCCATATAATATCGGAAAGATTCTATGTTTAGTTTTGAATCCAAGTTAATAGTAAAGTTAGGAGTATCATTTAGTAGTGTAGCTCCTTCTGTTTCGTACTTTTGTCCTATAGGTACTCTAAATGCAATATTTTTAGATTTAATTCAGGAATTAATAAGAAAGTCATTAATTGTGTTCCTACTTTGTCTAAATTCCTGTGCATTAAGTTTAGATCCTTTTTCAGCTTGTAATTTAGGCAAGACTAGAGATTCTAATCTATTCCTAACAGATAATTCATTTAATACTGCATCATCAATATTTATAATATTAAACATTTCCTTAAAATGGGGAACTGTAGATATCACATCTAGAATATTAAATGAAGTTTTTACTGTTTCATATAGATTAATTCATTCGTCTCTATATGTATTGTCTCTAATAAACTTGAGAAGATTAAATGGTTTATCTACCCTCTGATTTATAAAAGCCTCAATGCCTTGTATATAGTTATATTTACTATATTTATCAGTAGGTATTCCTTGATTAATTTTTAATAATCTTCCTAAAATTCTGATCTCCTCAGCACCTTTAGCTCTCTGTAGTAATTGAGTAAAGAGTTGCTTAGTTTTAGATATTTCAGCACCTTCTGGTGTAAAATCACTAGGATTATCTATAGCATTCTCAATATACTTAAGTTTATTTTTTGGGAATGGATCTAATCACAGATTTGTACTGTATTTAGAAACTAATTCAGTAACCTGTGGAGTTAACATCAACTTACCTATTGTTTCAAGATCATCTCCAATCATTAAACTATATACATAAATATCTACTCAGTTAGCATCTGCATTTATCTTCTTAAGAATCAGTTCTTTAGCGTTGTCAGTGCTGGCATTTAAAAGTTCTCCAAGATCAAGAGATTTATCAGATAATGACTCTTGGAAATCAATTATTGATACTAAAATGTTTTTAATGTCTTCTGGTATATTTAATCAATCTATATCATCAAATATTTCCATGTTAACATTAGCTAATGTAATAATTCTATCCTCAGTGGGATGCTTAAATATATAACGAGATAATAAAGAACGTACTGTTTCATAATTACCATTATTCAATGTATCTACTATTTCTCTAAACCTAGTATTATATACATTAGATAAAGCAAAGAAGCTTTTTAATCCTGTGGCTACATTACCAATCACAGTTTTACCAACCATGTTTTGAATCTGCATTAAATACTTACTAGAAGGATTAAATGGACTCATTTTTAACGATGCCTGACCAAGAATTGATTTTTCAGCTAATTTACCAATATTTGAAGTAGTAATAGGCATTGTTAGGTTAATTTGATTTTTTGGATTTAAAATCACATCAAATATACCATCTACTACTCTATTTCTAAGAGCATCTTGCTTTAAATAAGGAGCTGCTTCTAGATTATAGTTAATTGAGCCGTTGTTTGAAACAGAATAACCTAGAATATATAATTTATCAATCATTTTATGTTAACTTATACTTTCGTATAAGATCAGACTATATCTTCACATTATCTGTGTTCTCCATTTCCACCATTAGGTGTACCGTCAGCAACAGTTTCAGTTGCTTCTTTTAATAATTTCATATAGTTATCACACTCGTTTTTATCAGGAAGAACCTTATACATCATAGTAGGACACATATAAGGTTTTATTATATCAATTAGTTTTCTACCCTCTCTAGCACAAAAGGAAATAGTATATTTACTAAATCGTTTATCAAATATTTTTGTTGGATATAAATCTCAACTATCATTAAAATATTCAATTATATCGTTTGCTTGTTCTAGTGTGCAGTATGTTGCAATTGTAATATAGAAGCCACAATATTTTCGTATGCCTGTAATTTTATCGATTTTAGATCTACGCAATAAAGATCCATCATCCATAATTCAAATAGCTAGTCCCTGAGCACCTAACCTATTTAATAATTTCTTATTATATTTAGTTTTACCCCCTTCATATTCTATTCGTCTTAGAACTTTACAAAAATCCATAACAGAGGTCTGAAATGTATATTTTATTACTGGCATTCCTTTAGAGTAACCATTAATTTGTGTTATTTCTCTAAATTTTCCAACTTTTACACCATTATTTTTTAATAAATTTCATTTTCATAAGCAATATTCCTTTTGAGCTTCACAGTGATTCATTACTAAATATCCTCTATTAGTAATACATCCATCTCCAATGGACATTGCGATTATTAGATTTCTTCCTATTTTATTTAAGCGTGTTTTTAACTTTTTCATACTATTAAAGTCGAATTATCAATTATTAATGTTAGTCGTTGAACCTTCCGTTTTGTTACGGCTTGGCTGCTGATTGCCCTCGACTTTACGTTAGGGGTTTCCAGCAATTAAAAGAATTTTACTACAACATAATAAATTTATCGTAGTCCGATCCCTGTAATCATGTCTGGTTTGTTGGGACGTAAACCTCATTTATATCACTATCAGTAAATGCTACTACTTCAAGTGGCATAAATGATTGCATTGACTGACATGGGATTCGGGTTCCAACAAAATTCAAACTCTTAATAAATGCTTGATATTTACTTTCAGCAATTTTTTTAATTCTATTAGTAAATCTAATAGCTTGATTATCTTCAAGCATTTGTTGAAGAGTAGTTGTGTTGATTGTATTTATATTTACTATTGGTCTTGTCTTAACTTCTCCAAAGTCGTCGTAGTATGATAAGGTAATTAGAGCATTATTAGTTAACTCATTACTAAATTGGATATTTAATAATATATCCAAATTAGATTTAGTATAGTTGTATTTATAGTTATTATAAATACCTGAGTTTCTCAGTTCTAATAATCTATCAACATGATCAACGATAGCAAAATTATGTTTTTCTCCTGATGAATCGGTGTATGTATAGAATGTCTTTCCATTCTCAGAACCAACTTCATTACCATTATAATAAACTCTACCGTCAACAATAGTAAATTCTAAATTTGGAGTTAATGAGTTCTTATAAAACTCTGTAGTTTGAGGATTTCCTACTTTAACATAAAGCTTATCTCCAGTCCCATCAAATAATATTACATCATAAGACTCAGGATCAGAATTACTATCATTATAATAACCTTGAATTCTATTCTCAAAAAACTTAGGACCTTCATCTTTAATCTGAGCCAATGAATCTCCAGGTAATAATCCTAATTGTTTAGCATATAACTTACCCATAATGATTTGAGCTGGAACAACTTTAACATTTTCTGGCTGAACCTCAACACCTTGTCAGATTATTGGCTTACTATCAGCTAAAGAATTAAGTAATTTTTGTTGCTCTCTGACAAGTCTATTTTTAAGAAATTTTCCATTAACTTTACCATTAGTTGAGATAAACGGATCTATAATTCTATGAATCATAGACATACGTTCTATATAGACATTATCAAGTATACTTTGTTGTACTTCACTAAGATCATTAGGTAATCCTAATTCTTTTCTAATATTAGATTTAATTTCATCCTCTAAAGAAATAATATCTGTACTTCCTGTTTTTTCCAAATAATGTAATGCCCTGCTAATATCACCTTCAAATACACTAAAGCGTTGGCCATTTACTTCAAATGTAGTATCCGCACCTTTTAGGTTCTTAGGTTTAATTGTCCACTTTTGTATATAACGAGAATCATGATGTTTATATCAATCATATTTTTGATAGTTATCAACTTTTACAATTTCATATGCATTTGGAACAACTTCTCCTAAGTGGTTTATATAAATTGTATTACCGTATTCATCAGTAGTTTGTTCATTATACACAACTAATGTATCTTCAAAATCAATTGGATTATCAGGAGTTATATCTACAATAAATGGATTTAAGAAATCATCAATCATTACATCGTTTAATGCAGATTCAATAGTAAGTGATAATTGCCCCGATTCTGACCTTACTCGATTAATCAATTTCATTAACTCAGGATAAGTATATGTATTATTGTTATATTGATAATACTGTATACTATCATAAGAAGGATTTAATACTGAGGCTACACCACTATAGTGTCTCCTAATAGCTTCTCTTACTAGAGAAGATGTAACCGTAGAATTAAAAATACCATTAATTGTTCCAGAACTAAAAGGAATTTTGTAATCAATTTTCTTTTCATTAAATCCTTTTTGAGCTAGTTTGATAAATGATTGTGCGAGTCCTAGTGTATCCTTGTTATTAGTTTGGAATGCCTTTACTAAAGCTTTACCATATATTTCATATAAACCTTGAGTGTCTCCTCGATCTAAAATATCAGTAACTTCAGCTATTGCATCATAACATAACTTACCGATCTCTTGATAAACGTTAGAAGCTAGATCATGAGTATATCCCATTTGCTCTAAGGCACTAATCATTTGAGTCATTTCTGTAACTTCTGCCTCATCAAGTTCATGATCAGCATCCATTTGAACTCCTCCAAACTTAGTAGATAAGTCAGTATATCATAAAGGCTCTGAGTTATTTCAACTGTCTACTTCATTAATATTTGAAGCGCCAACTTTAATAGCAGATTTATTAACTAAATATCCTATAAAATGGTCTTTCAGATTTATATCATTAATAATATCATTTACTAAGTCTAGGCTATTTTCTGAATATATAAGTGATTTAGTTAAATCACTATATTCCATTGATCAAGCTCCACCAAAGAGCTGATCTAAACTGTATATATTATCAATAACAATGTTAGACTCTATAATAGGACTACCAACAATCACTCCAATTTCATTAACTTCGACCTTTTCAACCTCAGCAAGATTATTATTAATAGTCACTCTATTGATTTTCCAATAGGTACCATTAGATGGATCCTGATAAAATACATCATCAAAGTCATTATTATAATTGACACTAATAGTATCACCAAAACTTAGACTATGCATTTTCCTAAACATATTTTCCATCTTGGCAGCTGATCCTCAAGATAGACGTCTTACAGCGTTAGTAATTTCATATTCTGCTCATTTCAAAAGTTTAGGTAATCCATACTGTCCATTAATGTCAGCAAAAATAGTTTTCTTATTTCTACCTACTTTAGCATCAATTAAAGAAACATTTTGCTGTCTAGAAAAATAAGGACTTGTAAATCCTGCACCATCCATTGAGTCTACAGAATCTTCTAACCCACTGATATTTTGAACAGAAGAACCAATATCAGCAATTACAGCCATCTTAACCTTCTCTGCAACACCATTCTTCAATCCTTGCGCAAATGGATGATGTGTAGCTCCGTAAATAACCATACGTTTTACTTGAGAAATCCATCTAGTAGCAAAACTATGATTAACATAGTCTTCAGCAGTTATTGCCTCCTTATTCTTATTTGGATGTGCATAAACACCTCCAACCATCATTTTATTGTATTCGTTACTTAAAAATGAATCCATAATAAAATAAGAAGAAAGTAAAGGATTTAATTTTCTTCCTTTTCCGTTTATAGTAAATGGTAGAAGTCTTGAATATTCCTCCTTAGTCTCATAACCTTCACTATCTTTAATAGTTCGAGTTTCTTTTGAAATTCAAGAATCTCAACCTTGGTCAATAAATGCTTTAATAGCTGTTTGATCTGTTGATATACTCTCTCACGCACCCGCAGAATCTTCAATAAATCTATTAAGTTGTTTATTCAAGAATTGATTAAATTGATCCCTATTATTGAAAGTATTATATAAAAACTCTAAAGTTTCGTTAAAAACGAATGTCTTAGCGGGACTTTTGGAAATATGAACTTCATCAATAAATTCCAAACCAGCCTGTCTAAATAAGGTCCTTATTCGTTTTACAGGAGTCTTCTTTATATAATCCTTTAAATCAGATAGTGTTTGTATGTCCTTTTTTGATGCTGTTCTATAATCAGATAAAATCCTATTAATTAAGTTATTATACTGACGTTTATTAGTTTCAAATCAAATGTTTTTAATTGGTTCTAAATCATCAAAATTCTGTGACTTAAAAAATTTGTTTAAAGTTTCTTTAAAATTTAGATTTCCCAAATCACCAAAATTTCAGTCTTGATTTAAATCAAATTGCATTACAAAATGTTTATTCTTATCTGAATAAACAGTAGTCTGTAATCCAATAATACCAGTGGTACTTCCTTCTCCTTCAGATGAAGATTTATTTTTTATTAGCCCTTCTAGAAAATCATATACAATAGCTAGGTGTTGAACTTCATTTTCAGTTAAATCTTTAGACTGTTTTGTAAAATTTCCTATTGTAACCTCAGCTCTAATTTTTGGACTTTTAACATGTTGAATATTTTGATAAACTCCATTATCAATCATCACATTATCTGCTCCTCAACCTAATTGATTTTCTAAATACTGTTTAATACCTTTATGAGAATATGCTAAACAAACCATCTGATATAATGGTAAATTGTTACCTTCTGCATTTTTGATAACATTAATGGTATCCGATCCATTAATAACACTTAATACCTTCGATAAATCCTTACTTTGTCCAAAAAAACCCTTTTTATTAGTATCTAGAGTAGTTTTTCTACTAGCTCCTAATAAAACAGTTCCTAATATAGGAGAAAATAAACTAACTTTATTTTTAGTTAAATCCCTAGGAAATACCTGGTTAACAACTTGATTAAAATCATCTGGAATTATCATAGACGTAAAGTCTATTAATACTTTTTCCAAAGATACCTCATCTAAATTTCCAGATGTAGTAAATTTTCCAGACTCATTATCATACTTCAAGATTAGATTATTTAATCCAGAATTAATGTTGATAGTAGATCCCGATATAGTGATTCTATGTTTATCTAATAACTCATTAAATTTTAATTTATTATTAGTTCAATAATTACTAGCTGCTTTGACTACATCAACAATTCCAAATCGCTCAATTGATACAGGACGATCTGTTAAATTTTTACTAGTTAAATTATTACTAATAGGATCTGTACTATAACTAATGTAACTAGAAAGTACAGTTTTAGACATCAAATTAGTGAACATTTGCTTAATCTGAGGAGCCATGTTATCAGAATAAACAAACTTTTGAATACCTCTTAGTTTATTTTGTAAATATGTGATATGTTCTGGAGGGAGTGCTTTACTGTTTAAAGCTTGCAAATATTTATTAATTACTATATTCATATTTGCATTAGCTCCCTTTTTTAATTCATTAGTAATATCAAGATCAAGTGTTTCCTCTGTAAACAGTTTTACTTTACTTAAAGTTGAATTAAAGCCTGATAAAGAAATTGAGGTATTGTTGATAACTTCTCCTTCACTGTTGACTTCTGGAAAGTATGATAATAATATTTTAGCTAAATCACTTACAGCTTCCTCAGAACCCATAAATTCATTATTACTAAAACCAGTATAATGAGTAACATTAGGACCATTATAAATATATCTATCAATACTATAGCTAGAGCTTTTCTTAAACTCTGGTTTTACCTCTATAAAAGGAGTATATAGTTTTAAAATATCATCAAATGATGTTAATGTTACATAAGAGTTAAATGCATTAAAAAAGGCTTGGTCTTGTGTTAGCTCAGAATTTCTAATATATGCAGCATATTCCTCAATAGTGTTTTCAAAAATCTTAATAGTTTGAGTAGGATCTGAGGTAACATAAAGTTCTGGAATAGATTTACCCATAAAAGAACTTAAGTTAGATAATAATTCTAACTTATATTTAAATATCCCATTATTTAAATTAGAGTAACTACCAACTATAGCATTAGCATCTATAAAAGAATCTGTATTAATATCAAATACTGATAAAGCTATTAACCGCTTTGCAGCATTATCAATCATCCTATTATATTGTCTTGCATTACCAATATAATATTGTTGTGGAGATGTAACTTCTTGTGGAAATTCTACTCCTATTCTACTACTAACAGCTTGTATATTAAATACAGGAGTTGGAGTGGAGTTTGTATTTACTCCACTCACAAACGTCCTATATACTTCATCTGGATTTATAAAATGATTATTAATAAAATCTTTAAATCCATTAGGGTCTGTTAGTAATTGATTCCTCAATAAAGGATAATAAATTGAAGAATAATTACATTTAACACTCATTATTTTCTAGTTTAGTTAATAAATATTTTGAAACTCTATTATTTAGTTCACTTAAGTTTTCATTAGAAAATACAGCATTAAAATATCCTTCTGCAATTTTGTCAGTTACTTCAGTATTCATCATAATTGCTTTTAAGTAAGTCATAATTTCAGGATTTTCTTTATATAAATTAATATTCTGATTCAAGTAGTCTTTTAAATCATTATACTCTGAATATAAATTAAATTCTCTAATGCTGTATATATTATTCTTTTGTTCTAATACAAAATCGTTACTTTCAGAGTTCAAAGATACTAAAAATGGGACAAAATTCAAATTAGAAGTTGTTGAAATTTGTACCTGGTTTGGGACCAAATTTGTATTATATGAAGACTTAAACATATTAATAATCATTGGAATAGGATCCTTTGTAATTTTATTCATAATTAAAGGGTTTCTAGAATCTCCAGTATATTGAATTAACGAATAATCTGGAGTACTAATTGTTTCTAGAATTTGATTGTTAAGTCTAGTAACTACCCCATTAATACCATTTAATTCAGAAATATATTCATTAAATCCTCACTTCTTTAATAGATTATTAATTTGCTGTAATTCTTCTTGTTCAAGATTAACTTGAGTACTTTGTACTATAGGTTGTATTTTATCATAGTTAATTATAAAATCATTACCAATAATATTAGAGACATTAGTTATATAATTTTTACCTTGAAAATCTGTTTCATAAAAGTACTGAGATCCAGCTACAGGTTTTGTTGTTTTGTCGAATACATAAATTCCTAGTTTGAATTGAGTACTATTATCAAGTATATCCTGAATCTTACTAACGACTAAGTCATTAAACTGGCTAGCTTCTCCAAACACAGTGTTAATCATATCAACTCCAGAATTGTATCTATATTCTTTATTATTGTTTATATATCCTAATAAGATATAATAATCCTCTGGATTTTGAGTATTGATAATATTATCAATTGCACTTGATATACTATCATAAGAGACTCCATTAACAATAAAAGTTCCATTGTCATAAGTGATAACAGCAGATTCTTTAGAATTCTTATTAATAATATTTATTGCTTTTGACTTTTTATTTAAATATGTATTTAGTTGCTGAGTAACTAAAGATTTAAATTCCGAGTTATACGTTAATGAAATAATGCTTCCTGCTCTATATGGGCTTAAATAAGTAATAAATTTCCTATTAGCTTTAGGTGTGTTATAATATTCTCTCATCATTATTGATGATTGAGATATAATGTTACTAAAGGATTCAGCAGCATTAACACCTAAGAGCTGCATAGAAGCATTCTGTTGGGTCAAATATGTAACAGTACCATCAGAATCAATAGAAGCCTTTAAATTAGCTTCAAATTGTTTTGTACTAGCTAGGGAATCTGCAGAAACTAGAATAAATGAGTTTCCATTTTTTCTAGATGATGCTTGTCCAGAAGTTCCCCAAATATATTCAAAAGTTCTTTGATCCCATTTTGTTCCTGTTTGCTCATTATTGTCAACCTGAAGTGCAAATACTCTAGGTAAAGCTGTAAATAAATTATCTGAATTTATTGCACTGTTTTTAAAGTTAGATATATTGACAATATGAGGAGTTTCGTCCGTCTCATAATGAATTGCTCCAACAAAAATCTCTCCATTATAAATCCCAGGTTTTGGTGCTGTAATTAATAATGGAATCTCAATATCACCTCATTCAGCTACCATTAATCCTTTATTTCATCCATTTGGAACAACAATTTTAAATCCTATATTATCATTGTTAAATAATGGTTGAATTAGTGGGATGATCGTTTTTAAATCACTGTCACTAAGAAGTATAGACTGTAATTGTTTCTGCGTTTCTTTTGGATCTGTTTTATAATGCCCATATGTAAAATAATCACCTAACAATTTTACTAATCTTTTATAAGATTTAGAAGGTATTTGAGTTCCTAAACCCAGTTTATTAAATAATGACTTTTCTGAATTACTGTCATAATTAATTAGTTCATTACTAGTAATAAAAGTTAAGTTATCAACTGCCCTGCTAATATTAGAATCAGTAGTTGTAATAGATTTTGTAGGCGATTTTGACTCTTTAGATGTTACATTAGGTGTAACAACTTTATCAATATTAGGACTATGAACAGGATTTATATCCATTACTGGAGCCTGGTTGCCTTCATTAGAATTAATTGTCTGTTCACTTTCTTTTGAATCAAGTGATTCAGGAGTCTGTTGAGTATTAGTTGATTGAGTTGATTGTTGATCAGAATTTGTTTCTAAGGTCTCTTCCATCTGTTCCTGAGGAACTGTTTCTTGTGAATCAACATTTATATCAATATTCTCTTGAGGTAAATTACTTAGTAGATCAAGTCGCCAGTCTTTAAAATCTTTAATTTGATTTTCAGAAACTTCAATATTACCAGCACTTGTTAAATCTGACTCTGTACTTAAATTTAACGCATCACTAATACCATTACCAGTAAATACTGTTCCTCTAGTAGATCGTTGAGTTAAGGTATATAAATCTTTTAACCTTTTATAATTATCAGCTACCTCACCAGATGGAGTTACAGTTCAATCTTTATCAATAATAACATATTCAAATTCATCCCCTTGTACACTATCAATCCCAACAACCTTTACATTTTTAACAGTAGAATATTTAGAAGGATCATCAGTTATAATAACAACATCTGTAGACAACTTAGACAGTTTATCTGCTCAAGTAATAACATCAGATTGAGATATTATTTTTTCTCCTCCAAATATATTTTTACCCTCAAAATATTTTAATCTAGTTTTGTTTTTAGATAAGAGTTTATCTACATAGGCTGATACTTTCGCCAAATCCATAGAAGGATCCTTATAGAATTCCGTTCAAACTTGATCTAAAATACTATTTAAAGTATTATAATTATCATATTTAGCAATATTATTAGGTCTGAGTGGAGCACTTAAGTCTGGAGTTTTAACAAAGAATGTGTCCTCAATACCAAAGTCATATCTCTTATTTTTATACATTATATAAGCGGAGTTCTGTTTATAATCTCCTAATGCAATTATAGAGATATTGTTTTTGTTTGCTCAACTACTAATTAACTCAAGTTCAGTTTTAGAGAATTGGCCAACTTCATCAATAAAGATTACTTTTTGTTCATTAGTGGCAAACATACTAGCAGGATTCATTTTAAGCCGTTTGAGCTTTAAATTATCAACATCCTCTTTATCACTGTAAATATAATCATTATCACTAAGTTGACGCCCCAGAATTTTTTCTATAAGCTCATTCTTAGTATAAGCTAATCCATCATGCTGTACTGCATCTGCTAATCTTTCTGTTTGTTTTTGAGTAGGAGCAACTACAGCTACAGCTGCTTCTGGCATCATTTTTTTAATTACATAAGCAATTCCTCTAGTTTTACCTGTTCCCGCACCACCAAATGTACAAATAAAGTTTTGTAAAGAAATCTTATTTCTTATATAGATATCTTCAGATGATTGAGCAAGAGTATTTAAAGAATTAGCAAATATATTAAAGAGATTTCTTCTTTTATTACTTGCATATGCTACTCTAATCGCATACTCCTGGCTAAAAATAGGAGCCTTATCAAAATCATCACTTGATATAACTTGTTTTAATTCATTATAAAAATTTTGAGCAGGATATGCTAAGGTTGTTAATAAGTATACAGCCTGATCATAATCAGATATAACGGTTGTGTCTTTTAGTAATTTAGTAGGTTGTAACAGTAATAATTTATCGGAAGCAAATAACGAATTAATTCTAGAAACAATCTCCTCATCACTTAACCCTAAATCATTAACTGATTTTCAAATAGAGGTTTCCAATTTAATAGAAGCTTCTTCGTATTCTTTATAATTTTCCTCAGTAACTTCTCCAGTAGGAAACTCAGAATCAGCAATCATTTGATCTAGATCAATTGCAAAAATAGAAGCAAACTTATCCTTGATTGTTGAGTGCTCATTATCTAAGAATAAACTTGTAAATCGCTGCCGCATGTTAATAGCAATATCTTTTTGCTCTCTAAGTTTTTGAGCCTGATTATTTTCAGCAACGGTAACTAGTGTATTAACCCTAATCTGAACAGCTTGTAAATCATTAAGCATATTAATAGCTGTTTCAGTATCAATTTCAGCTAATGGATTTTTAGCTAATTTATTTCTAAAAACATTTACCTGGGAATTATACCCACCATCAATTGATGCACTAATTAATGATTCTAAAACGTCAATTAATCTACTAGTTTCCTTTAATCTAAGTAAAGAATCCTTATCATTTATAATATAATCTTCTAGAGTTTTACTGTTTAAGAACTCATTGTATTCTCTAGTAAGAATTTCAATTAGATTTCGACTATTGCCATTAGTAGAAATTGCAAACTTTTGTAGTAGTTCATAAGCTGGAGATGTTTTAATCTCTGATTTTAAATCAGAAACTTGATTAATAAAATCAATAAACGACATGTTTCCAATTGTGGGAAGAAGATTATCTAATATTTCTTTAGTTGTCTCCCCATTAGACATTTCTAACTCATTGATATAATCAATAATATTATTAAGCTCATCTCCTTGAACTAAATTTTTATAAAGAGTTTTAATATCTAATAAGTTTCCTTTAGATATTGCATCAGCAAGTTCAGTTAACCTTTTAGCCAGGTCTACAACATTACTATCATTTGGTGAATACCCTCATCCTTTGTTCTCAGAATATTCAATAAACTTATCAACTCACTTTTTATTTGGTGTAATATGAATTCCATTTACAGCGATCCAACTCTGTAATACTGCAATTAAGTCAGTATCTGTTAAGTCTGTATAAAGATTATTGTTTTTTAAATACTGAAGGTAATTAATATAAGAGTTAGCATAATTATTAAGAACAAGTTCAGTTAATTCTTCTTGTGAACTAGGTCTTTGTAAAGGACTATTTTCAGATATTTCTGAAGCTAATGCAAACAATTGAGATTTAGAAACAAAATCCTTATAATCTTCAAGTATTTTTAATTCCCCCTGTAACTTAACAACATCTTGGTTTTCTGTAATTTCAGCTCCTTCAGGTAATGTAGAAATAGCATCATCTATTTCCTTTTGTTTATTATTTATTAATTCATCAATTCTTTGAATTCTAGAAGTTTGAACTGTTTGTCCTGGAACATAGACATTTTCAAGATTAGTTGTTTTATTAGCTATTTCAAGTAACTCCTTTGAAATACTTTCATCTAACGAATTAAATAATTCGAAGGCGGCGTACACTTTATTTTTTTCTTCTTGTTTAGTATACTCACTATACTTTTCATCAATTACAGCTTTTTCATCAGCTGTTAATTGATCATAATCCTTCTGATATCTAACCTTAGTATAATTATGAATCCCTAAATCATCGACAAATGCATTTACTAAAGCAGGAGTTGCAGCAAAACGGGCCTGACCAAAATAATAATCATTCATCTGACCAGAAACAATCCTTTCGCGATCATTACGGAGATTATCAAGTTTAGCCTTTAGTCTTTTATAATCAGCATCATTTTGAGCCGCAGCAATTTTATTATCAAGATCCTTAGGTGTTTTAGCTTCAGTTTCTCCAGGTGTTAATTTTGCTTCTAACTCAACTTTAGTCTTTAAGATTTCTTCTGTAAGATTATTCCAATCTGAAAAGATTTTACTATAAATTCCTGAGGATATTAATTCCTCAGCGCGAGCTGAACGATTAATAGTTTGAGCTATTTCTGGTGTAATATTAACACCTAAATGTTTTGTAAGTTCTTGAAGCTGATCATCACTAAGATCTAGTCCCTCTTCACTAAGAATAGCATCAATTCTGTCAATATAACTATTTAACTGATTATAAACTACATCATTTTGAGACTCACCCTCAACTGCTTGATGGTATTGTAGTTTTAATCCTTCAGGCTCTTTAACAATCTCGAAGACTTTACCAGATAAATTAGTACTTCCTAGTTTACCATTATTATATAATTTATCAAGTTCTTTTTTAATGTCTTCTTTCTTATTATTTCTTAATAAATAAATTATTTCTTGTAAAGAATCATCAGGTTGTTGAATAGCGTCGTTATTAATAGCATTCATTCTACCATCTCACTTATTGTGTAAGTGAAATACGGCACCACCAATTGTACCTCCCGCAAACGCCGTAGTATAACGTGATAAAATGTCTTCAGCTGACATTCCAAAATCATACTTCTTTGTTGGGTCAGTAATACCTAATGCATTTAAACCAGAATAAAAAGACTTGACAATATCTGAAGAAACTTCTTCCATAGTTTCTTCAATACCCTCATTAAGACTGTCATGTAATAAAGTGCCAGGTTTAATTGATGCTAATCTAGCTTGAATATTATTTTTAGTTTTAATTACTCAATTCGCTGCTGTTTTAGGTGAAATAACACCTTTATTTATATTTTCAGTTACTACTTTATCTGCAGCTTCTTTAACAACATTTCTGATTTGAGATTTATCTAGATATGTATCTTTAAATCAAAAGTCTTTAAAATAATCGTTATTCATGAGCCCAAACATTGCTCCCATGACAGATAACATACCAAGCCCCGCCGTGCGGTCTGAGGCACCAGCTTGTTTAAAAGACTCATAAGCTTCAGTAGAGGATGTACCTGCCATGTACGCTAAGGACATTGCTCTACCTCAACGAACAGCATTCTCACTTATATTATCCTTTCCAACAATTCATTTTGGAATTTGTCCAATAACTCTCTGTTGGAACAGTTGTTTAGAACTATCCTCAACTAGTTTACCTAAACTTTCTAAGGATCAAAACTTATTTCTAGCATAGTCTGATAAACTTCCATCAAATCTAGAAAATCACGCTTGTAAATCTGTAGCAGTTTGTGCTGATTTAGATGTTGATAAATCTCCTGTAGCAATGCCTTCAATGCTCTTAAAGAGCACTGGAAATAATTTTCCCAGTTCGATTCCTGCAGTTAAGGCTCCATAAACAGGACCAACATACGGAATTAACATTGGGGCAACTTTAAGAACTGTTTTTGCAACAGTTCCTGACACACTTTTATCTAATCCATCAGAGTCAAAAAAATCATATTTGTTCCAAGCACTACCATCAATAGTTAAGGTATCTGCAATATGTAGAATATCCTTTCCAGTTAGGTCTCTAGTTCCTAATGTTTCATAATAAGGATCACCGTAATCATTAAACTTAAGATCTCCTTTTTTATGAGTTACAGTTCTATTACCTACAACATGTTCTCCATCATCATCTCACTGTGCAAGAACCAAAGTGGGTCTAGTAATGGCTGATAAACCACCTCAGTCATTTGGGGTTCAAGATTCAAATTTACCAGTATCTGTATTAAATACTTTATTAGTTTGTGCAACCTCACGAATAGACATAGATGGACCAGAAGTTTCATATAGATTAACAATTCCTCGATTTCTTCTTTCTGGATTAGCAAATCGAACAAGTCTAGGAGAAACTTCTCTAGCATCACCTCCTAATGGAGCAAAATAGTCCATAGGATCATATGTAAACGTATTCATTGCTGTACTAGACAGCTCCTCTTTATCTACCTTATTGTATAAATCTAAGGAACTTTGATAAAAAGAATCAAATTTTTGATTATCAAATTCTCCACGATCATTTTTAAAAGCTTCCTGAATTTCAGGAATATTTTTATAATATTCTCTATCTTGGAGACTTGAATTATCAGGAGTTATTCCCAAATTAACTATATCTTGTACACTTTTGTCTGGTTGAAAAAATAAGGTTGCTAACCAGTCATTTTTCTTCTGATCAATCATATGTTAAAAGTTAGTTTTTATACTTTGACGTTGTCTTTTTAATTTAGCTTGATTAAGAATATCTCTATAATCACTACTGTTTGCTAATTCATGATTTGTAGCAACTGTAGCTAATTTAGAGTCATGCATTGGCATAAAAATCATACCTTTATATAAAGAACTTTTATCTCCAATACCAAATCAGCCGCCTTTAAACTTATCGGTTCGTTTGTCTGATTTTTTTGCTACCTCTCCTCCATAATTTACATAAGTTGAATATATGTCAAACAACCGCCCATTATCTGGTCCATCAACATGTTGTAATCACTGAGAGTCATTATTAATGTCTACAGCTTTATCGCTTACATAACCAGATAATCCAAAGAAAACCATAGTATCCTCAGGTTTAAAAATTCAAGTATTAGTTGTTTCGTCATAAACTAGGTCTAAGTCAAGTTCCTGTTGTTTTGCTTGAATACTTTGTGCAGTAACTCCATAGTTAGATTCTACTCAATCATTAAACTTTTCATAACGACTCCAAGCGTCTAGATCAGGCTTATATATGCCTTGACTTTCTGCTACTTTATCTTTAGGTAATCACATTCGACTTAAACTGCTTGTACCATCCCACACAATTCTGTTTAAATCAATATCTGAAATTCTTTGATCGCCAATAAATATTGAATTACGGTCAACTAAGTTACCAACTTCAGCTTCATTTAGAATTGTTTTTAATGTATTTTGAGCTACTTTCTTACCAGTCTTATCTAACATTGGATAATCTTGAGTTATTACTTCAATACCTCCCTTTTGTTGAGATGACGAAATAGTAGCAAATCTTGGGTCAGATACAGCACCAGTTGCCACCATTTCTAAATAAGTTTTTTCAACGGGTTTATCTGATCCTGTTCCTGAACCACTAGCTGCCTTTGAAGCAGTAGCATCATAGTTAAGACTAATATCAGAAGCTATAGAATGATCTGTATGTTTGACAATTGCTGTAGTTAACAAGTGCTGTACATCCTCAGCTTTATTAGGATTTAATCCTTCAGCAGCCGCTTGTGCTTTTAAAACATTTCTCATGTTTTGAGGTAATGTTTTATATAAATAATTTACTGCTAATTGTAAGCTTTCTTGGTCATTGTAACCTTGATTAGATATCTTTTCATCTGTAGAGACTTTATAATAACCGTCAGGACCAATACCTAATAATTGTTCAAAACCTTGCTCAATTTTGTTTTTATACTTAGTTGTGTATCTGTCAAATTTATTTTGAGACTGTTCTGTGCCAAATGCACCAATAGTACTTTTAACATAATTGATAATTGATTCCATACCTACAGCATTAGTTAAATCTGTTAAAATAGATCCATTATATGCTAGTTCAGGTTGTTCTTCTCTTAAATGAATTAACTGAGAATTAGTTAAAACTTGATATTTTTCAGGATTATTATAATAGGTGGAAGCAGCAACCGTTTTCAAACCCTCATCAGTAACTACATACATCTGCCCATCATTTGACAAAGCAATCTCAGATCCAGCCTTTTCATTTTTAACCTGAGTTACTGCATTTGTATGTAATTCATTATTATGTCTAATTCGATTAGCTAATGATTGAATTCTAATTAAATCAGACATATCATATGATGATGGTTGCCCAGTACTAAATAAATTACCAAAATTTTTAGCTTTATTTAAAAATGAATTTGCCATAGATAGGAAATAATCTACATCATTTGGCAAACCATTTTCTTTCAGCACATTAACTATCTCCTTTTGTATTAATTGGTCCTCCTTATTGGTTGAAGAGGTGGGTTGAGAAACAACAGCAGGAGAAGATGATTCTCCTGCCGAGTCTCTAAAATAAGGAGTATAATAGATTCCTCCTGATTGATATTTTTTTATTTTCATTAGGACATCATTTTAATAAATAACCTAATAATATTATTATTTAAATCACGAATTGCCTTATTAATATCCTTATTCTGATCTAAGTAATGTTGATCGTTAACTGGTCTGACGTTACGACCACTAACTTTACCACCAGACTTAAATCTATATGTAGTATAATCTACTCCAGGAGCCTTAGGCGGTGTTCTAAATTGAGGCATAGAGGTATCTAAGTCTGCTCAATTTCTTCCATGAAATCAAAATTTAGGATCTAAATTTGGCAAATTACCTATATAATCTGCATAGTGTTGATTTTGCAAACTAATATATTCTTTAGGTTTATTATTCCGTAATCAAGATTCAAATGTTGTTTGTCTTAATACATCATCTTTATCTAAAGAATTAATATAATTATTATATTCAGGTCTGTATTTCTCTAAAGCTGTTTGAAATTCTGCGTTTGCGCGCATCTGTCTTAATTGACCCTCTGCAGCAGCTTTAGCAGATTGATCTTTACCAAGATCAGTTCTCAATTGGTAAATTAAGCTTTTAAGGTTTTGAGCATTTTGCATTGTTTTTCTTGCATCAACCATAGACTCCTGACGTAAACCTTCTGCTAATCTAATTCGATTCTCATTTTCTATCTGATTTCTAATATTAGCATAAGTTTGTTTTTGTCCTAAAAGCTTATCATTATACTCTCCAATTAATTGAGAAAACTTAGTATCTCTTTCTCCAATTAGTTGATCGGCTTGTTGATCCCTCATAAGTCTTTCCGCCATTACTTGATTAGGATCATTAGTTACAGTTTTATATTGACGAATATTTTTTATTCTATCATCGTAACTTCTGAATAACCCATTGTCATTAAAGGTCGAATAAAACTCTGTAGGCTTTTGTTGTTGTGATAATTGAGTAGCCTTACGAATTGCGTCTTTTTCAATATTAGCAGTTTTATTAATTGCTCTTGCTGAAGCAAAAAAATCGGCAGCTCCTAACAACATATCAGGATTAACATTTATAGGCTTATTTACACTATTACCATAAGCACTACGAGATGTTGATTTAGATGATTGAGTATTATTACTTGCAAGTTGAGTAGATGGAGTATAACCTGTATTAAGATTATTAACAGCATTGTTTAATATTTCTCCCATTCTTACTGAATAATTATTGATCAGCGACTTTGGAGTAGTTACTGATTTAGCTGTTACTTCCACAGGATTCATTGTAATTACATCACCCAATTGTGCTTTAACAATCTTCCCACCTCTTTTATAAAATCTATAATTATAATGACTTGCTAATACAGGCAAATTTAAAGACCTATTACCTTCAGTAGATGTTGGTCTCCGTTTGAAAATAAAAGGATTATAATAAGCTTCTTCTCCAGGGTTTAAATTTCCCATCCGTCTTCAAATTGGAGTTACTGCTCTTTGATTCATAGTTAAAGGATTATATTCTTGGAGGAAGTGATTTCTATTATTAAGTCTATGAGCAACATTACCAAATTCCCTAAACTGAGCTCTATGAAGTAGTCTTTCGCCAAAAGCATTCTGCAAGAACCAAGGTAATTCCTCTTTAGTTCTAAACCTCAATTCTTTTGATTCTCCTGTTAGTCAATTAGATGACTTATTTTTTGCATTTTGATATTTTGATTGAAGTTTAGATAGACTTTCATTATAGAACTTATTTTTTGGCAATGCTGATTTAATTTCATCATCTGCTAATGCTTTTGTATAATCAGCAATCTTCCCATTCTTTACTCAGTCTTTTCCTTTGAATCTATCAGGATTATCTTTAACTAGTTTGTCTGCAGTTTGTTTTTGTAAATCTTGAAGCTTCTTAGGAGATACTTTTTCATTTGAGTTAACAGGTAAACCTGTCTTTTTATATCCAATAGCTCTATCTAACGCTCTTTTACTCCCTAGTAAACCCTGAACTCCAAATAAAATATTTCTATAGTCGTCTAAAGTTCACTCCGAATTTTTATTAAGAGAGTCATAAGCAGCACTTAAACCTAGAGCAGAGAATCCTGCTGAAAGCATAGGTTTCATTTTTCTAATAATTTTAGCTGTTTTCGCAGCTTTTCCTGCAATTCCTACGCCTGGTATAAAAGTTACCGCATCTAGTCCCAAACCTAGTAACGCATTTCCTATATCTCCCGCATCAAGACCATCTCGTTTAACATCTGCAGTAAATTGTGCAACTGTAGATCCAACACCTAAACCTGCTGCAACTGGATTACCACCAGTAGGAATAGATGCAACTAAAGCTCCTAAATCTCCAGCTAATGCTCCTAGTTGCCATTTATCAGCATCTGTTAAATCACCAGCTTTAATTTGAGAAGTAGTTGCAGCTTTTTTAGTGTCTCTTACCTTAATTGCTTTTGAGTCTTTATATTGATCCTCAGATTTCCAATTAATCAAACCTCCTGTTTGCTTCATTGGGATATTTAACTTAGCTCTATTAAAGCTTACTGGAGTAAATCTCTTACCTTGTATTTGATCATTAAAATCAAATCATGGGTTTCTTGATAATTGTGAACGATCAATAATGTCTCTTAAGGCACGCTGTATATTTGCATCCCAGTTAGAAATTTGAGAAAGTCTTACTTGATTTCCAGATTTTCCATTTTCTCATCAAGTTATATAAGATCCAGCATTATTTTTAGAAGGGTCTATAATTCTCTGTTTCTCATCATCATAATATGCTTCTTGACCAGTCCTTGGATTGTATAAAATACTCCATCCAGAGTAATTTTGTACAGGTTGACCATTTTCATCACGTTGATCACTAGTATTCAAGATGTCTTCCCAGATCCATCCTTTATAAGCACCAGCTTCATTACCTAATAACCTTTGAAACGCATTTCCTGTAGATTCGCTATTGGTTGTAGCACTTCTAATATATGAAGAAATGTCTACAGGATTGCCTTTCTCATCTAGAGCAAGAGGTGTACCCCCTGAAATAGGAACACCAAATTCATTTCTTTGCGTATTAGAATCAATTACGTCTAATACATTAACACCACTTGGCAGTCCTTGATAGGCTGAAGTTACATAAGAATATACAACATTGTTATCATTAGCATACTTCTTGTCAAAATATGGATTATACTGTGTGTTTCGGTTATATCGTGTATATGGATCATTTGTTCATAAAACTTGCCAGCCTCCATTTTGTGATGGATCAAAGAGATTATTTCTCATTCGTTCAAAAATATTGACATTTGGAGAACTTAATTCTTTATGAATCTGAGAATTAGGGTCAGCTCATTCATTTTTACTATATAATCTTCCATTATACAGTATATAATCCTTAAATTGTTTTAGACCAGGATACTGTTGTACAAAATTATCTCCAAAATAAGCATTTCTTCAAGTATCTCCATATCCTTGTAATCCAAATCCTTCAGTATAAAGTTCTCCATTATTTCCATAGATAATACCAAAACGATCCCTTACTTCTGGAGTTATATTATATTTCTTGTCATAACTACTTGCTTTAGCAGCACGTTGTTCTTCTTCAGTTTTAGGAGCTATTGCTTCTTTAGATTTTGAATTACCATTTAGATAAATTCCTATGTCGTCCAATGCTTCTGCATCTTCATCAGTTCAAGTACCTTGTTCAATTCTAGAAATCAGATCATTAACTCCTTGATCACCTAATTTGTTATATAAATCAATATATACCTGTCGATCTAAATTATTAAATCCAACAAATTTATCTTCTTTATTATAATTAGCAATATCTTTTAGACTATTTAAACGCTTAGAAATTCTTAAATTATTAGCTCCATTAATATAAACTTTCTTGCCATCAATTAATTCATAATCGCCTGTTTCTTTATTACGTTTATATTCACCATATAGAGTATCATTCCATTTATACTCATTTCGTTGTACTGGTTCAGATGCTGGAGCAACATATTCAAACCCTTTTAAAGCATTAATTGCATGCCTAGATGCAGACTCCTTACCACCTCAAAGATTTCCTAAAAATCTGCCCGCTCTAGTTCTACGTTGCTCAAGTCTACTTTGTTGGTTATTTTTGACATCAAATGACACTGGTCCGTCTAATCTATTAGCATTAGAATCATAAGATAAGTCAGCTCCAGAACGAAGTGCATCTGTAATCTTACTAAATTGATACGCAGTGTCTTCATCATCAAGAGTTTTACCATATGAAGTTAGTTGATTTAAAAAATTATCGTCAACTTCATATTTATTACCATCAATAGTAAATGTCCCATATTTTTTTGTTGGAGCTGTACCTCCACTTTGAAATTTTTTAATTACTTGTGCCATTTTACTACATTATAATTTATACTAAAAAAGAGAGATTAGATCATCCCAATCTCTCTTTTTCTCTAAATGATCATCATTTACTATTTCTTAACCATTGAGCCACCACAAGCTTTCTTAGCACATTTTTTACGGCCAATCATTTTACCGCCCTTTTTAAATACAGGCTGACCTTCAGGTGCTTCACCAATTGGACCTTGAGGAGCATTCATTGCCTGCTGAACTAAAGCAACAAATCCTTCACATACTTGCATTGCCATTTGACAATCTTGAGCTTGTAAAGCTTGCATACTCATTTCAGCTAACATTTGAATAGGATCCTGTGCGTTAGCCTCAGGTGCAGGTGCAGGAGTGCCCATTGGAGCTTGACCACCTGCTTGATATTTCTTAATTTTCATATTTTTAAATTAATTTAATTATATTACTTTAATATCTGTCTTTATTTATCATTGTCTAACATATACATAATCAATGTTCAAAGATACTATATAAAATAGTAAAATCCAAACAAATTATTAATAATTTTCTGAGAGACAAAGTTTTCTGTAGAATATTTGTAAAAGTCCTATTATATACTTATTTTTGTATCATAGCCCAAGAATAATAATAGAATCTATTTCATACTCTTTGGAGATGCTAGATTAAACATAAGTATATAGGGTTGAAAAAGATAGTTAGTATCTTTTTAAGTCAGAGAAATATAATTCTCTGACTTTTTTATTTTGGGGCCTCTACATACTGAGTTTCATTCAGATCTTGTTTAGCTAGATAAGAAAACACTTTTCTACCTAAAGCTTTGTAATCAGTATCCAACTTAGATTTATATGCTTTTTTAGCTAAATTTACTAAAGTCCTAGTGTTTAAGCGACTAAAGATCCGTTCACCTCCTGATAAAACTGCTTGCTCTTTACCATTAGGTCCAATGATATACATTTCATTTATTTCAATGTCTTCATCTAAATCATCAAACTCCAAAATATCCCCAATCTGTATTCCTGAGTTTTGAGACACTTCTAATACATAAAGAACATTATCTTCAGCTATCAAATCCTCTGACAAGGGAATTCCTTTTTGAACAGAAATTACTTCAAAATCGTCATTAATAAAAATAATATCTAATGGTATAGTAGTGTCTTTCATTCAGAATACCACTTGTTGAGGTTCATCATAAACAAATAACATACCCTCATCATCATCTAATTCTTCAACATCTTGAAGACCTTTAGTTTTTTCTTCTTCTGTTTCAGCTACTAGAACTTCATACTCTTTATTCCCTATTTTAATATCTGTTTTTTCCATTATAATAGTTCTTTAGTTTTATCCTTAGTGTTCTTTATGAGCTCTTTAGCTAATAATTTACCAGCTTCTAACATAGCTTCTTCAGATCCATCTTTATAAAGACTTTCTAACTGATTTGTTAAGTCTATATTTAATACTAGTTCTCCTGTTTCTATTTCAGCCTGTTGAGTAATTTCTCCACCTTTTGACTTAGAAATAACAGGAATCCCTTTTTTAGTAATATTACCTTCTAACTCTGGATTCTTTGATTCAAGATCATGTTTTCTAGCATGCAATGCTCCTTCTACAATAATATTCTTAACTTTACCCCCATCTTTAAACTTTTGAGGATTAGAAGTTTTATCTGTCGCTCAAGACTGTAACAGTAATCTGGCTTTTTCTAATTCAGGTAATTTAGTTCCTGATTTAGCTAAAAGTAATTGGGGTGTAGCTCCAGAATATCTATTTTGGTTCTGAGAAGTATAATTCTCAGCCATTGTATTAGATTTAACTAATTTATTTTCTAATCCAATGTCTGTTAATAGTTTATTTACCTTATTTTGTTCATTAATAAACCTATTAGCTTTACCCTTCCCAAACAGCATTCTTTTACCTCCCATTCCTTGGGCAGCTTCTATATCTGCTGTTGAACTGCCGTAAGCACTTGTTAAATTATCAATCTCAGCAGATTTATTCGATTGAATAGTTTTTCCTGCAAATGCTCCTAATACAGTTCCTACTCCAGGCAAAGCACCTAGAAGTTCATTAGCTTTATTAGCTCCAGATAATCCAGCACGAGCAGCATCATTAGCATCTAAAGTGTCAATTTTAGCTCCCAAAGCCCCACCTATAGCATCAAATGTGCCTAATGCGGCAGAAGCAAGTGGTCCCACACCTGGTATCATTGATATTGCACTGTTAATTCCACTATTAATAGTACTTTGAGTCTCATTAAAGCCTTTAGTAGCAGAAGCTATCTGAGATCCTGCAGCTCCGATTGCATTTAATGCTTGTGCATTTTCTTGTGAAAATTTTGCAGCACCACTTTGTCCATTTCTTCTATTTTGTTTATTTGCCACTCTTTGTGCCTTTTTTCCTAAACTGAAGGAATTATTAAGTTGAGGTAAAGCGACTTCATAATCTTTAAGTTTAGGACCCAATAGTGAATAACCAGAAGCAATTCCTCCAGTTTGAAATTTTTGGAGGAATTGCTTGGGTATTATTATTTTATTATGCATAACTAATTGTCATTAAAGTTTGTATAGCATTAATAACTACTAATTTATCTCCAGTATATTTTATTTTTATTTTAACCCATTTATCTCTAATTCTTGTAGAATTAATTGTTGATTCATTAATTATTGGAGTTTCTTGATCTGAGTTAACTACATACCGATTTTTAAAATATATTGGAGAAATTGTATAGTTCCATTTATCTTCTTTATACTCAATATTTCCTAATCTTCTACCAACATCCTTAATGTTTAGACAGTTATCTGAAATACAGAGTTTATATTGAGATAATATAGGATCATAATCCACACTTACCTCATACTTCTGAATAATGTCTTTATTAGCTAAATTGATTGTACGATTGAAATCTGGAAATTTTGTTGATTTTTTTGAGCTGCCAAATTCTGCTGTATATAAGTTTCTATTATATAAATCTATATTAGGCTCGCCATTATCTCCATATGTCATTTTAACCTGACTTTTCTTAAAAATTCCTTCTTTATTAAAGTCATAAACATCTCCAATTAAGCTAATTTCTAAAGAATCTGGTTCCACATTATTAGAAATAATAACAAGATTATTAAATATTTTTTGTATACCTTGTGGTGTGTTGACAACAAATTCAAATTCAAATGGTTCTTGTTGATCATATCATTTTGTTGGAGTGATTTGATTTGTTGTTTTTTGATCAAAATAATTTATCTCATCAAAAATGCCAGCTCTTCCATGAACATAAAAACCGTTTCTTAAAAGGTTATCATAACTTACCTTATTTGCAGTTGAAGGAATCGGAGTATTTTCTTTATCTAGATTAAAATCATTAATATCTCTTACTAAAGCAAGAGTATCACTCATCGCTTGCCCAACTACTGTATTATTTCAATTAGATTCTACCTCATATTCTTTAACTATCATCTGAGGAATAAACTCAACGTCAATCGTTATATAGTAATAATCATTTCAACTAAATGATTCTGTGTTAAACAAAGATAGTTTACTTTTATTAGTTTTCTTTCCTGTACTGTCTAATAGAGGCTCAATTCGCATAATTTCGACAGGATTCTCAGAATCTGAACTAAATAAAGAAGATGTATAAGAACTGCCCTCACCTACATCATCATGTACTGAATCTCATTTATAGTGTATCTTATTCCCAGACTCATCTAATAGTATAGTAGAAACTGATAGAATTCTACAGAAGAAATAATCATATAGATTAAATCCTTCATAAGTAAGTATTCTTTCAAAAGTTGGAGTATAATCTCATAAATTACCGCAAGGTAAAAATTCCAGATTATTAATATTAGTTATGTCATTAGGCCAATATGCAGGTTTTTCTCTGTCTTGTATATGTATACCATACACACTATTTTGATTTTCATAAACAATCCCCATAATTGCTGCTCTATCTCTATCCATTGTGTAAAAAATATTATTAATATTTTCAGAATACAATGGAGTTCATGAATACTTAGTTATTCATTTTTGTAAACGTTCATTATAACAAAGATTTCATATTTTATCCTTGTTATAGAATGTAAACATAACATCTCCTTTATAATTATTATAATGAGTTTTTACATTTCTATAGGCGATAGTTGGATATTTATCCAGTTCAGACAAAGATATATTATCATTTAGGAATCTTTGGACTGCAAAATCAGAAATTAATACAAAACCCTCACGTTGGTTATATTTCCAAATTTTCTTAGCATATGTATCAACTCCATAAATCGCATTAGGAGTTCTAACAATAGATTCTTGTCAAATACTACCATAATCTGGTGAAATAGCTGTTACTTGATTCTGCAATACTCCTGCACCATACATATGGATAGCTTGACCTGTTGTAGTTGATAAAAGTGCTTTTTCGTTTATAGGAATAATTGCTACACCATGTTCAAATACACAGAATAAATTAGTACCTAATGGCAACAATTTAACAATAGCTCCATATTGACGTTCAACATCTTTATAATCTAAACCTTGGAAGATTCTATATGCATTTTTAAAACTATCATCTTGTTGAACATCACTAAACATAATGCGAGTATCAAATAGTTCCTTAGTATAAGGAACATCTGGAGCAGTAAAGTATTTTTTAAATGGTAGTGTTACGTTATACCCATCATTAAGAATCCAACTTTCTTCAACCTTATTTGACGGAGCAGTACTAATACCTTGTAAAGGATAAAAACTCCTTGGATTACCCATTTGCGCCATTTCTTCTACATTTTGTCTATTTTCAGATCTAAAATCCAAGTGATAATTAGACAAACATTTATAAGTAAGTCAATAACCCATTGGCACAGAATTTACATCAGCTCTGTTAATGTCTTTCCATTCTTGCGCACTAGTTTTATCGTATCCTTTATAGCTATCCTTTCAAGTTGTAGGCTGTACAATTATTTCGTTAACAGGAACTTCTGGGTCAATAAAATTAGTATTAATTCTAATTGTAACTGTGTTTGTGAAACAATCACCCCGATAAACTGTTGGAATAATCATTTCTTCACTATATTTTCCATTGACCTCTTTTCTTACAGACTCAAACTCTCGATCATATATTTCATATCGCTGACTAATTGCCATAAACGGAGAGTAGTCATCACCTCTAATCTCAAAATACTTATTTAAATATGCTTCGTTATATCCAGAAATCTTGATATTGTAAACACTATTATCCTTTAATATTGTATTAGTTCCAACAAATGGGCAATATATTCCCCTAAGTAATTTGTTATTATCTTCTAAGAAGTCTTTTTCAGCAAAGAATTTAAAGTCTTTTACATCCTCAGGAGTACCAGCTCTTGTACAATAACCATTTCCTTCTGTATATTTTAATGGAGTATCAGGAGGAATAAAAATTAACTTACTAATAACATTACCTGAAGAGGCTTGATCATAAGTAACTGTATCAACATAATAATGTCTGCTAGATAATTTAAGTGTTGTCTCAAATGATTTAGTTAAAACAAATTCTGAATTATCTAAAATACTTTGTAATTGTTTATTAACTGATGCATCTAAACACAATAACCCAGAACTTTGTTTTGAATTAGTAGTTAAAATCCTAGTATTAGCTCCCGTTGTAAGTATTCCTGATTTACTAATAAAAGATTCAGCAATATATTCCTTTTTGTTATTATCATATACCATAGGAATATAACTACTAATATCCACACCAATTGAAAATCCCTGGGCTAATGTCGTTGGAATTCTTTTCTGCCTTACAAAGAAAAATCCTTTAACTTTGTGCTCATTTTTTAATACAGATAGGATTTCATTGTTTATTGTAAACTTTAAACCAATAGGTTCAATAGCACTTTGGTTCTGGTTATCTAAATTGATAATATTAGCATTAGGTAATTGGAAAACTCCTTTTACATTTGCTAGTAATTCCTCTGTAGCTAAAAAAGTTTCTTCCTTAGGAATATAATTTAATTCTGTTTTATCTCTAGAAGAGTATAATGTATAATAGGAACCAGACCTTTTACCAGACTTTTCATTTCCTTCTTTATCTATATAACTTTCGTCATTAACCCATCTATTGTCTGGTATATACTCAAAGTTATTTTGTTCAATACTTTCAAACTTACAACCTCTTAAGTTATATACAGGACTTAAAGAATCATCATTAAAGATATATACTATTCCAAAACGATAGATTTCTTTAGGCCAGTATCCTAAGTAATAGTAAATATTTAATGGATTATAGTATTCATTTGATAAAACACTATCTAAATTTCTAAGTCTATAGTCTTCAGGATCAATATATCCTAATTTATAATCCTGTACGCACTGTACCTGTACAAAGTATGATAGATTTTGTAGTTCCTTATTATTTACTAATGTCTGTTGTACATTTCCAAAAAATAACATATTTTGTACTTGAGCTTGAGTTTTTACTCCAGTACATATATTATATTGAATATTTAGTTCTTCCTCATTAATTTCCTCAACTAATTCATATCCATCAATATTAATCGATAAGAGAGATGATTTAATTTTATAAGGTTTAACTATTTTATATGTTTTACTAGTATGAACGCCATTAACATCAGAAGTATCTCTTCGATAATATACAAATATATTAGCAAAAGAAGTATCAAGATTAGATAATTCTAAATATATTGACTTTTCTGTACGTTCATCAACTAATCCTCCAGATATTGTTTTAGAATCTGTAATTGTGCCTTTAGGTATTGAAATAATTCCAGATTCCGCAACTATGTCAGTTTGATTATAATCATTATCTGCTAACTTAAAATAAAACGTATAATTCCCAACACTTAATTGACCGTGAGAAATTATATTAAGTAAATTAATTTTAGGAATAGATTTAATATTTCTAAATAATCTTGTGGTTAGGTCGAGATCTTCTTCTTTATATAAGTTAGTTTGTATTAGTTGGTTTCTAACAATTCGTTTATATCTGTTGTCTTCAATAACAGAATAAGTTGAGTTAATAATTCTAGGTGGATTTAGATCATCATTGATTATCAAGTTAACAGTACCATCATATGATGGTTGACATTCAATACTTAGAGGTTTATTTAAATTAAAATCTAATTTATCTGTCTCAAAGTACTGCAGCTGTCCATCAACAATTTTATTTCTAAAAGGTTGATATTCATGTGCTAAATCACCTTCTTCAAAATATTTTTTTACATAAAGAGTTGTTTTACTCATAACTATTTAAGACTATTAATAAGTGATTCAGACACTTTCATTAATTCATCTTTATCCTCGTAACTAAAATCTAAGGCTGTTCAATCCGCAACATGAGTTGCATTGGTATTTGCATTTGATACACATCCACTATCACTTGAATTTAGCACTTTAATTGTACTATTTGTTGTATCTAATCATTTAATAACATTATTTGACGAGTCATAGATTAGTTTATCAAGTATTCCTGTAAATTTATTGCTATATTCCGTAGCTTTTGTAAATCCCAATTCCTTAAAATCAGAATAAATTTTACCATCAATTAAACTATCTTGTTCTGTTAAAGAATCGTTATAATTTTTAGCTGCAAATTCAAAATCATTCCTTAACATGCTGTAATCTACGTCTAATGATTTAGATTTAGGTTGTGGAAGTGATAAAAGAGTTTCTTTAGTTCCTTTAATAAGAACACTTGACATAGGATCCTCTAGAGTGAAATTATTTGAGTTATATTCTATTTCTATATTTAAATCTTCTTCTACTGTTGCTTTTTCTCCTTCAGAATTAATTGTAATATTAACTAAAGTGCCATTCATTGCGACGTCAAACTTCTCACTCATTCAGTCTTTATTGAGGTACTCTCATTTATTAATATCGAGAGTAGCTTGTTGAGTAACAGTTCCATTAGTTGACGTACTAATTGAGTTATTAGAAGTAATGGGTTGATATCAAGCTGTTGAAATAGGCTCTGGCGTTAAACTAGCTACATATAAATGTAATCCCATAATTTGTAATATATATAATGCGTAACGAACATTATCCTTATTAATATCAGAGTTGCTGTCACTAGCAGAGTTTCCAATACCTGTTAATAAAAACTTAGATCCTATTAAATCTGTAGTGCCATCACAAGAGATATTTACTCCATATTTTGTATTAACACCTACGCTTCATTCAGGTTCAATTCCCACGGTAAAATTTCCTTTAGAGTTCTTAAAGGCAATAATTGCTAATGAATTTTTAGAGTCACTTGTACAAAGAATTCCTAAAGTAGGAGACGTAGAAACTCATATTAAATTCCCACCTCAAAGAGATGAACCGCGTTGTGCTTTAAAACTAGCTCCTTCAAATAAATAACCACCTTTACTTTGTTTTTGACTAGTTGGCCATTGTACTTGAAAAACAACTGGAGTAATTGAAAGTTTATTACTTAATAAAGTATTTGCAAAATATGACTGTAGTCTAGACCAATCAGCAGCATCAGTATCTTCATTATTAGCGTATGCATCAAAAGCTCAATCGTTATCTTTTTGCTCAGGATATGTAATATTACCCATATCTTTTGACGCTGAATCATTCACACCTATAGTGCCAAAGTTTTTAACTTTAGGTCTAAGACGAAACTTTTTACTATCTCCAGGAAAATGGTTGAGAACTATAACTGGTAATTTAGAAATTCTTGGATCATCTCCATTTAAATATTTAGTGTCGAATTTATTAAATATTATTTTCAATTTCTCATTTATTTCATCTCAACCTGAATTTTCAGTTAATTTTGGATAAAACGTCTTATTGTAAGGTACAGGAATAAAATTATATAAATAAGTTCTATTAAATCCTTTTATAGTTTTAGGTTGAGCATTTGCATAGGTATATAATCCAATTATACTATAATAATCAAATGAATTACTAGACTCAGGACGCTCTTGAGGCTTAGTTATATTATTTTCTGTTACATAATATTTAAATAAGTTATTATAATTAAAGGTTAATTGGTTCCAAGTAGACCACATATTATTCTCTCCAATAGCTTCAGAGAAAAATAAGATCTTAGGATCAGGAGCTTCAATCTTTAGTTTTTGATATTCTCTAATGCCAATATATTTTGATTTTGCAGGTGTTATATTTTTAGAAACAAAATTTGAAATATCACCTTCATGATCAGGACTGTCTGTTAAACTGTGATGATCTTCAATGTCATTATTATATAAGTTACTTAATATTTTAGTTGTAAATGCATCTTCTTCTTGATTGCCGTCTGTTTTTACATTGAAAGGATTAAGTGATATAGTTAGTTGGTCGATCGCCTCTTTAACTCATTTATCTCTCTCTATAGATTGGAATTGACTTTCAGTAGAATAAAACGCATTCATAGCTTTAGAAGCTATAATTGGTGCTCCTACAGCCCGAACAAGGGTTCCTAATTCGTGTTTCTTTGTGTCGTTATTAAATTTTTTTTCTCTTAATTCAATAACAAATAAATAGATCCCACTTTCAGCTTTTATATTATTTAACTCAAGAATTGATTGCCCTACTAAATCAATATTTCCAGTATCAAGTATTGGGGTCTTGACGTCTGTATCTTCTGATGGATTTTCAATTTCATATTCGTATGGCTCTCATTGGACTGACTCGTTTCCTCCAGGTCCTAATTTATATAAACGTCACCAAACAACATACTGATCTGTTATAATTGGAGCTTGTATAGTAAAATTTAAGGTAACACCATTATCATCAACAGTATATTTAAAGACATCAAAAAATCTAATATTATTTATATTAAACAATTCATCCAATGTAAACTCTAATTCTGTTTTATGATTATCATATACGACAATAGTTTTGTCTCCAAATTTAACAAAAGGAATTGCTCTAATTTTAATAACCTGTGAAGAAGTTACACTTATATTTTCAGCTGTCCAGTTAAAATAATAATTATTTACATTATTATATGTAGCAATCTGTGACGTTTTTAGTTCAACGTCTTCTCCAAAAGCAGGACGTCAATTTGGCTCCTCACCAATTTTATATTGGAATCTAACATATAAACCTTCATAATTTTTAGGAATACTTCCATTATTAACCTCTGCTCCATATTGTTCTTGATTTCAAATTTCATCAGAAACAGCAATTTGTGCTTGTACAGTTAAATCTATATTAACTGTATTTCCATTTGATTCTCCAGAGTCAGATTTAGATACAAAATATCTTGGTACATTTACATCATCTAAATATAAATTAAAAGAATCAATTGGAGCAATTCTTGATTTATAAGATATTCAACCTGGAATCTCTCATTTGACATAATCATAGCTATCTGTTTCTGATGCCTCAATATCTACAGTATGAGTAGTAATTAATGACTGATCAATTTCATATAATTCCTTTTCCTCACTTAAAACATAAAAATTAATACTCTGTAAGTATCCTGAAGCATTTTTTTCTACATAGATATAGTATCTATCTCCAGTGACTAATTTAAATTTCTCAGTAGTAGAGTACAATTTTACGGTTTCCTTTTTAGACAAGTCTGTATAAAATACAGATAAATTAGGAGTCTCTTTACTTATAGTTTCCAAATCTTCATATTTTCAACTACCTACCTTAGGAGTAATTACTATACCATCATAATCATTTAATGAATTATGATCGCCTTCATTATTAAAAATAGTTTGAGGAGAAGGATAAGATCCAATTTGACATTTTTTATCAACTGGATTATATGAAACTATATATATTATATTACCATATTCCTTTATTCCAACAGGTATATAGTTAGAATCAAGTTGAGCGGTTGCTAACTTATAATTTCCCATATCATTCTGTAGAATGTATTCATTACCATTATAAGTTAATATGGTGCCGTTTATACAGTCTGTTAGTATGTTATTTGGAGTTGTTAATGGATGTAGATCCATGTTTAAACCACCAGTAAAGCTATTAATTGTTTGTTGTCTAGCATCCATACAAATTTATATTAAAACAATTTTTCCTTTAGCGTCACGATATCCGATATATCTAAAGTTTCTTGTTGATATTTCATTTTTAGTAAATTTCCATCCTACATCAATAGGATAATAAACCTCAAAGAAGTGGGTTTTCGATTTATCAATAAAACTCTCTTCTCTAATTTTATATAAAAGGAGATCTTGAAATTTAAGTTTAGATCTCCTTTTATTTTTTATTTGCATTTTATAAAATTCTCATTCTGCATCAGTAAGTCCAAAAAAATATGATCCAGAATAAGTTTCTTGGTTAAATCTATAAAGAAGACGTAATTTAATTCTCTTCTTTAAGTTATAATAATAAAGTCTTTTAAAGCTATCTAAAAACATCTTGCCACAATATGCTGCAAATGACCTGTTATAAATCACTACATCTGCGCCTCTTTTATTTAAAGTATAAAAAGTATTAAATCCATACTCTAATAATCGTTTGATCTCATGTCTTGGAACTTTTGGATACTTTTGACAAATATCGTCTAAGTAATCATCTAAATCCTTAATTATCATATTAATAATATTGCTTACCTTCGTATGTATTTTTAGTTATCAGAGACTTTAAACTTGAATCAACATAAATTAACTTTTCACTAGCATCATATCCAGGTTTAGTATATCTGAAAGCAAGTTGATTCCCAGTAAACTGAGTTAATACATAATCTAAATCATTGAATTTTCCTTTTTTATAAACCTCTTTAAATTTTTCCTCAGAAAAAGATTTCATAGAAATCTCTCCATAATTACCAAATTTAAGAGGCAATACAAAGGTAACATTATTATTAATAATATCCAATAAGATCATATGAAAACAATCTTCAAATATTTTGGCAGCTAATACTTTACGATCTTTAAACCGTTTTTTAACTCAGATTCCTCTAAGAAGTTTTTGTGGTAGTGCTGCAAATAAATCTTTTGCTGTAAAAGAATGTGAAATAGTATGTATAAGACCCATTAAGCAGTTGGCTTAAAACTTTTATTATATAATTTTCGATCTCAACGTGTACGTACATCTAAAATAGCATCCATTTCATTCTGAGATAAGTTATTAGGAATTCTTGCAGATCTACATAACTTCAACCAGTCTAATTTTACTACAGAAGCTAGCTGCATCATATTGCCATCTTTTCTAACTAAACTTTGTTTATATAGATCTATATACGCAGCATAGGTTGCAAGAGCCTTAACTTCTTTATCATTTAGTAAAGGCAATCCTGTATCGTCTACAATAATTCCATGATAAACAATCACCACATTATCATAATTTCTATCAAACAATAAAGTATCTCCCTCTACTTTATAATTTAGTAATTTACCTTTATGATAAAGAGGATCAGTATCTCATTTTCACGCTTCAGAATATTGTTCATAATATTCATTAGCTACATTTGGAAAAATATTAATATTAGATGTCATTTGAGCATCCTCTCATGGAATATGGACAGATTCAATTATATCAATATTACAAGGCAATTCAATCCTTCTATCAACAGTGTTTGTCTTATAACGATATAATCGAGTATGTTTATTACCTATTAACTCCCAACCATTAAGAACAATATCTTCAAAATTATTAGGATTAAGAGTTGTTCCATACAATGTATTAGCTAATGAATAAACTGAATTAAAATTTTGTAATTTCATATTGTTCTTCTTGTTCAAATAAAATATCTATAACAGTTTCATTTTTTTCTTTTGTTGATAGTATTCCAGAATGATAAGTTTGAATTAGATCATTAGTTATTTTTAAGTTTGATGGTAATAATATATCATAATATTTTCATCCTTCTCGATCTATATCAGTATATACTTTTCTGGTTCTATAATATACAGTTTTCACTATGTTATGATGATATTTGAGTATTCGGTAATGCTGGGGCTAATAATTGTCTATACAACCGAACCTTCTTTTCAGTTAATCTCTTTTGAATCTCATCAGATAATATACCACAGTCTAAATAAGATTCTAAATTATTAGCACAACAGTCTCACTCTAAAAGCCTTCTGGGATCTAAAAATAATGCAATAATTGAGATATATTTTACAAAAGGAGCATTAAAAATATATCCATCCATATTGCCATTTCCATTTATAGCTGTATCAATATATACATATGGTTCCTGAGCACCCCGTTTTTTGTATTGATGAAATCGATAAGCCTCATCAGTATATACATTATATCTTATTTTTCTATCAATACTCCCAATAAATTTAATTGTATCAATACCATTTAAATATACAATAGGAGGAATTTCAAAATGTAAAGCTGTTTCACCAATTTGTACTCCATCAAAAATACAGTTACATTTTGACATAGACTCACATTTTACTTCAATACAGTTAATAGCTAAGAATAATTCATTAAGATTAATAATTCCCTTTAACAAATATTCCCGCATAATTATATTACGTTCAGCTACAACTTCATCTTTTAGTTGTTCAATGGACATAGTTGGATTAGAAGTAATTCCTCTCAATCCACTCATCACATCATTATAAATTGCACTGGCTATAGCGTCTATTGTCATAATAGTTTATTAAAAAGAAAAGGGTAAAGTGAGCGATAACTCGCCCGCTCTACCCTTTTGAAATATATTATATGATTAACTAGCTAGCAGATGCTGTACTGGTTTTTCCATCAATAGTAACAGTTACTGCAGCTTTGGATTCTAGTCCTAAATCAGCTAGAGCAAAAGTAACTGTTGCCGCATCTGGCAATGTAAGAGATAATGTAGACTTATCTACATAAGCTACTTTGCCTGGATCTGTAACATTATCTTTAACTAGTGTTACATTCGAACCAAATGTCATCAATTTTGTAACCTTATTTTGAGTACTTGATAGTGCAGTAACTACTTTTAAATCATTAGTTTCCCAAGTGGCAGTTACAGACTGTACATAACCTACTGTGCTGGTCACATAGAACTGTTTTCTAGTAAATGAACCTTTATAAGTAACTTCAACAGCAAACGAATCTCCTTCATCAGGAGTACCTCCACTTACAGTAATCTTACCACTGCCGTCAGATTGACGTTCAATTTGATATTTTGAAGGAGCATTAATCAGTTTCCAGTTAAAAGATGTAGCATCTGTAGTTAACACTTTATCATCAACAGTAGCTTGAAGAATTGCATTACCATTAGTAATTGCAGTCGGATTTAAGTTCTGATCACTTAAAATATTAAGCGTATATTTAGGAGTGTTAACAGGAGTGATAACATCACCAAAAGCTGTATTAATAGCAGTTTCAAAATCAGTGGCTAGTTCCTGTAATACATAGAATGTATGAGTAGTAACAGAAACTAACTTTTGGCCAACAGTACCCTGACCATGCAGACCCCGACGGGGAACACAATATTGGAACGAATACTGATTGTATAATGCTGAAGCAATAGGATATTCTTCAGAATTAAGAGCCTTATAGCGAAGATTAGCATAAGATGGGAAACGTAAATTTTCCTGTAACCAGGTACCAGTACCTGTCTGCATTTCATTCTTAACCAAAGTACCATCATCTTTATTAGGCTGCGTACCATAGTCTTCATAGTTATCACACAAGTCTGCTGGGCATGCTGCTTCTGGAGCACTTTGAAGCTTAGCTTCTACAATCATCTGATAAGTATCTACACAAGTTACAGTAACCTGACTACCAGATACAGAAATCTTTAAAAATTCATAATTTTCAGGAATAGCAAGTTTAATAGCCTTAGCCATAATTTTAGCAGCTTCACTTAAGTTTGAGTCAGTTAGTGTAAACTCAGCTAAAACAGGTTTTGCAAAGCGATACCAAGGCATAGCATAGTCAGATAGATACTTTTCATCAAGGCTAAGACCAATAATAACTCTGTAAATACCCTTTTGATTTGGAGCATTAAATATTGCTTTAGCAACTGAACCTCTTTGACCAGTAGTTTTCCAAACTACTCCATTTACTAGACCGTCCTTTACATAATCCATACAACGTAAAACACGGAAAATAGGAGTTTTAGGAACAAGTGAATTAGCTAATGTACCATCAGCATTCTGAACCTGACCTGTTAATGCAAGGAAACGAGGTGTTACACCATCTTCCAGTACATTAGAATTAATTATAACTTCTTTTTGAAAATCAAACATAATTGTCGAAATTTAATTTATTAATATTAATTATTTCCAGGAATTGCTATAGTTTGATTAACAGGAATGTTTGTCTGCAGTCTAGGATCACTTGCATTTTCCAAAAGCAATTTAACATAAGTGTTAATAATTTCATAACAAATATAATCTGGAAATTCTAAGACCTGTGTATTATCATCTATTTCTAACAGATCTTCTTGAGTCATAGTTACATACATTGGAGACTTTAAATAAGTAACTTGAACTTTAGTTGTAGTTCAATTAGAATCTCCAATATGTATTTCTAATTTTACAGTAGATTGATTTGATATTCGTTTATATTTTTCCTTTTCTGAAGAACCTTGTTTATTCTCAATTTCACTATCCATTTCAGGATTAGTTACATCATCTTTTGGATTGTTATTATTAATTATATAATAATAAGGTTTTTTATGTGATGGTTTCATATAGTAATTATTAATTATTCCGCCTTGAATGTCAGCTGTCATTCTCTGACAATTTGAAATAATTGTTATTTTGTTCATTCCACCACATCTATCAAAATTGGAATTATTACCTTCAAATTCAGCAACACAATTTAGTAAATGTAAATAATCTTTAGGTAATTCGACAACTCAAATGTTATCATTTAACATAGAGTCCTCTTTACGCTTAGGTATTATTGTGGCTGTAGTTTGCAATACTCTTAAATCATCAGAACTCTGTTGATTTATATCATATCTATTGTAAATCTCATTTATTTTTTGTTGGATTGCTTTATTAAACAAGTATATGTAATCCTCCAACAAAAGTGCTGGAGCTTTTAATTTATTACACTCAATTAAAGCAAATTCATAACACTGTCTTAAAGTCATACTTGTTTAATATTATATATCGTGTATAAATATTGTCTATTTTAAGAATAATTATTCTTTGGTAGCTTTTGATTTAGCTGTAGTGGTCTTAATAATAGGTTTATCTTTTAAAGCGACTCCAGCCATGTCTGGATAAGTTTCATTTCGAATTGACTCATAGATATTTAAATTCTGAGGATTCTTCAAATAAAGAATTACAGATTCATCTGTAACTCCAAGGCTAGTGTCAGCATACATCCATACACCACTTTCATGAATAATTACTTTTTTATCTTTTGCATCGATTAGCAATAATTTTAGAGCTGTATCTGATCCAGTATACAAATCAATAATAAGTTCGGGATTTTTATCAGCTCTTTGGTATAAATAATCTTGTATATCACTAGAAGGCGCATTTCTCATTGACTTACCAAGTAATTTAACTTTTGTTAATCTTCCTTGATCAGTATCACCTTCAATATACATATAAGCTTTTGTAACCTGTTTAATACGTGAAATTCGTTTAGCAGATTCTACTCCTGGACGTTCTACATAAAATTCTGCAAGTCCATAACGTTTAGGACCTCCATCAATAAGTAAATTTCCTTTTGAGTCTCTAGAATTTCTTTCAGGAGCGATTAAAAATGAATCTTTAATACATTCCCATATATTTCGATCTCTAGGGTTATCTAAATCAAAAGATACACCATCGTGCAGTTCAATTTTTTCATCTTCAGGAATAAAATATTGACTTTCTACTTTATTTAAATCTGCTTCACTTAAAATCATTTCAGTTGAACCATCTGCATTTGTTCTTACTTTTTTAACAAAAGGATAGTTCATACCATTTTTCTGTTTCAACGGATTAATATAGCAAGGAGCTTTTTCCTTACCATATACATTTCTTAAGGTTACTATATTTGACATATTATTTCTTATTTACTTTTTCTAAAATTTCTAAATCTATATTCAGAAATACTATCTAAAAAATTTTAATATATCTCCTCTCACAATTAAGAGGAGATATATTAAAAACTATTTAATCGATTATTAATTAATCTTCACTCATTAAAATGTAGCTACGATATGGGTTGAAGACTCCAACACCTGCATCGAAAGTTGTTAATCATTATATTACTATAATGTCCAGACTATATCTTTAACTTATATATTTAAATATGAAACCTTTTGTTTGTTTTCTAAGTCCTTTAGCTACGTCTCTACATTTAGAATATTGTTTAGAGCATTCTGCTACAGTATCTCAGATTTTTATTAATTTGTTATTTAATGTATATTGTGCTATTTTCCTTGGCTCTCCACATTTTAACTTTGGTAAGTTATTATAAACTTCTTTTGATTTTAAAATGTTTTGAATTTGAGTTTTATCTTTCAAAAAGTAAAATCCGTTTGCACTTGATTTTTTATTCAATGCAGAATAAATATTTGATTCTGTTAAATTTAAATTTTCTTTTATATCATTTACAGATTCTCACTCTTTTATAAAGTTACCTTTTAAATCAAATTGATAAATATTTGAAAATTTATTAATTCGATATTCATTAAGATTTAATTTCTCTACTTTTTCAAAAGATCAATATGAGTTTTTAAAACTACGCCTGTTGTTACAAGCATTTGTAATACTTATATAATGACAACCTAGTTTATCTGAAACTAACTTAATTCCATTATATTCTTCTCAAAATTCACCATTAAGTCTATATCGATAAACATTTTTATAATTACTTCGTCCTTCTAAACCACCAGTAATTATATTATAATTGTCATCTCTTTTTACAAACTCTAAAGTAACAATTTCAGCTTCTTTTTGATAAGCTTCTTCCGCAGTATCAAATATATATAAAACAGTTCTTTTAAATTTCGAATATCCATATTTTTTTACTGCATATTGAAAAGCTGTTTTAGGATTTTTTAATAAGTATCCAATTTTTATTCCATTTCCAATATATCCATCAAAAACATTAGGATTTTCTGTTTTATGTACACCGATGTAAATTTTTCCCGTTTCTAAACATACGGTACAATATACTATGTATTTCATATTTATTAAGTTATTCTTTATTTTCCACTTTCGTGTACGCTCATTCGAGCTAGTCGTTGAACCTTATTCGTGATTACCATATTTGGCTTATCTAATACGAATCTTGGCTGCTGATTGTCTTCGCCACGACGCGGTCAGAGTTTCCAGCAATTAAAAGAATTATTTTTCATCGTTATTACTAACGAGGGGACCTATGCAGCGTAGCTATAATGCTTTTTTAAGCCCCAGTTAATTAATTTAGTTCCAGCAACAGGCGAAGCCACAGGCCCACTTTCTAAACCAGTGCGACCACCAACGCCTTGCAGCCAGTTATGCATAAATTCACCACCTTTAAATGTGAATAATGCCATAGCAGGAGTACCACTAGTGCTGTCTGCCGTCAGATCAAGGAATACACCATATTTCTGAGTTGGATATTCAACATCTAATGCTTTATCTACTTTAAATGTTACGGTGTTACCCGCAAATTCATAACTATTAAAAGTAGTACCTACCTTTACATAATCGTTTTCAGCCTGTGAGAACATGAATGTCCCGACAGTTTTCCACGACAAGATCCACTGTGACAGTGTATCCTGAATTTCCGTCCAAAGACGAGTATTGCATATAAATGTAAACTTGTTACCAGTAGGTTTTTCTGCTTTAGCAATCATTGCATAAATAGCAGTATTTAGAACTTTTGCTGTTAATTTAGAGAATACATATTTACCAGCAAAACGTTCTACTTGTGGGATTATCAATTGTGTTACCGTTAAAGAGTTTAGCTTTAACTTCTTATAGTTCTTTATTCCTATAAGTTCAGACTAGATCTTCATCTTTGCAGATGGTTTCTGTTCTTGGAATTATAATTACTCTCCAATCTTCATAATTTTATATTCCATTTCTGGAATAATATAAGGTCTAAGAAGAGAACTTAGTTTTCTACCTTCTTTAGTCCTACATCTAAGGTATTGTCCAACCTTATTATTTAATTTATGATTTATTGGATAAAATTTTATATCAAATACATTATAAAAATAATCTATAATATTTTGTGTACTAAAAAGATCAGTAAAAGTATATAAAACAAAACTGTGACTTCTAATTTTTCCAGTTACTTTATTTCTGTCAATACCATGACTACCGTCATCCATATATCACAAAGCAATTGCTTCTGGAGTAAGATATTTTAATATCTTATAATTAAAGACTTTAATATTATTTTTATAAAGCCACTGTCTAATAATTCTAAAGTATCTATGTCCTTTAGATATTTTATATGTGTTTTTCTTTTTATTATAATAGACATTAATAGGTTTACAATGTAGTAATTCTTCTAATAATTTTTTCTTATAAAGAAGATATGTTAATTGAGAAGCTCCATGCTCAATCTCCAATGTAACCCCACTACGAGGGTTTAAATGTCCATCGCCTAATACTAATCCAATTAATAATGATTTTGTTCGCTTATCCATACTATGATGATATTTGCTTAATTATAATTCTAGTCGTTACACACGCCCGATATATAAAATATATCTGCTTGGCTCGGTATTCCCATCTCAGGGTTCACCGAATTAAGAAACTTATTCAAAATGTATTTCTACATTAGGCGGCATAAAATTTACCGTCCCCACTAATAATCGGAATCCCTGTTTCGGGATCAAAAATCTTTGGTTTACCATTAGCATCCATGTTCGATTTGCCCCACAATAGAGCATTACCACGGGCTAACATATAAGAATCCAAGCAATCTTTTTCTGCAGGATTCATTTTGTAAACTGGATCGCTTTCTTTGCCTTCACCAATAGTAATGAAGACATCTTCCATCGCTTTATACTTAGCGCTAAAGTCTACATCAGCACGATGTGTTGAAATAAATGTACGATGCGTCTCAGTGTTACTCTGATATTTTACGTACTTTGTTGTTAATCACTATATTACTATAGTGTTCAGACTATATCTTAATCTAAATATTTAAATACATATCCTTTACACTTTTCTCTTTTACCTAATGCAACCAACTTAGCATTACGGTATCCAGCTTTTACACAGTCTGTCATTGTAGGATAAGTTTCTAACAGATTTCCGTTTTCATCAAAACGTCCTACAGATTTACCTACATAAGGTTTTTCTACTACTGTAATGTTTCTGTGTTTTAATTTTTTCATATATGGTAATTTTTCATAAGAAAATTGATGTCCTAGATATTGATGACCTAATTTAATAGCTCTAGGTAAGTGTCCTGGCTGATCTCTTTTAGGATCAAGGTATCTTACAGCATCATGTAAACTTTTGAATTCTCTTTCAAAATTACCTTCAAGATCATACATATAAACTTTAACTTTACTATTTCCTAAAGATGTGTCTCGACCTCCAAGAGCTAAGTTATATGTGTCTTCTCTACGTACAAACTCTTCTGTTACTATCTCAGCCTCAAAGCTATAAGCTTCTTCCTCAGAAGTAAAAATTTTTAATGTAGTACGTTTGAAAGACTTAACACCATATTTAGCTACAGCATACTTAAATGGAGTATTTGCATTTTTATAAGAGGCTGGTCTATTTATATAGACCCCACATCCTATATATCCATCAAATTCTTTAGTTAAAGTTTTATGTACACCTATATAAATTTTATTATTAACTGTACAAAGTGTTTGATAAACTATATATATATAATTCATATGTATTAATTTTAGATTTATTCCATTTCGGAGTTACTTTTCTCCTACGTCTATTCAGACTAGTCGTTGAACGTTCTAGAGTGTTTCTCCTTGAGCTTACATTCTCTCTAGCTTCGCTGCTGATTGTCCATCTTTGGAGTTCCCAGCAATTAAGAATATTTTTTTAATTTAACACTGTATTACAATAGTGTAAATCAGCGGAAGAGAGCTACGTAAATTCAACCCTCTTCGTGTAACTCAGGTTGATAGTTCGTTAAGAAACGAGTTTTCATACCAGGTTGGCATGCGTCTAGATCAAGAACCGCATCATAATTTGAATCTTGTAATTTACCTACAATTTCCCAGTCTCTGTCTGATCTACGAATAGGACGAGATAAGAAAATTACCTGCTGACGAGAGCGCTCGATAATCATCACGTCATTACGTTGGTAATAATTTTCAGGGAAATGGAAAATAATATCTGTACCTTGTGCACCATCTCCTTCAGGAGCAACTAAGAAAGGAATTCTTTTAATGAATCCAACATTGATATTCCATTCAACTACAAACGATGGTTGACTCTGGAACCTATTTTTCTTCTCTTTATCAAGAGCAAAAATATTACCAAGGGATTCAGTAAGGTACGTGGCAGTATATTCTTCATATAATGAAGAAACAATGCCTAAACGAGCGGGTTTTTCCAATATGTTATCTCTAGAGTTTTTTATCTCTAGATTCTTACAGTTTACCATCCTGTAAGTTCAGCATATATCTTCATCTCAATGAGATGCCATACTCTCTTGGGCCTATTTTATTCTCTATAAATAGAGGGTCAAAGCCTATGCGTTACAATACTTAAACTTATTAACATTTAAGTTATCTCGATGTTCCCGCTGAGAATTAGGACGGGTTCTTCGATTTAGTACGGTTTTCGATAGCTATCACTAACTAAAGGAGCGAATTTCACCCAAGAACTTGTAAAAATCCTCATAAGTACGAGTAGACGACATTTGAGGACGTACTGTACTAAAACCAGAAATTCTCATATTTTTTATTTATATTATATTTATTAAAGTAAGCTCTTATAATAAGAACTAATTGTTTTATCTTGATTAGGTTTATTATCTGGAGTTTTAGGTATTACAGTAGTAACTGATTGGTCTGATTTAGTAGTCTCTTTTTCTTTAGACTTAGACCGTTCTTTTAATTGTTCTTTTCAGTACTGTGTAACACCAGAAATTGCATCTTTTCCAAATAAACGATGCCAAGCTAGCTCAACTAGGACATCTGGATTATTTAAATCTTTAAAGAACTGCGACATTCCATCAGCATCAACATCCAAGATGTAAGAGAAAATTCTCTCTTTCTCGGCATCTTCAATTTCTAAGCTAGGAGCTTCATTATCACGATAATCTGTAGAAATTTCATTAAACTTTTCTAAGCTACTGTGAATTGTGTTTTTAAAGTCATTAAATTGACGTTCACTTTCTAATTTAGCTTCCTCAGCTTGTTTATCTTCTTGTTCCTTATATTGTTTTTTAATGATATCGATTTTTTTCTTAAAAAGCTCATCATTCGATTTAGCAATCTCTAATTCTGATTGAAGATCATCATCTGTCATATCAGGATATTTCTCTTTAAGATTAGCTAAATATAATTCATCTTCACTATAATCATCAATAGAATAATGTTTTTCTATAGGGCCATTTTCTGAAATATACTCTTCTACCCCTTTCTTTTTATAATACTCTGCAACATCTTGCAGTGAAGCATTATTCCTACGTAAATAGTTAATAGTATTAATTTCATCTTCTGTTAACCCAGGAGCTGTAATTTCTTTTAAGATATTTAATTGCTCTTCTTGACTTAGTGAAGAAAATTCTACTTGTTCGGTTGTACCGTCTTCATTCTCAAATGTTACGGTTCGACCATCCTCAAGTCCATAGGACTTTAGAAACGAAGTAAGGACATCTTCTGACTCCTGATTATCTGGCTCTGTGGGAGGTTCAGAATTATCAGGTTCAGTTGGTTCCTGGTTAGAATTATCTGGCTCTGTTATTGAGCTAGGTTCTTGTATATTTTGATCATCTTGATGAGATGAATCATTATTAACTGGATCATTATCCAGTAAATAATCAAAGTGATTTAATTCAACTGCCATACACTTATTTTTCCTTATTAATTGATTAATATCTACTTACAGTAGACCTGCGCAAATATAATATATAAATTCTTTATTTCCAAATATTTTAAATAAAATTGTATATTATTTTAAATAATACAAGCACTTGGTATTCTTACTACCCCATTAGCATCAATATGAATTATCGTATTGCCTTTACCGATTGTCATAGAGCCATCTGAACTTAATTCAATTGTCCCAAATCTAGCATTGCCTGTAGAATCAAAATAATAGGTATCTGTACCTACATATACAAAATTAGTTGAATCATTTACGGTATATTGTAATCATGGAGTGCTATAAATGCCAGTAACCATTCTTCGAGGACCAAAAAGAAAGCCAGTTTGATCTAATTTTAAATTAGGAGTAGCTTCAGATTCTCCTGGTATTATAAAATTAAAGTTTTCAATGTTAGTATCTACCAGAGTACAATTAGTTAATGTTGAATTACTAATCTCAGAATTGGAAATATCAATGCTTGTTAATGTTGAATCTTTAATTTCTGCATTCGCAATTTTACTATTTACTAAATAAACATTACCCTCTGATGAAAATCCATATCCAGATAATTTTCCATAAACAGAATTAGTGATTCCTGTTATATCTCCAATTACATTCAATGATAGAGAAGGTTGATTCTCTATATCGTTTGGAATTAATACAATTCCAGCTTCTATAGGGGCAGATGTTGTTATCTGTTCAGCTGCTTCAATACAAGAGGTATAATCTGTAGTACCTTCTTCATATAAGAAATCGCAATCAATACCTGTTAATATAAGTCTCGCTGTTAAATTAGAACAGCCAACTACCATACAATTAACAGTACCATTAGAACTTTGTGAAGTAAGTTTTAATCCAGCCTTTATGAAAGAATTTAATTCACATTCATAAGTAGTTCCCCTATAAGAAGGATCACTCATTGTGTCTATATTAAATCATCCATCATAAATATAAGTATCACAAAAATATTTAGTATTGTATGGCACTGTTGCAAAGATACTTCTATCTTTAGGAGTAAAATCATATCTTTGATATGGAGATACACCATTAGTTTCAATAAAGTCGTCTTCAGTTAAATCAGATCCTTTTGAAGAGGTTGTTAATAAATTTGCATAGTACTCAATCCCCACAGATTGATCATTAACTATCGTATTCAAAAATCCATTTTCATAAGCATTAATAATTAATTCAATAATAGAAAATCCTCCAACATCAGAATTTTCATTATGATTAATTATCTCACCTTCTGAAGTCTCTGTTTCTGAATTAAATTTATCATATATTTTAGCACTAATTACATTGCCTCCATAAGAAATATATGTAGGTAAATTTAATAATTGAATATTACTAGAGGCTGTAGGATCTGAATTTGAATTGGTTTTATTTACAATTAATTCATCTGTTACAATTTTTTCTGCAACTATAGAATTTATTGAAAGTTTACTATTATTTAGATCAAGAGTACTAGTTAAACTAGGACTAGTAATCTTAGAAATCGTAACATTATTAAATATTCAATTACCACTTATTGAAGCTTGAGAATTAACTAAAGGAAAATCACTTGAAGAGTAACCATTTAAATATTGAGCATTTAAGTTACTAACTAATACATTAGAATTTATATAAAATGGAGGTTGAGATGATTCGGTAGTAATTGTAATAGGACTATTGAACTCTAGTGAGTCAGTTATATTAATAGGAATTAATAGATAATTGTTACCTTCTGTCTTATAAAATGAACCAGAAGCAGTAATAATTAGATAATTATCTCCAGGATAATCTAATGATGATATATTATCATCATCTAGAAAAATGATTTGAGAAGAAGTTGTTAGAGTCTCATTTTCTTCTTCATTATTTGCAGAATCATTATTAAAGCTTAAAGGATAATATCTACTCCCAACATTAACATATACTCTTCCCGAAGTTTGTAATACTAAAGTATCTTTTTTACTACCTACCTTGGTACTATTAGATAAAGTTCCCATGAAGAACTATTTTATATTTAATTTGTTGATTTATTATTAATGATTTCATTTAGTTGTTCTACAAAGTCTAATAAATTATCAGTAATTTGTCCAGCTTTATCTAGACGATCAATAATAGATTTTAGAAACGCACACTCAGAAGCTGAAAATTCAATTTCAACTGGTTTTGCTTTTGGTGACCAAGAAACCTTACCTTCTCCTGTAGTTAATTTAATAGCTTCAACTTCATCACTTGAAAAATCAATCTTTTTTCTTACATTTCTTTTTGAAATCATTTCTGTTACTGTACCCTGTTCAGGTAAACTCATTAAAAGCGTTAAACGCGTTGCTACATTTAGTTTCATATTAGTTCATATTTAAATTAAAAAAATCTTTTGATGCAAAGATAATCATAAACTTATATAAAAACAAAAAATGCCGCATTTTATTGCGGCATTATCTAAATATTATAATCTATTTGCAATAAGTAAATACTTACTTCTACAATCATCACATAAAAATCTTTTAGCTATTTTAAACATCTTTTGTCCAACTTCTCCCGTTAAGTATTGATATTCCTCTCCTTCCGCATCTAAATTACAGGCATCTTTGATATGAGCTGCTAAATGTCCTTTTTCATGATCAAAAGTATTTTGAAACTCATCTGCAGAGGTGGTAAGTCCAATTACTACAATTGAACAACGATGTTCAAAACTAGAATATGTTAATCCTACATTGTAGCCACCTGTTTTTAATACTTTTTCTGCTTTCTTTAATTCTGATGCGCTACAATTTATTAATTTTAGTTCCTCTAAAATTTCATCCACATAATAGGTTGTAACAGCATAATATACTAATACATACCAATCTCAATCCTCAAGGTAAAAGTTTTGTACAATCATATTAAATCATGTCTTCTCACATTATTGGAGTTCCTGAACCAATACAATCTGCATAAAATCGGGTCATAGGTAATCCATCATATCCATCACAATCATCAATATAATCTTTTACATATTGTAAAAGTTGACGTTCGTCTGTAATAGATGAGTTTCAATAATCCGATTTAGCCATATGAAATACAAACATTACATCATAACCGACACAGTTTTCTACAGTAATATGATGACGTTCAAATAGCTGTTGTATTTCTTCTTTAGGTGTTATGGGCACTTTATGGTCTGGTGTTCCTAAAGTTACAGATCGCATGTTTTTAATAGCTCAGATACATAATTTTTTGTTAAAATGTCAACCATTTAGGGCTAAATATTCTTCCATACCTGTTGGCATTTTATCCTTAATATCTAACCTATTACGTTTCATTTATCGACCTCCACCACGTTGACCCATTCTATAAGAAGAACGATATCCTGATCTATAATTAGATCTAGACTCCATTTCTTCCATAGCTTTTTCGTAACCGTCCTCAAACCCACATTCGTAGGCTTCTTTTTCTATTTTTTCAATTTCTTCTGGGTTATGCCGCATACCCATTCTATCAGGACCTTTGTCCTGACCTTCTCTGATTTCCCAAACTCTCATGTTTATTCCTTTTTTAATTGTAACATCAGTTTCTTATTTAGATCCATTAATTCAGTAATATTTTTGGACATCTCTCCTACTTGAGTTTTTAAAGTGTTAATCTCTATCTGTTGTTGTTGCTTTTCAGCAAATTCAGGATTTAATTCTGATAAAATACGATCACAATTAGCAATCATATCTTTATGAAAATCTAAACTATTGAGAATAGTCATACTCTTTTGTTTTAGACTAGTAATTTCAGCATTCATAGCTTCTCGACTATCAGAGAGTACTACAGAACTATTACCAAAGTCTGCAATATCTAAAGTCGCAGGAAGTTTTTGATAAGTTATATCTTGATTGTTTATCTTTACTACTAGATCTACTACCATCTCTTGGGGCTGTCCAAACATAGGTTGAACAGGGTATTTTGGAACAGGCATCGATACACTAACTACCGAGCCTGTTTCCAAAACTGCCTTATCCTTATGTAAAATGTATACTATATTATTGGGTCTAAGTGATTGAAACATATTATAATGTCATTACTTGTAAAACATCGGTTAATCTGTCATAATAAAATAGATAGACTCCTGTTCCAGGTAATCCAGCTACTGTAAGATTTGCTCCATTAAAAGTAGTTACACTATTTGTACCTCCAATTTCTGAAGTAAATCTAATAGGAAGCGTTGTTGTAGTACCAGATGGGATTTCTTGATTAATTTTTACAAGCAATAACCCTCTAAATGGAGTATTACGCCCTGCGCCATTTTTAAAACTAAATGTTACAGCATCTGTAGTCACAGACACTCCAGTAGACTCAATTGTAGGAATACCACGTGTATTAACAAACTGAAAAGGATATATTGCCATAATTATAAAATTTTATTAACCCCAATAGTTACCATTTCCATAAAAGCCGTAGCCTAGAGCGTTTATACCATACTGTGCAGCAACACAGGTAGGAACTCCAACAACTGGCGAATATGGTACTGATACTGATTCAGGAAGTTTACATTTAATACTATCTACTTCTCTTTGTAAAGCTGTTAAAGCAGCATTAACTGGAGCAATTGTCTGTGCTTGGTATGCCTGAATTGCATTAGTCTGGTGTTCTTGACTCAGTTGGTTAATCAAAGCTGACTTGTCCTCACGAAGTGCATCAATTTTACTTTGCATTTCACGCATTTCCAATTGACAGAACTTATCATTAATCAGAGTTGTTTGCTGGTCAATTTTACTACCTAATACATTTGTCTGATTTAATGTAGCTAATTGATTATCATAACCCTGTTTAGTAATTGCCTCACGAACATCGCAGCAGCATGAAGCTAACTGAGAAGCTAATTGACAATTACCAGCTTGAATAGCATTAATGATCTGCTGACCACTCATACCAACCTGGTTACCTACTGACTGAATCTGACTTTGAACAGCATTTATTGCAGTCTGAATAGCATTTACATCACAGTTAAGTGTAGTAGCTAACTGACCAATAGCATTTCCATTACCATTAATTGCTTGAAGTAACATATCTCTACCGTAATCGTTATTAATTTCATTAGCTAAACCACGGTTTCCACCGAAACCATTTCCGCCTCAACCCATGAGGAAGAATAAGAAAATAACCCAAATAAATCAACCACCTTCTCCAAAGCCACCTTCGTTATTACGCATGGCTAACAATACACTAGGATCGATTCCTCTCTGTTGCATTAGAGGACCAAGTAATGATAATAATCCGTTGTTACCAGTAGTGTCTCCAAACACATAAGTTTTTTCTTCTGCCATATTTAAAAATACTAAATAATTAAACATTAATTTTTGTTGATCAACAGTACAAAATTAACTCTCACGTGCTCAGAAACATAACGTTACTAATAAAAACAAAAAATCCTCTTAAAGTCTTGACTCTAAGAGGATTCTAAGTGTTAGTATTTAGTACTTTGTTACTATTTCTTTTGTAACCTTTCTTTAATTTCATCCAAATCACGTTTCAATCAAAACAATTCCCGAAAACCTGGTTGTTTCAATCCTTTAGGAATCTTGCCTTCACGTACATAATTATCAAATGTAGCTCTACTGATTCCCAAGTAATTACAGGCTTGATACTTACTAAATTTCTCATTTTTATTTGTAACTCGATTTAAAGTATCAATTATTTCATGACATTCTTCAGCAGTCATGTTAGAATTACCTTGATCAATATCGTCAATAATCTTCAACAATAAGTTCTTAATTATATCTAACATCATTAACTAACTGTATTATATAATGCACAATTAATATAAACTTTAGTTGAAATCTTTTGAATACAATATATTTTTTGTTGAGAAGCTGTTCCTATAACTTGATCAATTTCATCAATAGCACAGCTTCCTGTTGGAAGTGTAACAATACAGTCTCCCTTTGTAACTACTATAGCATTTGGATCTTCGTCTGTGACAGCATTAGTAATAGTAATATTCGCTGCTGTTGTATTTACATAAATACCAGGCTTACCTGGAGTATCAGCTGTTTTTAAATTTTTAGAATAAATATTATCTAAATTCAAAGAAACTGCACTAACACCATTATAACTAGTATTATTTTTATTAGCAGTAATAGTTAATGAAAATTCATTAGGTGAATATGTTGGGATATTTATTTGAGGAATTATCTGACCCCACTGTCAACTGCTGTTATTTAATATAGTTTGTGACTGGCCATCTGGATCTTCTCTCTTTACTGAGAGAGATTTAATAGTATTAGTTACAGAACTAATAATATTAGCCTGTTCAGTCTGTAATTCAGCTATATCCGCTCCTTGACTTGAACTAAGATTTGCAATTTGCTGTTCAAGTTCTGTTTTCATTTGAGCGCTACTAGTATTATAATCTGTGATTTTTAAATAAGGGGTTAAATCAATATCTGTTAAACCTAATAACTCTCATTTTAATTCTCCATCTACAGAAACATAAATTCACTCTTCGTACACATTTCTAGTTTCAACACCTGTTGATTCTTTAGGAACTAAATAAATAATATTCGTTTGTCCACTAGATGGTAGTTCAGATACTACTTCAAAATGAAGGTCTACTAGACTGTTTAGTTTACTCTCAAGCTCAGAATCTTTAGCCGATAATGTATTATAATTATTATTAATGTTAGTCTGTAATTTAGTCTCTAAAGCTTCTAGATCTGAATCTACGTCGGAAATGTGTTGATTAATCTTTGAATCTAGTTCATTTTGAGTTTCAGTAATTTTAGTGTTTAAAGAAGTATTTACTTCATTGATAGCATTTCAAGTACCACCAGAAATTACTAGATTTTCACTATTCTGAGTAGGTGCTGTATCAGCATTTCTAATTTTATCAATTACTATTGGAATATCGACTAAAGTTTGGGTATACTCTTCTTTAGTTCCTTCATATCCGTTTTCTTGTGCAATTGTGTAGGCATCTTTTCCTGGAGCTCCAACAGTTCCAGGAAAGATTACCCACTTTTTTTGTTCTAAATCGTAATGTTTTACACTCATATTTATATTTTATTTGAATACTTATAAGTTCCTAATTATTAACTCCTACTGGGGGGGGGGGTTCAAACATATTTTGCATTAGTGTCCTGAACACTACCACTGCTGTCATTATTAACTTGGAATATTCCTCCATAAGGATATGCTGGTCCTCCCATAAGTCCAGATACTGATGTATCTCCTATATTCATACTATAACCTGACACATCTGAACCATTACCATTACCATCATGATATGTCATAGTCAATGATATGTTGTCTCTTACAGCTGTATCAGCAAATACAGTAAATGACCCATTTTGTGAATCATATGAACAAGTTAATGTAATTGTAGGATTGGACGGGATTCCATTTTGAGAAACTATAGCGGAAGCATATGTAATATGAGTATCCCCGTTTTTAATATACATATATGCTGTTGCACTTCTAGATGTTGAACTAGTATTTGCTCCCACAGATACTACACCAGTTGAAGTATTTATACTAAAGTTAGAATCAACCATACTAAACTCAGTATGATATCCAGGAGGCAACCCATGATTATCAGTTACTACAGACCCATCACTGTATCTTATATCATATGTAACATCTGAAATATAATCTGTTGACCCGCCAGAATATGAAATATTGTTTGGATAAGTATAATAGTTGATAGCCACATTTTCATATGCTGTAACAGCTTTAGCTGCTTGAGTCACTTCAGAATTAGCATATCAATAATCACTTGCACTAAACTCGGCCTTGACTGTAGCTGTAGCAGTTCTAGTTGTACTTCCAGTATTAGCAGAAGCAGTTAAAACTCCTGTAGTCGAATTAATAGTAAATCCAGTTCCAGTTACTGAGTATGTTAATGGAGCACCTGTAGTAATTATTTTTGATTCGTCACTTGTATAATATTCATAAAACTCGTAGTCTAAGTTAGGAGATCTTGTTTCTCCAGAAACAGCAAAAGGTGTATCATTATTATAGGTTAATACCATATAAATTAAACTATAATTTTTAATACTATTGGCCTGTTGATAAACTGTTGCAGAAGCAGTACCTCATTGGCCATTACATTTATAAGAATAAGTTAAAGTTCCAATTACTGTTCTATCAGAAGGAACTGTGCCTTTACTTGGAGCTGTTACAGGATCAGAATAACTAAACTCACTAATAGTTGGGTTAGTTACTGAATCTGGAGTGCCAGAAGCTCAGGTAATTGGCTGAGTAATTGTTCCAACAACTGCGCCTTGAGATACAGTACCGCCACCTGCTGGGATATCTATAACACCTAATATTTTACCTGTTGGAGTTCCATAACTTGGAGTATTTGCACCTCCTATTAACGCAATTGTTGATGCTTGAGTGCCTCTATATGTACCTGTTACATTAGTTGTATAAACAGGAGTTTCGGTTTTACCTCTATTAGGAACACTAACTGTTAATCCTGATACAGTAAATCCAGTTGAATTACTTAGGCTTATTGTACAATTAGAAGTTGGATTAAATTCTGCACCTGTTACGCCTGAATCAAAAGTCTCTGTAACAAAGAATTTAACAGTATCAGACTCTCCAGCTGGAGATAGTAATCTTGATGCCGCATTATTACTTGTTCACTTAATTGTAACAACTCTAGATGCCACATTATTAACATTTTGATAAACATCCGTATTATTAGATCCAGCTAATCCGTGACTACTTACAGTTGCTGTAGCATTTGTAATTAGTGTTAATGAAGTCTTCTCAGTAGTACCTAATGAATTAGCAGTTACTGCACCTGTAGAAGTGTTCACACCTGTGCCGCTATAGCTTCAAGTGCCTCCATCATTAATAGTATCTGAGACCCCAGAAGTATATGTAACACCTTGTGTAAAGCTCCTAGTTGGAGTAACAGTGCCTCCAGATGCTGGTATAGTAGCGTAACTCACACTAACAACAGGTGTTGCATATTCTGCAGTATTAGCCTCTTGAAATACATCAACTGGTTTTACTGCCGTTACTCCATGTGAAGTAACTTGAGCATTTACAGTAGTTATTTTTGATCTTACTTTCTCAGTAGTACCTAATGAATTAGCAGTTACTGCACCTGTAGAAGTGTTTGTTGCATTAGTGAATGTCCAATTACCATCATCAACAATCGTCCCAATTCCTGAACTTACTCCATTCCACCCATAAGTTTGAGTAAATGAGTAAGTGGGAATTACAGTTCCCCCACTTGCTGGAATATCTGAATAAGTAATAGTAATTACTGGAACAGCGTAAGTGTAATAACCCGCAGCTTGAGTTAAATTACAAACCTTAATTTTAGCTCCAGAAGTAATAGTTATTTGTTCATTTATTGATGATAAACTTGTATTATTTGGAGCAATTATAGTTATATCTGAAGGTCCCTTTCCAGTAATACTTGATGCTGTTCAACCATTTGGTAATCCACTTAACGTTCATCTTTGAAATCTTTTACAATCAATAGATAGAACTTTACTCTCTCCTTGTGCAATAAATGACAAAGATGAAGTAATTTCTAAAAATGCCATTGATTGATTTTGGCTTATAAAAAAATTATTCATTTATATTTTAAAATTAAAAACCAAAAATTTTACTATACTTTAAACATTTTTTAAAAACCAATATTCCTAATAATAGAGTTACTGATAATATAGATACTTGATTAGTAGAATATAAGTTATTTCCTCTAGTTGAGGGTAAAGTTTGTATAGAAGTATATGTTATTTTAACAGGTTCTGGATGTTTTGTAAACATTATTGTATCATAACCAGAATTTTGAGTAACAGTACTCGATCCAGAAGCAGTTCATAGTAGTATTTTCATAATTAAAATTTTATTAGTTATGCAGTAGCAGTTGAGGTGACTGTCACTGTGGCTGTAAACGATCTCTCAGATCCACTATTTCTACTAGCCGTTATTGTACCATACGAATTAGCTGCACCACCATAAGTAGCAGAATACTCACTTGATGATAACGTTCTAGATTTGGAAGAACCTGAAGTAAATTTACTAATAGCCGTAACACTTAAGTTTGGATGGCTAGAACCACCAGTATAGTCTATTCTTGAAGGTGTATAACTTAGAGATACACTCCCACTAGTACTAGTAATTGCATTTGCTGCCTGATAAACATACATTCACGCTGAAGCTGATTTACCATTTGCTGATCAAGTTACTTGTTGACTCGCTACTGTAGTTTGATTAGACACAACCGTACCTTTTGAGGAAGCTGTTCCTGTTTTAGAACTTACATTAGGAGCTACCGCGTTTGTGCCATTAGTGGCAGCGGTAACTGTTGTTTGTGAAGTAGATCCAGACGTATATGTATAAGTTCTAATTACAGCAGTTTTGCTTCATGTTTGAGATCCATTTCCAGCTGTAGCTGTTGCTGATCCTCCTGATGCGGGAATAGTTTTATTAGAAATAGCACCTGCAGTAACATTTCCATATGTAATTACTCCACCACTATCAGATACAGTTTGTTTATTCTCAGCTTGAGTTATAGTCCCAGTCGCAGTCAGATGATTATATTTACCTGTTACAGTGCCTGTTAGGGCAGGTCCCGTACTAGTACCCCTACTAGCTACAATAATATTAGTACCACTAACACTAGCTTCGAAGAGTGTTCCTGATATCGTAAAAGTCCCTCCTGTCGTTACATTATGACCAGGTTGATACGTTCCAGATGTATATAATCGAGTAACCTCTAAATACACAGCAATTGTGGTACTACCAGCCCCTACTGAGATTGTATTAGCTCCAGTTCAACTGCTAAAATGAAGTTTCATACTATCATCTGAAAATCCGTTAGCTTGTTGATAAACTGTAGTTTGTCCTGTCCCAGATTTGCTATTTAATGTTACTGTTGCTTTTAATGCACTACCAACTGCGGTTCTAGCCTTTATTGTAGTACCTAAAGAAGCTATATTACTGGCGCCTCCACTTCATGTTACTGTGCCTCCGCTAGTTAAAGCGGCTAATGTAGAAGTAGACCCCGATGTGTAATTCTGTGTTCTAGACTGCGAGTAATTTGCTGTTCCACTAGTTACAGAACCACCACTAGCAGGCACATCATTACAAGTTACAGAAACAGAAGGAGTTCCATAAGTGATACTTGTTGCTTGATTCCTAATCTGAGCTGTAGAAGCATCTTTAGTAGCAGATTTACTATTCAAAGTAACAGTAACTCTAACTGTAGCTGCAGTGGTGTTAGCAGTATCAACTGTAGTACCTCTTGAAGATGCAGTTACAGCACCTGTGGAAGTATTTACCGTTCCATTCCCAGACACTTTAGCATAGCTTACTGAAGCACCTGTAGTTACTGCAGTTAATGTACTAGTTGCGCCTGATGTGTAATTCTGAGTCCTCGACTGAGAGTATGATAATGACGGATTTACTGTACCTCCACTCGCAGCAATAGTACCATATGAGAAAGTTATACTTGGAGTTCCATAAGTGATACTTGTTGTAGTATTAGCATTCTGAGTACAAGTAGCGGTCGTTGATATAGTTGCTGTTTTTGTACCAGCACTGTTATATGAAGCTGTTGGAGTTCAAGTTGAAGTTATCTTTCTTGTAACAGTTCCAGAAGTCCTAGCTGATCCTACAGTTGTACCATAACTAGTAGCAGTTAAAGTGCCATTAGAACTATTCACTGCTGTAAATCCGTTCTGACTGGCTGATAGACTATAACTTTGTGTAGTAGTTAAAGTGCCATATGTAGTTGATGGAGTAGTCGTTGATATACTTCCACTCGTGAATGTAAAAGTAGCTACTGGCGAGTTTAATGTCGGATTAGCACTAGTTGATCCTGCACTGATGTTAGCATAACTAAATGTACCTCCTGATAATGATAACCCAGTCACATAATTCCCACTTTGTGTACAAGTTGCTTTTAGAACAGTAGTTGCAGTCTTAGTTCCTTGACTGTTATATGCTGATGTTGGGGTTCATGTACCTGTCCCAGTCCTGGTTATAGTCCCTGATGATCTGGCATTTCCTACTGTAGTACCATATGAAGTTGCGGTTATTACTCCTCCATCTGTTATTGATGTAAATCCATTCTGAACTGATCCTAAAGAATATTTTACTGAGAATGAATATGAACCATATGTTGCAGAAGGAGCTGTCGTAGAAGTACTACCACTAGTAAAAGTATAAGTTATCGTTTGAGTGCTAACAACAGGATAACCATTTCCACCACTGGCAGCAACGTTAGCATAAGATAAGGTTCCACCAGTAATAGCTAAATTAGTTACAAAATTACCTTGTTGAGCTATAGTTATACCAATAGTACCAGTTTTTCCATTAAGAGTATAAGTATAAGTCAATGTACCTACTACAGTAGAATTTTTAATTGTTGTGCCTAAACTAGATGCTGTTACAGAGTTAAAAGTTCCGCCTGTTGGCGTACTAACAGTATACACATCTGTAGCTCCTGACGTAAATGTTCTAGTTTGAGATACAGTTCCACCAACTGTACCTGAGTTAATTGTTCCACCAGATGCTGGAATTGCAGCAGCAGTTAAAGTTCCGCCTGTTGGCGTACTAACAGAAGTAACTGCATTAGCTTGCCTGCCAAAATTTAAATCTTCTCTTGTTATATCCCCATAAGTAACATAAACTATATTTGTATATGTATTATTTGTAATAGTAGTACCAGCACTTGGAATCGTCATTGTATGATTAGTACTATCTCAAGTTCCAGTTCCATTAGATGTATAAGAGTATGTACAATCATCTGTTACATCTACTGCAACAGTTTCTCCATCATTAAATTCATAATTTGCCATGACTTTAACTGTACAAACACCACCATTTGCTCTCACTCATGCTCCACTGTTAGCACCTGTACCACTTGTTGGCATATTAGAAGAACTACTAATTAGTGATAAACTTGAGAGTACTGCAGTTTCAGTTTCTGTTGTTGTACCAAAATCAATTCAACCAGATGAACTAGAATCACTTCATAATATATTTGCTCTATCATAAACTTCTCGAGTTCTGGTTGTTCCATCATATACCCATTCACCTGTACTAGTGTCTATATATGTTGCTACCTGATATTTATAACCTTCTCAGTCTTTTAAACTATTAGAAGTATCAGAGTCTGTAGTTATATTAACTCCTTTAAACCAAAGAGAAGCTTTACTATTATTAGTACTACCATTATTATCAAATCTTATTCTAACAGAACTTACCCATGTACTAGGAGAAGTGAAAATATACCTAAAGAACTGTCATCTAGCATTAACAGGAAAAGTAACAATATTTAAACCTTCTCCTTGATAGTTATCTGGAAGTACAAAAACATCTGCATTTTTTAAATTACTAGAACATTTAGCCCAAAAAGATACTTGATAATTAGTACTAGCGGGCATAGTAAAATAACTAGAGTATCTATAATTTTCTGTAGATGCCGAGTTTTCTAATACTTGTATGCCAGATTCCATATTACCGCCTAAAGATCATCCTATCTTAGTCAATGTAGATGACAATCTACAGTTAGGTTGAAAATGATAAGTATCTCTTGGTCGATTATGTATATCTAATAAAGAAGAAGTTTCATATACATCAGGTAATTTAGTATTTAGTTCATGAGAATCATAACTTGGGATTCACGCCATATAATAAGTATCATTCTCTGTACATTCTGTAACTCTTATGTTTCTAATATAAAATGTAGAGTTAGTATTAGAATTTACATAAAAACACATGTTTCCAGATGAACTTGGTTTAGCTACATACCAACAATTCTTTCAAACTTGAGGCGTTACAGTTAAGTCAGATCCGTAATCTGTAGGAGATAACTCTAAAAAAGGTCTACTGATTGCAGTAATTGCTGAATCAGTCCAAATTTGAAAAGATACATTATAAATTGATCCTGCTTTTACTAATCGGTTATCATAATAACCTACTGAATTAGAAACATTATAATATATTCCTCAAACACCAGAACCTGAATGTGTAACCTTTAATTCAGGATAAGAAGTATTTCCAGATAACTGATATTTAACAACAACATTATCATTTGATCTTAAATAGTTGGAATAATTAACTCCTCCAGAATTTGGTAATAGGTTTCCTCCAATATCCTCTACTACAAAAACTCTTATATTAGTAAAGGACATAGCATTACCTTTAGTATCTCCCATAATCCCATTATATATTAATAAATCAGGAGCGTTTATACTTGGAATATCTAATATTACGGGTCCAGGTTCACTTGTAATATTTCAAGCATCTCCAATATAACCAGTATCGTAATTATATTCTCTAATAGTAAATCCCTTCTGATCTCCTTTAATATACTGAAAATTATCTATTGTCACTTTATAATGTTTACCCACAGTGAGATCTTGAGCTAATCCTCTATTATCAAACTCATGTGTTGCATATGTATCAGGTATAGTAAGAGTAGGCGTGTAAACCACACATCCTACTCCACTACCATTAAGTCCATATGTAGATTTCAAATCTATAGCCATAATTATTTACTTAAGTCAGATATATTAAACTGGATTTCAGTTGTCTGGCAGACCGCTTTTATCGTATCTTTTGTTATATATATATATTCACAAACATTAGTCAAATCTCTATTTACATGAGTATCATCATAAAAAATATAATTTCCAGTTATAATAACTGTTTTTCTGTCACCGTTTGAATCTATTCAGGTAGGACCGTTATTAACTAAGTTTGTCCGATGCTTGTCAACATATGTTGTTGAAGCTACTAACTCTTTCAAGTCAGCAGTCTCTGTTGATCAACCTCCAGATTTAGTAATATCATAATATATATAACTGATAGACCTCGTTCTATTTATATTATCATACTTTCAGTCTCCATATTCAATTTTACCATATTCTGTTTCTGAAGTGTGTTCAACTTTTGTTTCATCAGGATAAGTATATTTAATAGTTACCTCTCTAGTACGACTAATATTACCACCTTCATACTTTCAGTCTCCATATTCAATTTCAGTCTCAGCTAATTCTTCTTGAGAATCAATATCTAATCCTCCATCATCAAAGAAAGCCATAATTGATCTTGACCGAGTAGTATCATTATATTCTCAATTACTATAACTAGTTGTTAGTAATGAATTACCAGTAGCTCCACCACTATCAATTGTGATCCAAGGATCTAGAGCACCATCGCTATATAAATAACGTAATTGCGTACTACTAGAATGATTAGAAAGAGTTGATATAGGGTATCTATAACCAATTCAAGCAGCTAAATGCTTAAAAGAATCTACAGGACCTTTAACAATCATCACAGCTTGGATATATGCAGTAGTTGCATCAGATGCATTATTAACACCATAATATATATATGGTCTTATATAGTTAGTTTCGCTATCAGGAATTCACGTAGCATATCCTCATTTTCAAGACCCTCCTGGTCAATGTTGTGACCAGTCTATATAAGTAGCGGAACCGTCATTAGTAGTCCCATTTTTACTAAATCATGCATGAATAGGTATATTATTAGAATTGTTAAGATTAACTTCACCTTCTGTATACATTAAACACATTGTAGTATACGTTTCTCCAGGAGTAATTTGAATTCATCCATTATAAGCTATTCCTACTCCCAATATAGTTTGTATACTAGGAAAACCCATATAAGACTTTTCTATATCAGATACTAAACTACTAGTTCCGCCATTAGCAGATCAACCACTAGGTCAACTGGTGCCAACATATCCAAAAGAGCCATCTAATACATTATTCCCATTAAAGAATCTAAGATGTCTTATATGCTGCTGAGCTAGTAAAAAATTAGTAAGTTCTAATGGAGAAGCAACCTGACATACTCCATTAATGTCATCTCCAGATAAACCTGTCCATTCCTGTGAATTAGCGCTATACCCTGGAGCAGAGTCTAGATATTGTTTATTAATACTAATCTTAATATTTTTAATTCAACAATCCACTAAACCATTTACATAGAAAAGTATAGCTGATCCACTAGTACCTGTTGCGTATAGTCTAACTCATTTATTTATTCTATCCTTAGCTGTTGATAACTCTAAATCCTGTTCGATGACACTGCCATTAATATAACTATTAAATGGAGAAATAAATACAGTATCTGATTCTACATATGCGTCTCATGATACTGTAATAGGAGTGTTCTGATACTTTGAAGTGCTCATACCACAATTACCTCCCATTTTTTTAATATGAAATGTTGGAAATCCAAATTTAGTTGTGTCGTATTCAACAGCGCCATCTACTGACAAGTTAAATTGGTTTAAATTAGCAATAGATATAGGAGTTGTTCCATATATATTATTATAACCAATAGCAGAACATGTGTTAAGAACATCCGTTAAACTAAATCCTCTTCCAACTTCTACATCAACATCTCCCTCTATAACTTTATATCAATAACAAGTGGAGTTTTGCTCCTCTGGAGCTGAAGATAATCCAGGAAAGTTATAACATCCTACACCATTTATAGCACTAGTGTTACTTGATGTAGTAAATGTAGACCTTACAACAGTTGGCTCAGTACTATAACAATATGTAGGATGTTGTCACTCTCACTCTCCTGTAGTCTTAGATCCATACACATAATGTACAAAATATCTATTCGCATCTCTTAAAGCTTGAGAACATTTTGCACACAAGTATACGGTATAAGTAGTATTAGGTTTTAACTGTGTAATACCTGTAGTCATGTAGGCATAACTATAAGCAGTAGTAGGGTTCATTATATTAACTACTACATTTAAGTTAGTCATATTACTAAGTATTTAATGTTTTTAATTACTTAAATTTTTTTAATCTATTAATTTCTTTTAATAGACCTTGAATCTGTAAATGTAATAGAGCTATATTATTTACTCCTTTTACGTCATCCTCGTTTGTATATACTAATTCTGGCATTAATTCTTCTAACTCTTGAGCAATAGGTCCATATCCCTTAACTCCACTAGATTTATAACTAAAGGATTTATTTAAATCAATAGCTTGTAATGCTCGTAATATAGTTTCCTCAGAAATTGACTCAATATTAGTTTTTAATCTAATATCAGAAGTACTAAAGTTAACAGCAGTATATGTCTTAGTTGGGTCAAGAGAAGTTGCCATTGTGGCGGAATCTGCATTTCCTGTTAGGTGACCAATAAAGTTATCAGCAGTGATATTAATATTAGATGCATTAGAAGTAATCTTCATTGCCTTTCTTCCTTGTATACCTAATAAGATAGTTTCATTTGCTTCTTGTTGTAACCTCCAAATACTGTTTCCATCTCCACTACCTAATCTAAAACATAAAATAGATGGATCATTACTATCTGATATAATACCTGTAGTATTAAAAGTAGTAGAACTCTTTTGCCCAAACATTGGAACTCCAGAGAACACTTTATATCCAGATATTATTTGAGTAGATGTTAAATCTACATAATTATCTAATGTACTTGGCGCCACATAATTTACTCCAGACACGAAGTTTTGAGAATGATAAATGACGGCATCCACAGAGCTTTCAGTACTATCAGGTCTAAAGATTAACGATTTTGTATTACCAGATAATATATTTGTAAATAGTAAACTAGTATAATTAGCACTACCAGTATTTTGAAATTGTATTTGTGGGAAGGCAGTAGCAGCTACACCTAAATAACCAGTGCCTTTAATAGAAGAACTTGATGTTAGTTCACCTGATAATCTGCCTCCAGTTAATGGTAGATAATTACCTAACGATGTAGTTAACTCAGAAGGAGTAACATAGTCTGTACCTGCAACAAAATTTAGTGAATGGAGAATAACGCCTGATTGACCTCCAGAAGTTGGGGTATATATTAGTTTTTTATTTTCTGGATTACTTGCTAAAACTTGAAGTACTGACATATTGCTATTTTCATCTGTAAAGAAAATAGCACCTCCTTCTGTAACATGTAATACAGACGTTTCGACACCTTCTGCTACAGTTACTGCGCCAGTCACATCACCACCAGTTAGTGGTAGATAGCTATGAGTATGACTTGTAATATTACCAGTTAAAACTGCCTCAACAGATTCTTTAGTAAGTTGAAATATACTACCTAGATATTCCCATACTGTGCCATTTCAAACAAATTCTGAACTATCTGGATAAGTATTATTCGAATTAACTACAGTCCACACATCTCCAATTTTGTTACCAGTTTGTGGCAACTCATCATAAGTTTGTTTAGTACCTTTATACTTTAGAATGCCTGACAACAAGCTGTCAACTTCTTCTTTCGTATAAATTTGAGACAGATGATATTTAAGTTTGCCAAATGCTCCAACAATACTATCTGTGGCGGCTATTTCCTGAACTGATTCAGCTGTAGTCAATCCTGTTAATAACTTGTTATTAACAACTTGGTCTGTTAAATTTGCAGTAGTATAAATTACATTACCATTAGCTGTAACAGATTTTCCAATTATGTTAGTTGAATGAGTAGGCAGTCCGATCTTTGTAGTTGTATCATCAATATTTAATCAAGCATCAGATTTATCTCCAGTATCAGTAGTATAATAAATATTATTAGTTTGAATACCTGGTACTTTAATATCTCCAGTTATCTCTCCTCCTGTCAGAAGTAAATAATTACTTAAATCAGTTGTTAATTTACTAGGAGTTACATAGTCTTCATCAGCAACAAATGAATTCTCATCATATATTTTATACTTTGAATAACCTGTTTCTCTACGTAATGCTACTTGAGATCTAATAATAGTAGGTCTAGCTACATCAGCAATATTTAACGTTCCAGAATAAGAAACAACATTATAAGACTTACTTGCAGTAGTATCTAGCATAGTTATACTAGCTGCATCACTATTACTAGTGTATGATAAATTAACATTTCCTGTTAAAGTGCCGCCGCTTAGTGGTAGATAATTTGCTATTTGAGTTGTAAAATATAATGGGGTGATATAGTCTGTATCCGCTTTAAAATTATAAGCATGATACATTTTGTATTGCGAACCGTCATTTAGTTTTACATACACTTCTCCAATTTCTTCTCCTGTCGACAAAAGAAAACTATAGTTATGACTAGTTCCTGTACTAGTAGGAGATATAAATAACAAATTGTTTTTTTCTGGCTCTAACTTAACTAAATCGAGTGATTTATTTCTAATATTTTGCCCCCCAAGGTCTATAGAACCTACCATAGTCCCGCCAACTAAAGGTAAATAATTAAGAAGTTGAGAACCTAAGTTGCTGGGAGATACATAGTCAGTATCCGCAATAAAATTACCTCTATCTAAAATTTCATAACTTGTAGAGCCACTATTTCTAGAAAGAGTTTCTTTAGTATATAATATTGTTGAACTATTAGTATTTCCAATATTAATAGTTACAATATCATTAGATAAAACTCCAATAAGATTCCCACCTGTAGAGTCTTTTAATGAAAATGATGGAGATAGATAGATATCTCCAGAACTTAATGTTAATGACCCACTTAAGGTACCACCAGTTAGTGGTAGATAAGCAGTATTAAGTTTATTAATTAATTCTTCTTCCGTCCCAGTATATCCTGCAGTATTTGCTAAAGCAAATAAACTAATTTCAGAAACTGAAGAATCTATATTGTCAATTAAGGATTTTAATTGTTTTCCTTGATTAGCACTTAAAGCATGGATAGTAGAATCACTAGTTAATAAATCATCTACAATTACACTATACGACTTACTATTAAATAGTAACTCACCTGTATCTGAAGCAAAGTATAATTTATCAACATAACTATCAGCTTGATAGGCTTCTCTTTTGCCTTCATAGAATCCTACAAAACCAACTCCAAGTGCTTTAATTTCTTTAATTGTTCCCATATTATGCTGTTACTTTTACAACGGTTAATGCTTGTTTGATATTCTCTACTTCAGTACGTAAATTTTCTATCTCAGATAAATATGCTACCTTTTCATCACCACTTGATAAATTAATAATAGGACGTGCAGAAGTCTGAAATTGTAAAGGTATACTATTACTACCAACAGTTAGATTATTACTAGCATCTATATGAATCATACTAATTACAGAATCATTTGCTAGTGTGCCAAATAATGAACTATTATGAGCTAATTTTATGTTGTTATTGTTGTAATAGTCAACTTTATTTGATAACATTTCATTTGTCTGATCTTTAGTATAGTAATCATCAATGTTAATACTAACACTATTAGTTCCTAAAATTTCTCACCTAAATTCTCCAGAAGAAGGATCTTCAATAACAGTATACTCAACATAGTTATTATTAGTATCAGGTTTATCTTCAGGAACTAAATATAGTGTACCAATTAATTTTCTTATTTCGTTATCACTTAAAGCATCTAAGTCAGGTAATTGGTCAGTATTTTGTAGAAATACTACTTTAGTGGTGGCTGAATTAATACCAATAGTAGCAAAAGCTTTTTCAAAATCTAATTTTGATAAAGCGTCAACTCCAGCATCTTCAGTAGTAAGTAAATAAGATTCATATAAGAAATCATTCGCAGAATAGTGATCCATAGCATCGTCACACGGATCATATCAAATTTGAGTAGTATCAACTGGAGTATAACAACCAATAAATACATTTTGATCTCCTGGATCACCTTTTTCACCTTGTGGAATGCCAAACTTTAAATTAGCATCACTAATACTCGGATTTAAATCTGTTACAAAAGGCTGAGCGTCAGGCGATAGTTTATCAACTTGTTCAACCACTGTAACAGTAGCAGGCTTGCCCTTAGGCACTTTTAAATCTAAAGCTCATTCTCTAGGAGCATTTGTTTTATCAATACTTATCTGAGGTAATTGGTCATATTCAACAGTTTCAATAGTGCCAGCAACAAAGCGAGGTAATACAGAACCAACTGAAATAATTCTTCGGCCAGATGTCATAGTAATCTCTAAAGCTCCTTCTTTATCAGTAATATTAACTTCAGCAATACTATCACCTCTTAAATCACTTAAATAGCATAATGTTGTCCACTCACTAATTGGAATTCCATCATATCCTCAAAGAATCCGATCATCATATTGATTATCAGGATCTCCTCAAGAGACTTGTAGTTTGGGGCTTTTGCCAGGAACTCCTTGAGGTCCAATAGCTTTTCCGACTAGTTCCCAAGATTCTCCTTTATTATAAGATACTTCCCAAAAAGTATCCTGTACACGCATAACAGGAGTTATACCATCTTCACCTCTTTTACCTTGATCTCCTTTATCTCCTTTAAGCCCCTGAGCTCCTACAACATTTCCTAGTGTAGTTCATTGACGGCCATCATAAGATACTTGCAAAAAATTATTTTGCATACGTAGTAAAGGAGTAACACCATTTTTACCTGGAAGACCCTGATTACCTTGATCTCCTTTATCTCCTTTTACTGTTCCAATTGTACTTCAGTGCTGTCCCTCATCATAAGATACTTGCAATACTCCATTAGCACCAGATTTTAATATAGGAGTATTACCTTGAAGTCCTCGTTCACCCCGCTCTCCTTGAGCGCCTGTTGCTCCTGTTAGGCCCTGAGCTAAAACCTTTTGGCCATCTGAAGCTAGTAGTCATTGGTCATTTAAAGTCCAGTAATATAAACCATTAGTATCTTTTTTTGCACTAATAACTGGAGTATTACCATCTTTGCCATCTTTTCCTGGGGTTCCTTGCGGACCCCTGATATTCATAGTACCAGGATTACTAGGATTAGATACTAAAGATCAAGTCAGATTACCTGTAGATGCTTCATAAGAAGGTTCTCATACCGATCCTTCTGGGCCTTCGATACCTGCTAAAACAAATGTTCAATATTCATTTGGCTGAATTCCTGTAATTTCACCTTCTGGATTTTTAATTAAAACAGGTTCTGTTGTTGCACTAGATAAATGACTCTTTGAGCATGAGAGTAAGGCTCCTTTATAGGCAACAAAATCAACAATATATTCGTCATTAAAATAATTAGTTTCATCTTTTCATTCACCAGACATTTTAAAAGAAGTTCCTTTGTAATATTGTCTGGAATTAAAAATTCCACATTTGTTTGACGAATTTGTGTTACCTAGAGGAAGTATATTTTTTTTAGATCCCATTATAATATTCTATTAATTTGATTATGTCTTTACTAGGTAAATTACCATGTTCAATTAAATTAATAACATGGATAAGATTAGTCATTTTATCTAAATTTTTATTATTAAATGAGTATCCAATACTAACATTTAATAATTCTGTTGTAAACAGTTTATACAAAAGGTCATATAAATTATCCACAGCCACATCCATTATAATTAGTATTTAATTCATCTGCACATATATTTTCACATGTAGATAAATTATCTATAATTCTTTGAGCCTCTGCATAATTCTGGTTACAAATTAGATAATTTAGCGTATATACTGCACATAGTAAGAAATCACATCTTTCTTTTAACATTTGGTCAATATTACATTTCTCAAATGAGCATAATCTTGCATTGTCCAATAACATACGCTTCTGCAAAGATATTAAACATTTTTGCAGTTTACAAATACTAAAGAGCTTTTGATCAGCAAAAAACGTTTGTGATCCTTTATTATTTGTAGTAATATAATCTAATATATCTATATTAGATGTCTCATCATTTACATAAGAATCATATGTCGATAGTGTTGAGGCATTAATGACCGCTGATGCAGGATATTCAGAAAGTCCGTCAATTGGTCCTAAATATATTTCTTTAGTAGTTTCATTGTAAAAAACCTCATTACTTATATTATAATAACCAGGTTTACTACTAATTTCAAGTTGTTTTAACTTAGGAATAAGAAATTTATTATAAGAATAAATACCATCTTTATCTAATTTATAGATAGTGTTTTCCTTTAAATAATAATCTCTATTACTAGTAAACTCAGATATTTTTATAGAATTAGGTATTGGACGATTATCCTCGTTATATATTAAAAGTTCAAGAGTAATATAATTTAAGAGATTATTTCCTAAATCACTATAGTTACTGTTATCTATAATAGTTAAATAACAATTATTATCCTGAACTAACTCTATAATTAAATTTTTATCCATTATACTACTTGTTTAATTTTATCATTATATGGATTGCTATCAAATACTTCAGCAATTTGTGCTTGTACTTGTTGCTGTTTAGCATCAATTAACTTATCATTATATTCTTTCTGATTTTGTACTTTTTCTTTCTCAATTATCAATTTTTGTTGTTCTAATAATAATTTAGACTGATTATTATGTTGTAATTGATTTTGTACTTCAGTAAGTTGATTTTGTAAGTCTTGATTTTGTTTTTGTAGTTCTTGTGTAGTTTGTTGATATTGTTGAAGTTGTTGCTGCATCTGACTGATAGTATTGTTTTCATTTTTCTTAATACTCATTGCTTTGTCAACATAACGTTTTAGTTCAGTCATACTATTAGCAACAGCAATATTAACTGCCATCTCTGGATCAGACATACCAGCTTTGATAAGTTCAATATTTAAAGCTTTAACTGTTTCCATATCTTTAAATGATTTTGAACTATCTTCAATATGAATATCAAAATCAGTAACTGTATAATGTTCTGGTAAAGCTGAAAATATTTTAGCATACTTATTACCTAAAATAATAGTTCCTTGTAGCCCATTTGGAAATACAAGTTTAGCTAAATTTAACATATCATAATTTGCTTCCTTGTACATAATATCCATTGCTTCAAAGTATTGTTTAGTCAGCAATCCCGACATTTTAACTCCTAACTGAACATTTGACACAGCATCTCTTTGTTCATATTGAGCCAGTCTTTCTGGTAATACTCCAGTGATTGATGATGCCTGCATTTCTACAGCTTGTATAGCCAATTGAATTGCTTGAATACTTTGAGCTTTTACAGTATCATCATATCCATTGAACATAGTATTAGTAATTTCAGCCCCTTCTTGAGAAGAATCTAAAATACCTAAACCTTGTTTTTTATAAGCTTGCCATTTTTGTAAACGATCTGCAAGTTCCTCTCCTAATACAGCAGGAATTAAAGGTAAATCAACCCAATCGCCAACAGTCCCACTAGAAGCAATTAAATTATCCCGATAAAATATTAATAAATCATACTTCATTTTATATTCAATGTAGGTCGTTAATCTACATCCGTCTTTCGACCGCTGCATGTCACCATGCAGATTAGACTATATCATACAAATTTTAATTAGTATAAAACTTGCCTCTGCACTTCCACTCACTTGAGTGTACTCCCTTTCAGGATAGTCGTTGAACCTTCTCTTTCGAGCTTGGCTGCTGATTGTCTTAAATTTATTCCTATTCAATTTAAGAGTTTCCAGCAATTCACAGAGTTTATACAGGACTCGTATAATTTAATCCTGTAGATCCATAGTATTGATAATCAATGAGTAAGGATCTCCATTTTTATCTAAGAAAAACATTCCATTTACTGAAAGTCTACATCTACTTGGATAATCAACACTTCTAACAACATATTTAGATACTCCTCTAGTAATATAAATTTCATCACCAATTTTAATACCTTCATGTCGCTCAAGTTTTCCTGTTTTATAGTCAACTTCGATTCATTCAACCTCATAAACAGGAATTAAATTTGTCTTAATAGGTTCAATAGAGTTGTAATCTCCAGGTCAACCTGGATGTGCTTCTAACCCACCTAATATACCAGTATGTAAATTTGTTCTCACATTACCAACAGATTCTTTAGGGCCTGTATATCTAATAATATATGTTGGAGAACTAGAATCCGTAGAAGCTTTAATGTCTTTTAATTTTTTAACTGCTTCAGCGGTTAATTCTGACCTAAATTCATTTAATATATTTTCTTTAGTCATTCATCTACGAATAACAGCTCTTCTAGAATCAGCTAAATATGGTGAATTTGGATTTCTTTCAACAAAAGCATCTAATGGATTTAGAATTTCTAGATTAATACTAGAGTTATTCTCAGTAGGCTTTACACGATAATAGCACGTACCACTAACTAATAAATCTGTTAGCAATTCGTGCATTTTCCTTTTTAAATCTATATTTCTAGATTGTCTAATATACTCTAATATATTTTGTGCAGCAATTTCATATTCAGAAACAAAAGACTGATCTATAGCTTCTTGAACTCTTTTAATTTCATTTTCTATAAATGGGTCTGTAACAACTTCTTTATTATTTAATATAGCTGCTATAATATTATTTCTAAGATATGATTCTAAATACTGATATACAGCTTCATTAATTTTTAATTGTTTTTCTCTTAAAATATTTGATACTGTTGCTGTATCCTTACATGACACTTTTAGATCCTGATTCAGTCCTAGATACTCTCCAATAAGAACATCAATATGTTTCTTAATTAGAGGAGTAAAATTTATTGACGTTGGTGTTCCAATGCCATAGTTTAACTCTAAATGTTTAAACTGATCAGCGTCTCTATGTGCATGATAATAATTATATGCTTTTCTTATAGCAATCTTATCATAAACTAAAGCTCCTATAGTTTCGTTTATTTTACTGACTTCTTTCTCTATTACCATAATCAAATATTATATATTGATTTCCAATACCAGGAGTAGTTTGAACACCTTTAAAATATTTAGTTTTTTGTAGTTGCCTACTTTGGAACTCTTTTTCTAAATATCTTAAAAAACCATCTTCAGTACCCTGATATGCAATACTTAGAGGTGCTCTTCATTGATTTAAATCTAATAATAGATTATATTCATCACCATCTATTTCTAAGGTTAAATCTGAGACGTACTCAACACACATGGTTTTTCTGATCAGTTCCTCTATTTTATCAATTATATCCATTACTTTTTGGAATTACACCATACTGTTTATAACCTTTTTCATCTATATATCAACCAATATCTTTTCACTGATTTTTTGTTTCATTTTGAACTTTTGGAGATAAACCCATCAATTCTTCATCAGCAAGCTCAGTCATGCCCATTGCTGCAACAATATCAAACTTTCTTTTATTCTCATAAGAATATTTTAATAATTGTTCAAGCATTGGGTCTATATCCATAGAATAACAATAATCATTAACAAAATTATTAATTAATTCCAGTCCATGTTTGATAACATACTCAGTTGCAGGAACACCTATCATCTGTGAATTACCACGTTTTATATCTCCCAGTGTTGACTTCGGTCTTCTCATGAATAGGTTATCTTTCTTTTTTTCTTTAAAATAAGTTAAAATACTAATTTTAGTATGCTCAAGTAAAGCTTTACAGTTATATAAAACTAATAATTTCATAGCAGTATCATAAGCTTCACGAATGTCTCTAGGTCTATCTTTATAGATAGCAACATACTTTGGTTCTTGCAATCCAAATGCTCTTTTCTTTATTAGGATACAAAAATCAGAAACGTCTCTATCTGTTGCAGAATCTCCAGTACCCTGATCGATAGAGTCAATCCCAGCTACATATAAATTTCTATAAATACTACCAGAAGAGTCTTTTTGAGGCTCTTCATATATTCATACGTTTCCTAAATTATTTTCTTTGATTTTTACTTTATTTAGAGAATTATCATTTTCGCTTCTATCTCAGAGTAAAAAACACCTTTTGGGCTGTAATCCTTCTTTTAAGATACGTATTTGTGTAAGACGATCTGCAATAGCAACTGAATCAAATATGTTTTCACCCTGTTTAAATAAAGCTTCATTTGGTGTAAAACAGTGTTCTGCGCAGTAGTCAAGTAGATCTTGACCTTGCATCTTAGATCGTTGATTTTCATAAAACTTTTTAAATTCTACAGAATTTGTGACACCTCTATGATCTAGATATTTTTTCTGTAGACTAAATTTATGTGCAGGAATGAAAAATCCTGTATATTGCGGTTTACCATCTTCGGTATCGATATTTTTATAAGGTAAGACTCCATAAGCTTCGGGATCAGAAAACATTCTTGATAATCCTTCTAGTGCTGGTCCACTATCACCACCAGTGCCTCCAGCTACTCGGATAGCGAATTTCTTACCTCCTAATTCTACAAGCGCATTTCCCTTAATTCAACTTGATATTAAGTATTTATTAGACCCAGCTTCTTCAAAAATTAACCTATCAACACGATCACCTCTAATTTTATCAGAAGTATCAGCAACAATCCCCTCAATCTCTGCCATTCTCAGTTTTGTTATCTCTAAGGCTTTTTATCCTTAGATTCTATATCTTCCTTTTTGATATAGCTCAGCATATATTTTCATCTAAATTAGATGTCGAGTACTCTTGGTCATATTATATTTATTCAATGACTATGCGTTACACTATTGATTAACCTTTCGTAATTTAATCAATTAGCTCGGTATTGGCATCTCAGCCTTCACCGATTTTACTCGATTTTGCATTTGAAGATTGCTCTTCAAAGCGGCAATAACTTACCGAATTCAACTCCATCTTTTGTAACTCGAGATGCACGTTTTTGTTTGATATTATCAATTTTCTGTCTTAAACGTTTCATACCACCATTAGTATTTCTATTAAGCCAGTTTAATTGCCACCAACACTTATCAAGTAGAGGATCTAATTTAAGGTCAGAGAATGCAGTATATAAACATCGGAAATTACGAGTAGTAATATATGGTCTTACTCCAAGAACAGCCATCATCTCACTAAAACCCCAATTATGTTATCCTATAGGCTTTTTATCCTATAGCTCTTATAGTTTCCTATAAGTTCAGCGTACATTTTCACCTATTTATAGGTGTCCCGCACTCTTGGGCAAATTATATTCTTTTACAAGGTTCATTGCCTACGCGTTACAGTGATTAATTATATTACTAATTAATTTACCTCGGTATTAACATAATAGTTACTACTTAATTATCTTAGTCTTCACCGATTTTGCGAGATTTAATTACCTATCCTTTTTTACGTGATAGGAGGCCAAGTTTTTAGCCCACGAGCCTTTAATAGAACTGCATCCTTTTTAAGAACTTCACATAGTTCTATATAATGAAAGAACTCATATTGTTTAGCATGAAATGAAGGGAAAGCTTCTAAACGTCCACTACCAGCAGCCATATCTTCTGGTACAGTTCTCATTCTATAGAAGTTTAAGAAGAAGTAATGATCTCCAGTTACTCTATACTTACCTACAGTATAACCTTCAACACATCGCTTTAACTGTTCTCTTCAGAAATCAGCATATAACTTTGAACCTTTGGGATATTCAGTATACGAACCCGTTTGATCATACAATCGCCCCACTTCAGTAAATACTTCAGGATCAAAATCTAATCCTTCTTCCATTGTAATAGGTCTATAACCAGTTAATTCATAGGATAAGTCGGGATCAAAATAATTAATCTCCTCATCAACCAAAACGTCCCAAAGACCATCTCTTTTTACATGAGTTGTTTTAGCTTTTTCGTAATATTCACTTTCTTCTGTTTCTGATTCTTCTTGTAAGCGTTCTATCTCAAATAACTGTTTTCTAAGTTCTTCCTCATATCTGTCTGTAAATGACGCAGGATTAACTTTTTCTTTTCTAGACTCTTTTAGCTCTTTATACATCTCTTTAGCTGTTTGTCTAGGCTTTTTTATTGAGGTAACGACTTCTTTTTCTTTCTGTTGTTCAGCTAACTTTTGTTCATATAATTTAGCTGTATTTCTAAGTCTAATCTTAACACTCTCTGCCATACATTATTCATCATCAAATCCTTCTTCTACATCACCTCTATTCTTAGAGGTAGTAGTAAGTAAATCTTTTTTATATGAGAGTTCTAATTCTTTTAATTTATCAGCCATTGTACCAATCGATGCAATATCAGCTAAAACATCCTTAGGTTTAAATATCGGTTTCAAATTATTATCTCTTTCCTCAAAATCGATATTATCTAAAGATACTCTCATTTTTTCTAAGGTTCTATACGCCGTTTTAATAAGACTAAGAATTCTTGAAGAATCTTTTATTTCTTGATACTTTCTACAAGCTGCTCTAAAACCTGGATCATTTCACTCATCATCTGTTAATCCACTATCTTCTAATGCTGCTAAATGTCTCTCTTGCTCAAGATATTGCTGATAAGGACTTTTTCAATCTATCATCAGCCATATATACTTAAATTCTTTTCAAGCTCTTAATCTTTTTAAACCCTTTGGATCCTCTTTACACTTATTACGCTCAGGATCTCAAAGGGTTTTAAACTCTTTAACTAACAAGATTCCATATTCGTTTATGCGTAATGAACCAGTTGCATTATCATAAAGAAATAAATCTTGCATTATTTCTTATGCTTTTGTAAATATTCTTGAAGAATTAGTTCTCTTTCATGAGGAACTTCTGGCGGAGGACTAGCAATACCATCAATTGCACGATTAGTTCTTTCAAAGTTCTTTTGCTCTATAGCCCTTACAGCGGTTGGATTAAATCCTCTAGTTATTAAAGAGTCAGCTACTAATCTACCTATATTTTGCTGGTAAAATGGATTATGAGTACTTTTTTCAATAGATTGAAATGCAGCGATAATGGGATTTGCAGAAGTTGTAGCACCACCTCCAGCATATGTTTTAACAAACGGTTCTCTCATTCTATTGTATTCAGCTTGATATTTACCACCATTAAAGAAATCTAAAAGTCTTTGAAACATATTAGGTGGTGTAATTTTTGTCGAGGTTGACCATTCTACATCTGAAAAATCACCAACAGGAGCATTAGGAGCAAATCGTCTTCAATAAGTTGTATCTCCTTCAGGAGTTATTTCTCTAGTTCTTTCCTCTATTACTTTCCCATGATCTATATGCTCAGTTTGTGTATCTATCTTAGGGAGACCTTTTTGACCTTTTATAATTTTGGCATTCTTTTTATTACACCCACAATCAGAAGTTTTACCTCCTTTTTTGTAACAATTTACTAAATAAGCTAACTTACCGCCCTCTTTAAAAAGTTCTGATTTAGGAGCCTCTGTTTCTACTTTAAACTCTTCCATTAGCTTACTAATTTCATTCATTCCTTCTTTCGTTTTAGAGATTTGGTTTAAAGCAGAAACAATTTCTTCTGGAGATTTACCTTCTAATTCCTTTATTTTGGTTGGTAACCACTCAATAAAAGCTTTAAGTTCTTGTTCTTCCATATTATATTGAATTATTTGACTTATTATTTATTACTTGAAAAACTTAGGATCACAAGATCTAAAGTTCTTTTCAAGTTCTGTTAGTTTACCATCAAAGTGAATTAAATCTTTAGTTGAAAAAACAGCTTCTTGTAGATCCATATTAGTATTAAACCATCTACATTTAATTCCTTTAAACACATTATTTAATTCATCATTATGTTTAAAAGTTTTTGTAACTTTTTCAACTACATACATAATAGGAGCATTTAATTGTACATGTTTTAATGTTACAATATCTCCTGGTTTAAAAAATGTTTTTTCAATTTCTTCAATCATACTATTTATCTTTTTCTAATACTCGACATATAACATTTTGCTCACTTAGAGCATAATAGCCTCTAGTGTCAAACGGCACTGGGACGGCAGTGTTTCTATAATATATATCTTCGCCAACCTTAACATATTTACATTCAGGTCCAACTGATATAACATGACCACATGCAATAAATTCTTCTGCATCTTCCTGTTCGCCACTTTCGTGTGATTTATATGTTCGATTAACATCAAATCCTCCAATTAATAAACCAGATGCTGAGGTTTTTAACTTTCTATAAGGATTTTTATTATATGGTTTTAAAATAATAGTATATCCTGTGGCTGCTAAATATTTATTATCACAGTTTTTTGCACCCTCATTAAGTTCTACTAACCTAGCAGCTAAAGCGAGTTGCTCTTGTTCTTCTTGTTGTTTTAAGGTTTCTAATTCTTCTTTTGTAGGTTCAGTATTGTTTTTGAGACCAATGCCCATATAATGGGTTCCTACGGCTTCCATGTGTGTGTTTCCTAAAATATTACTCATAATTCATAAACATTAAATTAAACATTATCATAAATTTATAATACAGTGTGCATTTTGCACTCTGGTCTTCGCGCTGATCCTGCATCCGCAGCCTCTTGTAAATCCCAATTTTGGTTTGTCTGAAACTTCTTTATCTTTATTAATATATAAATTAGGATTACAAATTGCACCAATTGGTCCCTCCTTATATAAGGGACAGGTTTTACAGATTTTTAATCTTTGTTCTGATAAAGATTCATTTCTTCCTAAAACTTCATTAACATGACCATTAATTATATCTCCTACCTTCATACTCATTAAAATTTAATAGGTTTATCTCTATCTAGTTCTGTTTTGATTTTTATCGATCTCTTATAATGCTTTAACATTCTCTCTACATCATCTTTAAGATATTCACATTTATATTCAGTAACTTTATTATTATGATCAGTGTGAACTATCCTTAATGATTTAATTTTAAATTTTGGATTTATTTGTTTAAGTAAATAAGCGTATAACGACAACTGTAAAGAATAATGATAAAAATTACAATCCATTAAATTATTTAATGGAAATTTCATAGTTTGATATTTACGAGTCGTTTTATCAAAATAAGATTTTTGTTTTATTTCTCTATTAGTCTTGTAGTCAACAATATAGACGTCATTCCCATCAATAATCAACAGATCTATTTGACCTGCAATACGTAATAATCCATCCTTTGACTTTACACTAATTAAGTATTCAGGATACACTCCTCTTGGCAGATCAAGTTTATAGTAACCTTTTTTACAAGTAAATTTTCCTCCTAGTCCAAATTTTTTTAAATCCTGTTCTTCTGATTTATAAAATTGATTTTCGTATTCAGCATGTATTTTAGTCCCTCTTTCACAAGATTTATTTTTTTCATCTTCATATCCCTGAAGGATTTCAGCTCGTTTGTCTTCAAAGACAACTGGATCTAGTCCCAACTTCTCTATAAGACTCGGATCTCATCTTTTTGTTGTTAATAAAACAGGCTTTAATGATGAAAAAATTTCAGGCTTTAGCAATGCTTCAGCAGCTTTATATGCTGATCAAAATGCTGAGTCAAATGGGTTAGTATAATTATGTATCAACGTAGTAACTGATACATAAGGAATATTATCTTGCTTATCTATGTAGATATGTTTATCATCAGAATAAATAACATTATCATCCTCTTTATCTACCTTATAACCATTAACATATTTTACTTTTGCATTATCTAATTTAGGCATATTAATTTCATTGTATTAAATATTTTATTTCACCGCTATCTGTATATAAACGTTGTACAATAGTTTCGACATCTATATCTGTAGGTGTAGAAGCTCAAGTAACACCAAAAATTCCAATATCTTTTCCTGTATTATCCTTAATAAGAATACAAGCTAAATAAGCAACATTATTTTTAACTAGTTGCTCATATAATACTCTATCATACTTCTGTAATTCGTTTAAATCTCCCACAAATAAGTTATGATCCTTAAGATAATAAGGAAGATTTAGTCATGTTAAATTAAAATCATTGTATTGAGTTTGAACTGGTTCTAAATTAGAACGAGTTAACTCAAATCTCATTGTTCCATGTTGTCAGTCCATAATCCCATTATGGTACTGAATTATTCAAACGCGGTCTGCTCTATATTTATAGAGATATGTTGGAAGATTATTTTTAATTTGGCGATCTAACTCAGCTCTTTCATGTAATTCAATGTCGTGCTTTTCTATTACAAATTTATTATATTTTTCAAAAATATATTCAGGATCAAAACAAAGCCGTAAAGAAAAACTTAATATTATTAACAACATTGTAGCTTTAATAATATTAAATACACCATATTGTTTTATATAATTTAAAAGAGTTCCCAATCAAGAGAGACCAGAATCAATGTTAGGTTGTTTTTTCATTATTAATAGCAATCATATTGTTAATCAATTTAATACTAATCGCAAATATACAACATATATAACTATTATCCAAATAATTTAAATGTTTATTTGCAAATGAGTTATAGATTAGTTATCTTTGCGTATTACGAACCATAAATATATTTATTATGAAATACAATAACGATATTTTAAACAAAATAATTTCTACAACATCAGAAAAAGTAGACAACAAAACTCATCTAGATAATATTATGAATGGTTATCTAGAAATGATGAAGAAAGGTAGTAAAATTCATATCAAGAAAGCTAATCGTGGAAAATTTTCTGCTAGTGCAAAAAGAGCTGGGCAAAGTGTACAGGAACATGCTAGATCCGTATTAGCTGATCCAAATGCAACCCCATTACAGAAGCGTAGAGCTAATTTTGCTAGGAATGCTGCCAAGTGACATAAATAATGAAAAATAACTTCTTTATTAAGATGTTTACGGCACATTCAGGTTTATCAAGTAAACGAGTGTGTGGATTTATTGGATGGATAGTATGTCTTTTTATTTGTATATGATGCACGATATATACTATTCAAGCACCTATAATCGCTGATACTTTATTTATCTGTAGTGCTGCTTTATTAGGAGTAGATGCTGTTATGAGACCTTTTTATAAACACAAAAACCAAAATGACAAAGAAGATAGTAAAGATTCTTAGATGAATTTGAGAATTTCCACAATGTCTACTAGGTATAGTTCTTATAAACTTATATAAAGCTCAGTATATCAGTACTTATAAGAAAATAGATTTCTATATTACAGATAGAATGAAAGGTGGCATATCATGTGGTCTTTATGTAATACTACATAAAGAATTATATGCTAATAAAAATAATATTCTGCATGAATGAGGTCATACTAAACAATCATTATATTTTGGATGATTATATCTTCCAATCATTGGATTACGTAGTGGTGTACATGCACTAGTGCATAGTAAAGTCTGTAATAAACTACAGAAATATACTCATTATTGAACAGAAAAGTGGGCAGATAAATTAGGAGGAATTAAATAATGTTAGCTAATAAATATTTTGATGTTAAAGAATTAGTTCCTAAAGAAGTATATGAGGAACTTGGAGATCAAGGATCTCTAAATTTATTAAATCCTATTGCATTAAAAGCCTTAGAAGAGGTTAGAGAAATATTAGGTGTACCATTAATTTGTAATAACTGAGCAGCAGGCGGAACTAGAAATTATAGTGGTTATAGACAAGAAAATTGTCCTGTTGGAGCTAAAGCCAGTCAACATAAAAAAGGTAATGCATTTGATTTAATTTGTAAAAGTAAATCTGCAAGACTCATGAGATATGAGCTTGAACAGAATAAATCTAGATTAACATATCCAATTAGAATAGAAAAATGAGATCAAAAAGGCAATGAAACAACGTGATTACATATTGATACAAAGAGTTTTACAGGAAATGGTAAAATTTATTTCTTTAGGGCGTAAATATATCTGTAGAATATTAGGATGATTATTCTTATTCCTATTTATTTTTACTGTAAATTTATATTATTTAATTCCAATTAGTTGTTTAGTAATATCATTAGTATTTACTATCTTAGATGAATTAACACATTTTAATGATAAAAATGAAAAAGGCAGTCAATAAGACTGCCTTTTGTTTTTACTTATAATATAGATTCTTAAACTTATTTCATAGTTCTCATTGTCTCTGTGAAGCCTCTTTCTCTCAAGGTCTGCTTGTATAAGACTGTAAAGGAATCTGTTTCTTTCCTTTTCAAATAAAGTATAGTTTATTATCTTTTTCTTCCATTACTAAATCACCTCTTTCATTCTGATCAAAATGAACCATTTCGTGACATATAATGGATTCTAAAGAGACTCCAGGATCTTCTCTTATAATTAAACTATAAGTATGAGGAACTATGTTTTTATATAAAATAGCTTGTAATTCTATATCCTTAGTTGAATATTTATTTAATATGCTATTATTAGAATATATTGTTATATTAGCTGTATCATACCCCATTATTTTATTTCCAATAACTTTCACTAAGTCAGTAATATCATAATCTCTTGGAGATTCAATAAGACTAGTTACTTGAAAGGTTTCAGGAAATGTAAATGTATTTCTTTCTTTTTTCTTACTCATTAGTAGTATTATTAATATAATAAACAATATACCAATGATTATTAAAGGTATATATCAAGTTTTCATTATGGCCTCCTATAATTCATTCATTTTGTTTGAAACTCTGGGAGATCTTTATTTATAGATTGTTCATATGGCATAGTTCCATCAATTAATCCTCGAATATAACCATATCTTAATCAATTTCCTCTTAATGTGTCTTTATTAAAGACTGTTTGTTCAGTAATTCATCGATTAACTAGATTCGGATCATTGTAATCAGAGTATTCCGAAAGTAAATTTAATGTACCTCCAATTTTTGCTCCCATATATTTTAGGTGTAATAATGCTGATTGAAAATTTTCAGGAAGCTTATTTACATCTACATTATATTTTGCAGCAGTATCTTTTACTACTTGCCATTCACTGTCTACAGCTAACTTATCAATAAATTTAATATCATCTAATGATAACTCATTTTTTAAAGATCTCTCATAGATATCTGGAGCTTTCTCTTTAAGTAGTTTATCACTAACCCCATGACCAATCAGCATTAATCCATTTTTCGCATAATTCGGATCTTTATATCACGACAAATGCCTTTTTATGCCCTCAAATGATCCTATTTGCTGCTGAACAATATCTAAATCTAAATTTGAATAAGTTTTTGGAGTTTGTCAGTTTTTATTAGCTCTATCAAACGATTTTTGTTTTGAAGGTTCTATTGATGGAATAAATTTACCACTGTTCTGAAATTTAGGAATAATACCTCCTAATTTGGCACTTTTAACGTTATCGTTTTTCTTTACAGGAGCCTTTGCTACATCATTTAATAAGAATAATAAGAAATCATCATTGTATCTATTAAATAAATCAGGATCTCCCTCTGATTTATAATGACGAAACATAGTAGCATCTTCTAAATGCCAATCTTTAGTAGATCCAGGATAAATCGAAAAATCAATTTTATCAACTACTTTAGCTACTTTCTTACCTGTATTGTTATTTTTAAAAGTATATCCATATTGTATTTTTTGAGTCTGTTTATCTCTAAACTCCTCAATTTCTTTCTCAGTAAAGACATGTGTGGGATCAATATTATGCTGTCTTCTAAATTGCATTAACCTAGAATAAATCTCAGCAGGATTATCTAAATAATCATCCTGAGAAACATGTATAGTGTGAATAGGTCTACGTTTCTCGTATTCTTTAATAGTGTCGATTATAAAATAAGGATTCGTAGAATGAGCTAATTCATGGGCTGCTATTTCACTTACAGGTACTTTACTATTAGCTTTTACAACTAAATAGTGATCCTCTGGATTATAAAAACCTTCTTTATTTTCCATAAGCTTGTCAGAAATATCGTACCTAAGTAACTTACCCAGAGGACCATTGACAACTTGTTTATACTCTTCTTGTTCCTCGGGACCAGAATTATATAAATATGTATCAACAGAAGTTAATCTGTCATTTAATCAATGGTATCCTAATGTTTTACTCTGTAATCATTTTGGAAGTGATGACCGCTCTCATAGATTTTTATTAATAATATGTCTTCTTTTATTATACCAGTTAGTCATTCATTCTTGAGTCGACTCAATGTCTTCTCGATCTGTTCAGCGATCCTTAATTCTTCCACCTTCTTGTAACTTTTTTAGAATACCTCCTAGTTTAGAATTTTGTATCATCTTGTGTAATACAGACTGATACTTAGGATCAGTAGCATAACCGCCTCGTGCTACTCTAGATGCAAAATCATTCACAGATCCAGAAAATGCTCTATATCTCTTATTATTTAATAAGTTAATCTTATAATTAGCATAATCTTCTAAAGAAGAAAAATCCTTAAATTCCTGATTTAATCTTATATCCTTACCATTAATAACTTCTCGTGTGCTAGCAACAGTACCTTTACCTTTGATCCCTCCAAAATTGAATAATCCAGAAGGCTTTTTACCTCAAGCTGATTCCAACCCATCTTGTGCTACTAAAGCCTTAGCAAATGTGGGATTTAATCCTTTTTGCCTTAGTAACCTTTCATATATAGGAGTCATTATTGATTTAAACTCTTCCTTAGAAGTAAATTTTTTAATCGGTTTCTTAACTAAAGACTGATATTCTTCTATGGGAGTTTCTTGTATACTTAAATCAATAGAAGACTCAACTGAATTTTCTTCTGGCGTATCAGTAGCTTCTTTAGTAACTAAATATTTAGGAGTATATTCAGATACAGGAACAGGTCTGGATAAAGAATAGTCTGTATTAAAGCTGTCCTCTCGTATATAAGGTCTATATGTTATATCCATAATAATGTAGTTTATTAATTATCTTGCAAATATAATAATTAATAAACAGTATTGCAAATAATTATATTATCTCAACAGTGTGAATTTTATTCAATTTTTCAAGTTCAACAATTCTTGTGTTAAGATTAGTAATATGAGATTCTTGCAAATCTATTTTATTTTGCAAATAAGTAATCCGATCTTTTAAAGTATTAAGCTCTTGTAAAACTTTTGATAAATCGATAGAAGGGGTTAGCTCATTTTTAAAAGGATGTGTAGTTGTATCATAATAATAACTTGAAGTACTATAAGGATTCGAAGAACCTGAAAATAAATCTCCAATGTAACTGGTAGTAGTCATATATTAAAAGTTAAATTTATGTAAATCTTGATTCTGTCGAAGAAGTTTTTCGTTTTCTCGTTTTAATGCTAGAATTTCCTTCTTTAGCATCTTGATATCTTCTGTATGTCTTTCTAATTGCTCTGTATGTTCATCAACCTTTTTATTAATGAATAATACAGCTTGACAAACTAAAGCTAAATCAACAAGCTTTGCAGTTTTTCTAAGTCCTGTAATCTTATCAAAAGCACTAGTCCTATTAGTAATTAATATACCTTTATCTTCCAATTGTCTAAAGATCCTGGATAATACTTTAACACTCATATCCATCTTATCTGCTAACTCTCGATTAGAAGCTAAGGTAACCGCATACTTTCCATCAGATTTATTTGTATACTGTTGCATAGCTAATAACACTCCTTTTTCTTCTGGGGTAGTATTATCAGCTTCTAAAAATTCATAAGTAAATCGTTCAAAATATTTACCTGTTTTTTGAATTTCATAAATATTACTTCTACCACGCTTCTTATCTAGTAATTTAATCTCTCCAGCATCTTGTAATTTTTTAATACTTGATTGTACCGTGTTAACTGACACTCGTGCAAGATCAGCTAAAAACCTAAAAGATACGAAAGTCTGAAATGTATTTTTGTCCATGTACTTTCGCATATAACCATAAATCAAATAATCTGTGGGACTCATTTTAATCTCTTTTGTGCTGCCCAGATTTCTAGGAACTTGAATGTGTTGTACATTTTTATTATCCATAATATGTTTTTAGTTTTATTTACAAATATAATAAAAACTATTTGTTGTATCAAATCTTTATATAACTTTTTAACAAAATGACAAGAATATCTTATAAAGTTAGTATCCCGTAGAGATACACTTGTGTCTCCTAGAGATACACTATGAAAAAATTACTATCCCTCAGAGATACACTTACTATCCCGTAGAGATACATATCTATAGTACTATATATCCTCCTGGGGTCGGATAGATCTAGAGTTAAGTCTTCAGACTTAAACAACGCTGAGCTTTAGAAGTTATTTAAATTATTATAGATTTGAGTAATTATCATCTTAAATTGTTCAATCGATAAATTATTTTTCATCATATTAACAATTAATGTACAAATATATACATTGCCCTTAATATATCCTTTAGAAGAATCAATTCTATCTATTGTGGGATATGTTAACTTGTCTCTAAAATTGTTTTTAAATTCAGTGCCGCTGTATATACATTTATTATCTTGTTTATCTAATAATTCTCTAATGTATTTAATGTCTAAATTATATTCATAGCCTTGGCTTTGGGCATTTTGTTTGCTCCTTTTATATAATCTTTCTTCTAAAGGTATTATGTCACGTAAATGTTTGTTATAACAGTCTATACATATAGACTTTGATGTATTAAACTTTTTAACGTCAGATTCACCACAGTAAATACATTTTGGTTCTGTTTTACTTGATCTGTTATATATCTTATATCCCTTGTCATCCTTTTCTAAATGAGCATTAGACTCAATCGTTTTCTTAACATAAGATATTCCTCCCAAAAGTTGGTTTCTAGTATATCCTTGATTTTCAATTTTCTTATCCTTAACAGTGTTATAGGTTACTACTTCACCTCATTCTGTAAGTTGATCTAATAATTCGATTAAGTATTCTTTAGATCTTATATCTAAATTCTCTTCTCAAATAAAATTTGGACAGTCTAATACTTTATTAATTTTAATGTGTTTTGCATAACCATTGGTAGTGCAATCTTCAATTAATTTCATACGTTGAAGTTCTTTTATGCTGTTTTTAAAAAAATCATTTTTAGCAACAGCATTTAAATTGGTAAATGTAAAATCGGCATATCCATCTTTCTCAAAGGCAGATAATGCCATTAATGCTAATTTTTGTCTCGTTTTCATAAGTTATTAAATTTATAATTACAAATTTATACAAAATATTTTAGTTTTCCTAATATAACCCTCCCCATATAGTATACACATGAGGTTACTCTACATTTTCATCCCCCGCCCCTTTCAAATGGAAAACGCTTTCAATTTTTAAAGAAAAATTCCTAAAAAATAAAACTGAATTTTGAAAACCAAATCTATCCATTCACTATTTATACCATTAACTTATTACATTATGAAAACAACTCTTGAGTATCTTCAGTCTATAACTCCAGAATCTTCTGATATTATTTGTGTTACTAAGCTTCGTGGCCGAAGAGCAGATCCTAAAGAAGCCTCTCAGATTGTTCGGGAGCGTATTAAACATCGTATTTCAGTTGTTGAAGACGTTTTAAACGAACTACACAATTGCTGTAAGGCTCTGGACCATACAGAAATTTCCTGCGCAATTATTAATACTGTCGCAGATAGGATTGTCAATGATGCTTTTACAAAGCTTATCTGGAGTATAAAAGAAAAAGGAGAGTAATCTCTTTCTTTTTTCTACTAAATCTACTATTTGTTACGTAGATTATAATCTCAAAACTTATTACGTCATGGTACACGTTGCAACTAATTTTGGAGTTATTGAGGCCGAGTCTTATCTTATGGATGACAGTTTCGCAGGTGATGACGTACTGTCAATGCTTCTCACTCGTAAACCTATTCGTCAGAAAAATCGCTCTCGTAAAGAGTACAGTAAATCTGCAGCTCGGGCAGCGATGAAGGACATGCGTGAAGAAGGCTGGGTAAGGCGTAAATAACAATCACCACAATCTCTGGAGATAATTTCTCCAGAGATTTTTTATATTAACAAAAGCCACAAAAGAGTGGTTACAACCATAAAAAATATTGCGTTATGAAAAGATTTAAAGATGAAGCAAGAGAAACCATGCCAGAAGGTGCAACTCCTCTGGATCCCAAAGATCTCGAACAAAAGGGACTGTTTTCACAGAATATTTTGCTGAAAGGAGACGTTATCGAGTTACCAGATGAACTCTCGTCCGACTATTTTTGTGAGGGCAAGCCGTTCAAAACCCGTGTCAAGAACAAGGAAACTGGTGAAATCGAGGACGGCGTTATACGACCCACACTTATTTTCGTTCATCGCAATGGGGCACCGATTTGGATGCCGCTTGGGAACTTTTTACGTGGCAATCGTGTGCACAATGCATCTGAATATCGCGAAGCTGCTGAAAAGCACCCTATCAACACGGAACTGCTCCGTGCTCAGCATCAAGGCGAAGCGGCCAAGATTTTGTGCACTGGGAAAACTCTCGAAGTTGTTGACTTCTTTGACGGCAAGTTCGCTCGTTTTGAAAAGAACGTCGTTGTGGAAGGTAAGTTCGATATCAAACGTATTCCGCTGTTTGCAGAGAAATAACAATCAACCCAACCCTGATCACTCGGGGTTGGGTTATATTTTTCTACTAAACCAAAGCTACCAACAATTACCAAAGCTACCAACAAATATGTAGTGACATTTGAATTAAATTTTATAATATGAAACATAAAGTAGTATATAATAACTGTTTTGGAGGATTTTCTTTATCAAAAGAAGCAGGTCAATGGCTTCTTGATCATAACATTGAAGATCCTTATAAACATGATATAGAACAGAGCTTACATTGAATAGAAGAAGATCCTGTTTTAAAGAGTGTATATTCTAGAATTCCAAGACATCATCCTCTCTTAGTTCAATGTGTAGAAGAACTTAGAGAAGCTGCAAATGGTGAATGTGCAGAACTAGCTATCGAAGAAATCTACACTGACCATTACAGAATTACCGAATATGATGGTAACGAATCTGTAGAAACATCAGACACTATTAACTGAGTATCAATTGAGTGATAAACCTTTTAAACCTATTTATATAATATGAAAAAATTTGCAAAAGAAGAACTGGCACCGATTCCTGAACGTAACGGCCTCAAAGCTAAAGAGGTAAGTCTGAAAGCACTCGAAGAAAAAGGTCTGGGTATCGTTTCATACGGTGTGCAGAAGGGAGAAGTTATCGAATTCCCTGACACCGAAGAAGACGCAACTGTATGGGCACGGCCTGTTCGTGAAAACGGTCCTGAAGAAATGCTCGTCGCTGTAAAACGCAACGACAAACCCAGCTGGTTCAGTATCGGCGGACTTCGTCGTATGGACTATCAGGGTAAACCTGTAGGTCCTGTATGCGAGGATCTGCGCTCGTGCAGCAACGATTACGAACGTGTGAAACGTATGCTGGGTAAGAAGATCACGGCAAACGAAACCACTGAAATCCAGGTATATCACTTCGACAATGGGGTTCGTACTACTGACCTCGAACCTCGTACTGTGCCTGTACTCGTTTATGCCTAAACGACGAAATGGAGAAATAACAGTTAAGGGCTTTTGAGATAAGCCCTTAACTTCTCTTAAAACAAATGCTGGGAATTATAGTATAGTCAACTGACGAGGATGATATCACAACCCAGAAAGCTACTTCACACTATGTAGTAACTCTCAAGGACAATGATTCATCCAACGTTGTATACACGTTAAAAATCAATAACATGGAAACAATTTACTCGATAATCATCTTTCTTATAGGTATAGCCCTCGCTGTATACATCTTCTCAGTATTCTTCCAAATTATGCCTGTAGTAGCGATTATCCTAATTATCGTAGCCGTAGGTCTCATAATCTACAACGCTACAACCAATTAACACACACACAAAGCCATAAACTCCTTCCAAGTTGTTGAGGACACTCAGGCTCCCACATCATAACGTGGTTCGAGTGTAAAACACACCTGTCAAAATGTCAGTCTAACATGACAAATTGGCAGATAAAACTGACAAAATGTCAGTATCACTGTCGGGATGATAGGGATTTTTTCAGTCATAACGTAAGTTTTTATGGGTAGTGTAAGGGTGAAGAATTAGTTGAATTGATTGATGTAACTTGTTGATTATCAACCTCTTCTTCATCCTCTACACTTTTTTATTCTCTTGAAAATTCACAAAATGTGGGATATATATTATTTATATATTCCTCATTTTCAACATATTGCCAAATATGACATAATGTCAGTTTTCTGACAGTGCGCCATTATACACACATTATTTTAAAAAATCAAAGCTATGTAGCTTTTGAACTCACATGTTTTAAACAATATAGATATCATTAAATGGATAATCTATATTGTTTCCTTAAGATTTAAAATTAAAAATAACATATTATGATTATTCGATTCTCTAAGAGTACTTCTGATCAAGTTACCATACTTAAAGAAGTGCAGATATGTATACCTATTTTCGATAAGTTTCAAGTTTTAAAGGGATTTAATCTTGTTTTGGAAAAGAAAGATGGAAGTCTTGGAGAGTTAGTTCTTCGAAAAGATGTAGACTTTGATCTAGATCAATTTGAAATTGCCAAGGATGATAATGTCCCTTGTTTATTTCAAATGACGCTTGCCTTAGAAGAAGCTGGTTTAAATCCAGGTGATTTTAATTCTGAAGAAGATTTTCTTGAAGCTGTTTATAAGGCAGGATTAATAAAAGGATCTAATTTTGAACCTATCGAAATAAATTAGTATATGATACACTTTTGTGTTTACGAAGATACATTTCCAAATTTATATAAATGGTTGATGGAAACACATCAACCTAATATGGATAACTTTTCTGATAAAGAAGGAGAACCCTATTTCTATATAGATTTTCAAAATAATCAAATTATTTTCAATCGGGATTCTTTTAAACTTCCTAGTAACGTTAGAAGACAGATTTTAACAACTAAAGTTGTATTAGAATTACAAGTAACTACTGGACTGTTTACTATTGTAACACCTGAAAGAAAAATATATTCTAAAAAATTAGAAACATATAAGTAAATAGTTATATTTAATAACAAAATCCTAAGAGTTCTGCAGAGCTACTTAGGTCTTATATAGCTTCGTCAACTATATCATGAGATACTGAAGGTGACTCCAAACTTGATTATAGATACCGTAAAACTTTCTATAATTAATAAACTTTAAGTTATCCAGTGTACAATGGGATTATATGAGTTTATTTAATTACAAAACTCTCGATTTCGAATAAGAGATAGTTACCCATAGCTAGGGTGGACAGTGTTGTAGTATAATGGATTACGCGTAACTCCGTAAAAAAGAGGAGAAGAGATGTAAGTTTCGAGACTTACCAACACACAATTAAGTTTAACAATATCTAAAATTGTAATTATGTATATCTCAAAGAAAACCATGCGGCAAAAAGATTTTGCTGCTTTGAAAGCAAAGAAACCTGGATTTAAGAAGTTCAAACTGGGTAAATCCATGCTCTATCGTACCAAACGTGGTTGGTTTTTGTCATCTCCTAATGAGGAGACAAAGAAGTATGATGTTGGAGAGATTTCTATCACACAAGCTCAATTCTTGTTAGACTCTTACAACATTAACTACCAAACAGGTTGGTAATCATATATTGTTCAGTTTACTAACTAAGTATTAACCTTAATCTAGTAGATAATGAGGATTAGAGATATGCCGTAGTATAGACTTATTATGATGAATATTTAATTATTGAATAGTAGGTGGTTACTTACCGCAGTGTAACATATTAGGCTATTAGAGATTAGTTTCTCTAATAGCCACTAATTAATTTTATTTTAATTATACTCTTCTAAGTAAAAGTTATTTTACAAAAAAAAAATTAAAGGCTCACTCCGAAATAACTTCAAGGATCAATCACAAAATGTTTGTTATTCATATAAAAAAAGTTCGTTCAAATTAAAATAACCTACACTTAGAAGAGTTTTTAAAATTACAATTATGGCAAATTTATTTTCTGACGATACTAAATATCGGAAAACATGGTTAATCAACCGTGAACAAGCTCGTAAACTCCAAATTTTAGAGTCAAATCGAGATGTTGATCTCAAACGAGTAAAGTCGATTTATCAAGCTATTGTAGAAGGTAAATGGATGCCTGCAATATATATTGATAAAAACTATTTTATCATTGATGGTCAACATCGTTATTATGCCTATTTGATGGCATGGGATAACGGTATTGATTGTGAAATGCCTGTTGAGGAAGTAGTCTCTAACGAATCTACTATTGATCTAGTTATTGCATTCAATTCTAAACGTAAGAATTGGGTTGCTAAGAACTATATGAAATCTTACTGTACTCGCGGTAACAAAAATTATTTAAAAGTAGAGAAGTTGATGCAGAAATTTCCTGCTCTCGATCTTAAAGCAGCTGTACAGATTCTTAAAGGTTCTCATTCAACAAGCACTTTCAACAATGGAGCATTGAAAGTTTCTCCTGCGGATTATGCAACAGCACTATCTCGTTGTAGAGCACTTCAATCAATGGCTTCACATTTATCGAATATTGTTTTCAGACGGGATATTATTCTTGCTTTTTACAAAGTAGTAGATGATATTCCTGATTTTCAACAGTTTCTCCAAAACATTCAGGATTTCAAACGTCCTTTAACAGAACGTAATTCTGATTGGATTGAAGCTTATAAAGCATTGTTTTAAAACTATCACAAAATGTTTTTATAGTGTAGAGATTATTTTATATCTTTGTAAGATAATCTCTATGCATTTGCTCCTGTGGTGAAAATGGTAAACACACACCTCTTAAGAGGGTGCGCCGTAAGGCTTGTCAGTTCGAGTCTGACCAGGAGTACAAACTTTATAAAATCAAGCTTAAAATAAAACTATAATGTTTATATTGTTAAATAATGTTCCTATAAATACTTTAGATATTACTAAAGTAAGTTCTGTTTTTAAAGTTAGTCCTACTCACATATTTCCTCATACACAAGAGGGATATAGATTTTCAGTAGAAATGAAAGATAAAAAGAGGATTATGTCTAAGCTCTATAAAACAGAAGATGAAGCCGTAAATTCTATGAAAAATTTACTTCTTAAAATTAATACCAATATTGCTGAGTTACCTGTAATAAGTATATAAGTATGCAAAGAATAACTTGTAAGACTGCAGAGTTAGCTGTAAAGAAAGGTTATCCTATTTGTAGAAATAAATATTATCCTGTTCAGTATAGTTATGGAGATTCTATAAAAGGTGAAAATGCTCCTACATATGAGTATAGTAAAGGAACATGTGAATTATATTCTGATATAATTCCTGCTTTATGGCAAGAGGAGTTAGCTGAATGGCTTCGAATTAAAAACATTTTCATAACTTTACTTCGTCCTAATAAACGACTAACTAAATGGTATGGTGAAGTATGGCATATTAAAGATGAAGATTGGCATACTGATCTTGAAATTGAAGGTAATTCTGCTGAAGACTGTTTCGAGCAAGGACTACAGGTTGGATTATCTTTATTGCCTGATATAGTTGATGAGTAATTTTAAAATCCTGATAATGTAGATGCTCCTATTAACGAAAGTTAATTGCTACAAAAACAGGTTAGGTCATAGAGAGCACTATGACAAGGGATAAACTCCAATGAATACAGAAAGGAGATCCCGATGACAGGATGCATAGCAACCTCGATTTGAAAAATAGTTTGATAAAGATTGTCATTTTTTTATAATTTCAAATAATACTATATCTACAGCAGCGACGCAGGAAGTTGTACAATCTGTTTTCAGAGCACTGTAATGAGTAGAGAGTCAGATGTATAGTATTATTTTATTAATTTATAAATAGTTATCGAGGCAATAGGAATTAGACAACGAACGAGACAGGAGTCTAAGAAGGAGGTATTTTAGAAAAATAATCTTATTGGGTCTCGACAGGTTATTATGTCTGAAATGTGTAGATAACTATTTAACAATTAAAACAATTCCTAACTTATAAAATATATTTCATAATGAATACTATATACAATATAGTACTTTTTATAGCAATTGTTGTTGCATTGATCGGTTTTGGCATTATAATAGGTCAAGCAACTGTAAATCATAGTACTATAATTAACAATTATAAAAAAGGCAAATATCAAGAAATTATTATTCTTACAGGACAAGATACAACCTATAAATATAAATTACTATAGGAAAATTAAAACAATTATTGAGTTTCAATATATTGTAAATAAATAATTTTTTATTTAAAATAACAATAATGAATGAGAAAGAATTAATTAATTTCCTTAAGAAAAATCTCGTGATTTCAATTGGTGGAAACTATCAAGAAATAGATGGTAAGTATGAAGAATATTCTGTACTTACAAGTGTTTCAATAGCAATTTATTTAGGTGATGAATTAATTACTTCATCAAGTTTAGATTAACTCAATGACCAAGTAAGAGAGTTAGTATTTGCTGCGATGATGGAATAGGTAGACACGAGGGACTTTAACAAATAAATTCATTTTTTATTTGGTATAGATAAAGCTTTTTAATATCTTTGTATACAATAAATATATAAAGAATATGTCAAAAGTAAAATGAACCAAAGAACTACTTGAAAAAATAGTACCTGAATGTTATTCATATGCAGAGGTGCTAAGAAGAGTGGGATTAAAGCCTATGGGTAGTAATCCAAAGACTTTAATTAAAAAATTAAATGAATTTAACATAGATTATTCACATTTTACAGGACAAGGATGAAATAAATACGGACATCCAAGTTTTGGAAACTCAGGAAAAGCACTTACAAGTGTGTTGAATAAAAATAGTTCTTTGCCTTCTTCAAAGGTTAAAGAAAGATTACTAAATAATCACTTGAAAGAGAATAAGTGTGAAGTATGCGGTATTACTGAATGACAAGGTTCTCCAATTATATGTGAATTACATCACATTAATGGAGACACAACTGATAACAGGATTGAAAATTTACAAATATTATGTCCTAATTGTCATAGTCAAACAGATAATTTTAGACGCAGAAATGTGAAAAAGGTAGTGAGCACTCAGAAGGAAACTTCTGATGTGAATGTAGGCTAATTCGGCGAAGGTATCAGCCTTATAAATGATAATAACGCCGAGCTAAGTAAGTAGAAGGAATTTTCGTTTTTGTTCGTAATTCTTAATATATCGTCCAACGGGAGTGTATGTATACTAGCACCGACGCGATAACTTCTACTTTAAATGTGTAGAGACTATACACCTACCTCCTAAACTGAAAAGCATGGAGAAGACATAGTCCACGTAATTAGCTGATTCTCAGGCTATTACGAGAAAATCCCTTGGGCAGTGATGCCCGTGCGAGTTCGATTCTCGCTCGCAGTACAAAAATTTAATTTTGTTGTGATATGATGATTATAGATAAAATTAAAAAGATGTTAGGATACAATATATTAACCTTAAGGCAAAATAAAGAAACAGATATCGATGACTATGATATTGCATTAATTAAGTTATGTAAGATGTTTCGTATTAATATCAAACATCAACAATTTTTTGCAGATCATATTGTCGATTCTGTTAAGATTCCATATCATCCATCGGATTATTTTGAAAAGCTATTAATAAATAATTTATACGAAAAACCGTCAACTAAAAGAAACCATCATCTAATTTTCTTTCAGTACTTAGTAAAACTATTATGTCAAAAAGAAGAAATCTCAAATAAAAGGATCGATACTTTTGAGTATATTGGCACTTATATGCTTATTAAATACAATAGAGAATATATTCAAGAGTTGATTAAAAAATGGAGTTCTCCAGAATGTAATCCTTGTTTCCATATTTGGCAAGATTGTGTAAAATACTATCAAGCATTTCGGGTTAACTATATGTTTAATAGTTATGATATTAATCTAAGAAAAGCAAGGAAAATCTTTTCACTAAATTCAAAATCAGTGGATTTTGAATGGCATGTTTGGGATAAGAGTGCCAGTTGGTTATATACTTGGCTTGCAGAAATCGCTAAACAGCATAAAATTCATAGACCATCACATTCAACAACAAAAGATAGATTAACTCAATGTTTTAATACTCTTGAAATCACCTATACAAAAAACAAAAGTATCATTAAAAGCGCTTATAAAAGAGCGTGTTTAAAATCTCATCCTGACAAAGGTGGTAGTCAAGAAAAATTCATTGAAGTTACTCAAAGTTACGAATACATAATGACACATGTGTAGTACACAAGAATTACTTAAACCTAAAGGCTATAAAGGATCCAATGATCTTTCTGAAATTATTAACTGATTACACTCATATGGAATATTCATAGAAGTGGGAGTACGATGAAATGAAGATGGGACCTTAATGCAAGGATATTTTGGAAAACTCTGATTGCCTCCATATGAAAATATGTGAATCAGTCCATCTTATATCACATTTTCACAAGCAGTTGATACTGTTATCAGTAAAGCTTTAGCCTTTTTGCCTGATAGTAAATAGTGGTAAGTCCCTGTAACTCAACTGAATAGAGTAGCATTCTTCTAAAATGCAAGTTGTTGGTTTGAGCCCAACCAGGGATACAAATTATATTAATAACTATGGATAAGTTAGATAAATACTTAAGAAAAGTTTCACATTCTGTTGTACAGTCCAGTATTTCTGAATCAAGATATTATACAATTGGTAGTACAATAATTAGAGTTTCAAGTCATATTGGACGTCATTCTGATGGAGACTTTACAATTATTATAGATCGCAATAACAATTATTTGCTTTATAATGCAAAAAGTCAAAGTGTACATCTAGTTTCTTATAGTGAAGTTAAATTATTCATTAAGAGTATAGTTCTTTGTTTCGAAACATTCTCAATTGGAAATCCAAGACTTCATCAACAATTATGCTTTGACAATACTAATTTGAAACTGGAGAATGCAAGATTGTCTAAATATGTTCGATCCTTAGAAGAAAAGTTAGCAGAGATACCTCTTCTTGATAGTACAAAACTAAGTGAAGTTGATCCAAGTAAAAGACAATATTTTATTCACAGGCTAACTAAAAAACAAAGACAGCGAGTTAAAGAGGTTTTTAGACTTTCTTCACTTCAAACACTAACAGAAGAGCAACTAAAGTCTATATTTACTTTTCCTGAATTTCAAACTTGGTATATTCCATAATAAATTATGAGATATTTAGAATTATTTCTTGGATTTTTCCTTTCTATATTACAGCCTATATATATTTGGAGAACCAAATTGCATTATATGCAAAATAAAGAATTTTCTTCTGTCCAAATACAAACTTCATATAGACAGTTTAAAAAGGCATTTAAGAAAACCAAATTTAATTATAGAATGCAGTATAAACAAGAACAAGGATTTTATCAAATTGTAAAAGATAGTCCAAATCCTGTTTCAGAATGTTTTGCAAATGTAATTAAATTTGATAATGTTGGTTACAATCTTACATTATTCGGATTTTATCTTTCACAAAAATACATTAAAAAGGAGTTTTCTCGTCAAACAGATATTCCTATAATTTCAAGATAAACAACCTTTTGCTATTATAGCTTAATTGGTAGAGCAAGTGTAACATAGGGCCCTATGTTACTATGAGCGTTGGTTCGAATCCAACTAATAGTAAAAGGTTCGAATAGTGCTAGGTCAATAAAATTGACTTCGTTTAGAAGAAGGAGCAACACCTTCCTAGCACTCTAATCATTAACTAAAACTATTAAGTCATATGAATACGATTAAAATTTCAGATCATGTTAGTATTGTAGAAGTTTCTACTCAAGATGGTTCATTGTATAAAGTAACTGTTGATGGCTTAGTAGTTTTAGCAACTCTAAGTATCTCAACTGCAAAGTATCAAGCTGATATTTGCACTAAAGTATACAAACTTGGAGAACAAAATGGATTAGAACTTACTAAATAATATCATAATGGAATTTCTTTTAATTATATGCTTTGTCATATGTCTCATATTGTTTGGTATAGCAGTAAGGTGTGAAAACTCAGTTGTTACAGCTTTATCTAGTGGGATAATCAGTGTGATATTTGTAACTCTTATTTTTATTCCATCAAAAAGGATTAAACAAAATGTTGTTAAAGACTATCTTAGAGGTAATATAGAAGTACAATATCAAGATATTGTCACAGATTCTGGAAGGATTATTTCAAGAGATACAATTATAGTTTCTAAACACAAAAAATAATATGCTAAAGGTAGACATAACATATAAAGTAGAATCTGAAGCATGGAAACATATAGTGCTGAAAGCAAGTGATATTCTAGGATATAAGTCTGATTCTATTTCAATCGGAACCTTATCTGATTTTAATACATTTGATGAGTTTTCAGCAACTCTCAGAAATACGCTACTTCGTGGATTAGGATTAGGTAATACTACGTCGTTAGTAGTTGGTAAGGTAGAATTCATATAATTCTATAGAAACTGATAAGATAATAAACTGCCATTTATTGTCGAAACAGTATAGCTCTGGCAGGAGTGACGGTAAAGTATAAGTCTGCACCGTGGAGTGTAATGCTCTTTTTTACTTAACAAGATTAGTATCGTATAATGGTTATTATGCCGCGCAACCCAGCGGGAGATGTGAGTTCGAGCCTCACTGCTAATCCAAATACTTTAATATTATGGAAGAGATTAAAGAAAGATTTTTTAATAATGACGGAATATTGATATTCCTTTTTTGTTTTTGTACACTAGCTGTTATGTTTATAATTGCTTTTGGATTTTATAATTCGTTAGATAACAAAGTATCTAATGATATTAACAATCTCCAAATTCAACTAAAACAAACTATCCATCAAGTCGATTCTTTAAATACAGTAATTAAAAAAGTACTAATTAATAAGAAAGATACAATTCTTATTCAAGTACATCCACAAAAAATTGAAATTTATTCAAAATGATCTTAATTATCTATTTAGTTATAGTTATAATATCCTATTATGGAACAAGATATATAACTAAGAGTATATATAAATCTTGGGATTGGAGTGATATTATCCGCATACTAGCATTAAGTTTTATTGTTCCCATAATAAGTACTATAATCTGGCTTATTGTAAATTTTGAGGATTTAAACATAAAAATGAAGCCACCTAAATGGCTATAAAATTTAAATATATGTGGATATTTTTAGGTGTATTAGGAGGATTAATTTTAATCACAGTTACTCTATGGATAACTGTTTATCTTACAGGTAAGTGGGCACAAGATCTAGCAGAAATATTAAGAAACTTTCCAAATTTTCATAAATTTTAAAATAAACTGATGAAAAAGATTTTATTGTTGGTGGCTATTGCTATCATTGGATTTACAAGTTGTACAACCATTGACTCTGGTAGTATTGGTGTTAAGTTTTATAAATGGTCTTCCGATGAAACTGAAAAAGGTGGTGTAAAAGGAACCTGTAAAGGATTTGTCTTTTATAATCCTTTCTCACAAGACATTTATGAATATCCCACATTTGTTCAACGTTGCAGTTATGAGCCATTCCAGGTAAATGCAAAAGATGCGGCTATTTTTGAAATGACTCCAACCTTAGCATATCGTTTGAATCCTGATATGATTGAACAAATTTTCGTAAAGTATCGTAAGCCTATTAATGAAATTGAAGATGGTTATATCCGTACCTGCATTTATGAGGCTTATCGAACTTGTGGAAATGTATATACTTCAGACTATTTGATGTCAAACCGTGGAGAATTTGAATCTGAAGTACGTCAACGTCTTGAAAAATCATTAATGGAAGAGGGATTTATTGTTGAAGAGTTTACTACCCAGATTACTCCTCCTGCATCTTTGGTAGCAGCTATTAATGCAAAAAATGAAGCAGTACAATCCAGTCTTAAAGCTGAAAACTTAGTTAAGGCCGCAGAAGCTAATGCTAAGATTGTAGTTGCTAAAGCTGAAGGTGAAGCTAAGGCATTAAAGATTAAAGGTGATGGTGAAGCATATTATAATAGAGTAGTTTCTGCATCACTGAATGAGCTTCTAGTAAGACAAAATGCGATTGAAAGATGGGATGGCGTAATGCCTAAATTTAGTGGTAATGGGGCTGTTCCGTTTATTGAAGTAAAATAATATTAGTATGTGTGTATTTTTTATTTATATTTTACCTATTATCTTAACCATCATTTTGTATATTGTATATGCAAAAATTGTTAAGGATAAAGGAGACATTCCTAGAATTCTGCGCTGGGTATTATTTTTAGTAGTACTAATTCCAATACTAGGACTTATTGCATGTCTAGCCTATTGGGGAGTTTTTATATACTTAGTTTTAGATGAAGGTATAGAAATCAAAGAAGATTCACGTTTGGTAAAATATCTATTTAAATCATAAATATGGCAAAAGTAAGATTTGGAGCAATTAAAATGCCTTTTCGAGAACAAACTTATGATGAAGAAGGAAATCCTAAAAAGGATAAAAATGGAAATCCTGTAATTGCAGTAGTCCACAGAAACGTTCGTCATAATAAAGCATATTTTCCTAATAAGAAATAAATCATATAGCAGAGAAGCCTAACTGCTTTATCAAAGGTGTAGTCTCTATAGCAGAAGTCTATAGTTTAAGGCCCATAAGAAAACTATGAAGCCAACAAAAGACGATAAACGTTTTTAATCTTTCCTATAGATTCTTAGTTGAGTCTATAGGAGCTAAAAGGGCCCAAGTAATCCTCGTCATTATTTGCTGCTCTTATGGACTGTACTGTGCACAGTACAGTCCTTTTACTTTAAATCATTTAATATGAAAGAAAAATTAGTTTCTTTGGAACTTGCTAAACTAGCATTGAAAAAAGGATTTGACTATCCTACATATGATTATGTTTGGACAGATCGTGATTATATACAACGTATGTGTGATTCAAATAAACCTTCTGAATTACACAGACAAATGCTCTTTACAGAAGATATTGATAAAAAGAAACGAGTTTTATATACTATTTCTGTTCCAACTCAAAGTCTTTTGCAAAAATGGTTAAGAGAAGTACATAAAATACATATTGTAGTCTTACAAACTAATTTACCTTTAACTGAACCCGAAACAAAAGAATGGGAGTGGGGATACGATATTCATATCATTAATAATCCGAATCATAGTATTAAAACTAAAATAGGACCATTCTTAACCTATGAAGACGCATTAGAATCCGCCTTAATAGAAGCATTAAACTTACTTGAAGATGACAAAACTGTATAACAAGTTCAAGTACAGAATAAAAAAGTATTTGAACATACCAAAAAGTATTTATCTTTGTATAAGGTTTCCATTCTTATATCCTAGAAATCGATTTTCAGGAGAACATGAAGTTTACATTCCTTGGATTTATAAGTTACGTGATATATTTCATGATAAAGCTGCGGATAAATTTTCACTTGTGTACAAATTTCATAAAGATCCTGAAGAATTTAAAGATGGCATTTTTAGTTTTAAGATAGAAGATTCCTATACTATTAACTTACTAGATAATAAGATCTTACAAATTGTAGGTGCCAAAACTTCTACGGAATTTAATCTACAAAATCATATTGGTAAAGATTTTAGAATCTTAGGTATTGAGTCTTGTCCGTCTCCTTTTGGTAAGCATGCTATTTATTATCATGTAAGTAAAAATGAAATTACATCTACTAACTATGGCTTCCAATGGAAAATGTTACAAATAGTAAAGAACACGTTTTATCTTAAACTTGTTACTATTATTGATTGGATAAATCAATACATAATTAATCCAATATGTTTTATTCCAACATATACTGAGCTTGATGCTATGCCTAAAGGTTGGAGGAAGTGTTTTGGCATTTCTATGTGTAAGGAAATAAAAGCTTCTTTAAAAAGATCTAATTATCTGTATAAGTACAGGATTATGCAGATTAAAGAGAAGTACGGATCATTACGTTGGTATGATGCATACTCTCCAGAAGAAGTAAAGAGGATAATACAAAAGTATGAGTATATAAGTGAAAGGACTTGTATAACATGTGGTCGTCCTGCAACAAAAATATCACAAGGATGGATATCTCCTTATTGTGATGATTGTTACAAAAAGTATTATAAAGATCAACCTTATAGTGTCTTTAAAACCTGGTATGGTTGGACATCATCGGCAATCTATAACGAAATATCTTAAGTGAATCAAATAGAATTTCAAATCCCAGAAGGATATGTATTAGACAAAGAGGCTAGTACAGATTCTAAATTAGTGTATAAAAAACAAAGCAGTTTCCCTAAAACATGGGAAGAATTTTGTGAAGCTGTTAAAAGTCCTGACTATTACTATATAGATGAAAATAGTAAAATCTGTAAAAAGAAGCTTAACGGTAGTATGGACTTTCAAAAGGATAGAAATAAAGTTTTTACAAAAGCAAGGGCAGAATCACTTTTAGCATTAACTCAACTTCTTAATTTGAGAGATGAATACTCAAGGCATGATTGTGCAGATGATTATAAACCTTATTATTATAGTATTGTCTACTGTGAAAATATAAGTAATTTGAAGATTTTAAAAACTGGACATCAAACTTTATTTAGTTTTTTTAGAGAGGACTTAGCACAAAAGTTTCTAGAAAACTGTAGAACATTACTTCATCGTGTTTTAGGAATGATTCCTTATTATGATTAACAGTACCAACACTGTTAATATACTGCCTTATCGCCCCTGTCTTATACACAGTCATTAAAAGCGTAGTTGGTGTACGCAGGTTCGAGTCCTGCAGGCAGTACTTTTTAGGAAGGAAGCAGACTAGCGAACAAAGGATTGTAGTAGTAATTGCAGACCTGAATCCTTGAGTAGGCTCAATCAGCCGAACAGCCACAGTTGTAATGACTAAGGAGCGCAGTTAGGCAATTTTTAATAGAGTATTATATGTTATTTAAAGAAATATCAAAAGGAGTCGGAACAAAATGCATACCTGCTTCTGACGAAGAAGTAGAAGAGGCTAAGAAAATATATAAGGAAACTAAAAAGTGTGACCATAAATTTATCTATGATAAAGCTGGATATTCTGATTATAACTTCAGATATTGTGGTATTTGTGGAAAACTTATAGATCTTATTTAAGACTATGGCTAGTATTAATAAAAAGAATAAAGCTAAGAACTCATATGTGTTCAGAAATAAATCTTTAGTTGAAAAGAAATTTAAAATTAAAAGATTATATTTCTTTAATTCTTGCATGAGAAGACTTTTAAAAGAACAATTAAGAAATGAACAAAGATTTATATAATTGGCTTGAAAAAGAGTGGAGATTTAATAATCATGTAAAGTATCAAAAATACTTTAAAGAATGGGTATTAAATCTCACACCTGATCAAATTACTGGATTTACTAAACAATATGAACAAGGATTAAATGAAAGTATGGTCCAACATTAAAAGGCTTTTTACTAAATTGCATAAAAAGTCTACATTTACTAAAATTTCTTTGAAAGAATTAGAAAAACGAAGAATAAAAGTGTATAAAAGATTAATTGATTAAAATGGATACTATTAAACTAATTTATGCAATATGTGTCTTTTTAGTTGGACTGGGACTTGCAATTTCCAATATTGTTTTACATTATAAGGAAGAAAAAGAATATAGTGGTTGTGTTATATTTGGATCAACTATTATTATTGTTTTCTTTTGTTTAGCCTGTGAAAAAATTCTCTTTGGATAATGAAAGAATGGGAACAAAAAAATTTAGTAAGACAAACAATATATAACCTTCAAAAAACATTTGATCGTTATTGCAATAGTATTGACTTATATTGTCCATTAGCAACTGTTCAACTCAATAATACATATAACTGGGCATTAAGCGTTATGGATCAGTTAGAAACTTCGTTTCCACTTAGTTGTGTTAGTAAAGTAGGATTTTTAGAAGTTAGAGTTTATATTGAGAATACTCACTATCGATTAATAAATACGATATTAAATAATAGTAGTAATGGAAGTAAATAATTTTCTACTTCTTAAAAAGTTTTTGAAATTTGAGAATAGAGATGATTTCTATTTTTTACAAATCCTTCAAAGGTCTAAAGATAATCCTGACTTAGGAGCCAATAATAGATTAATAAAGGCATACTCTGTTGGCAGTATTGAATATCTAAATAAAAAGGAGAAAGAAATCAAACTTCTTTGTAAGACCTTTAATGCAAGAGCTTATATCCATCTTACAAAACGTAGCTATAAAGACGTAGCATTAGAAATGTTACAGAACTTAGTACGACGTATTCGTTGCGATCAAATGGAAGAAGTCTATAGATGTTTTACAACAGCATGTGGAATTTCCTACCAAAAGGAAGATAAATCTTGGATTGTAGATATAGATGGTAACGCAGACCATCGCACAATCAACACAGTTTTGAGATTTATTGAAACTGAATGTGAACCTATTGGTCCAAAGTTTATTGCTTTAGTCCCAACAGTTAATGGTCATCATCTTATTACTACTCCATTTAACTTACAAAAATTTTCAGAACAGTATCCTGGAATAGATGTTCATAAAAATAATCCAACTCTTTTATATTATAAAAACTAATGTGCGAGGAACTTGATAAACTTCTTAAAAATTTTGTAACTAAACCACACATTACAGGTGAAGTTAAAAGTTTAAATAATAGGTTAGTATACAGATACATTTGGTATTTTACGCCTATTGGAGACCATAGTACTAAAACAGCTGAATGTAGAGAAGAAGGATTTAAAACTCTTTCAGAGTGTCTTCAGAATCTCGAACAATTTGTGTCAACTGGTAAAAAATAAAATATGGTGTTGCCTGGTTGGCCTTACGTAACCAGAGGTAGACCTTTCCAGAAAGGCCGTCTTTCTTAGTTTATTCGTTAATATAACTAAGCTCCAGACCATAGCTAGAATGTCTGAAAAAACTTATAAAGTTTTGTCCTCACCGTTAGACGTTAAATAACGGTATTTGTTTGATCTGTAAGAATAATTAGATGAATTAATGGTCAGTCTTTAAGGAATCTAAGAAGAATAACAGGGATGTTATTCTCAAACACGTTGTTAAGGAGTTTCAACGTTAAATAGACTCCCATCGGGGGATACAGGTATTGACTGGTATATCGAAAGTTATTAATCAAGCTGAGTTTGAATAATACTCATTAAACAGATTCAAAAAATAAACGCAAACAAAACTATTTCGAGAGCTATTAACAAGGTTAAGAACTCTCTCGCTCCTATGATGACTCTGACTCGTTCTGAAGTTGCATATGCAGCGTAGGCTTGTATCGCCTTATAATAGATACAAACTGGGTTTCTTTGTTTAGACATAAAAACAAAGTGGTGGAAGTTGACCTAACTGGTCAGCCCTACTGTTCCATTGACGTTGGGAACTAAAAACTAATGCTATCGAGGTGTGGACAACCAGAAATGTATCCTAAGCTTGTAAGTATGTTAATAATAATAGAATACTAACACATGAGTTCGAATCTCATATCCTCCACTAAATCAATAAGTTACATATATGGAAGAAGCTAAGTATAAAGTTGGAGATAAAGTTATAGTTAAAACCGAATATGATATTGATCTTAATACGGGAAAACGCTATGATGGTAATGATTATTTATATGCTTTTCCAGAGCATATGTTAGAAATTAGTGCAAATATTATTTGGAACATTAAAACTGTTTTTCCTCCAAATCCTGAGAGAAAGGAGATGTATCCAAGTAAAAAGATATATGGAGATTGTGCAAAATACATTCTCCAAAGATCGGATTATTCATATCATTCAGGAATGTTTGAAAATGGGAGATAAATGTTGTAAGTATATAAGGAAATGTACTGAACCTGATGATCACATGTGTGATATATTTTATTTAAATCCTAATAAACTTCAAATAGGGACGATTATTAAAGATATCAAACATGGTCAAGTTACTCAAGTAACAGGATATGGGTGTGTTAGTGGTAATGATTTTTTATATTATGCTGCATATCTACAGTGTGGTCATGACGGAGTTGGGAACTTATATAATGCTGATGGTATTGCACTAGAAGATCTTAATTTTCATACATTTTTTTATGCTGATAATGAAATAGAATCTTGTTTAAACTTAATAGAAATTGGATATGACGCAGAAATCTCACGATAAGACTGTAGAGGAGAAACGAGCTGAATACGAAAGTAATAGACCTATTTTTATTAACTGGACAAACTAATGAATTTAAGATGTAATTCCTGTGATGGAATATATGGAAGTTTAGATATTCGTCTTACTAAAAGATGTTATAATAAATGTCCATTTTGTATTGAGAAAAAATCTAGTGTAAGTACAAGAAGGAAAGATCCTGATACTGAAAAAATGTTAGATAATATTCTTAATATAAATCAGGATTTAAGAAGTACTTTGATTCCTAATCAGGATATAGAAAGTGTTTTAATCTTAGGCGGAGAACCATTACTTTATTTTAAGGATTTAATAAATCTTATTCACGAAATTAAGTTACTTAGTAAGTTAAAAGTCTATGTAACTACTTCTTTACCTGCAGATCTTGTTACATATCCTCAGTTTGAAGAATTAGTAACTAGAGCTGATGGAGTTAATATCTCTTATCATTCAGGATGGAAAGGAACTAACGCTGCAGTATATTATGGATCAAAATATAATACTTACTTAGAAACCAAAAAGAAAGAATATCTAGTTAAGATTAATAGATTTAATTCAAATAAGATTCGAATTAATCTTAATCTTAGTAAATGTGGTGTAAACTCATTAAATGGTTTAAGGTATGCTCTCAATACTTTTGCAGAATTAGGCTGTAATTGGGTAAAGATCAATGAACTTCAAGACAGTCCTGAATACTATGTATCTTTTGAGGATCTTACTGAAGAGGATCTACCATCACCATATGCTCATGGATGTGAATCTGTTCTTTATTATCAAGGACTCACATATTCTCTTGATTCCAATCTAAGTCCAGTAAAACCTGCTCAGTATCATCGTGAAAACCTTCCAGATTGGTTAAAAGGAATTAAATTACCAGATCTCATTACTCTTAAAAGAAGTTGTTTTCTTACTGAGCCAAGTCGAGAAGCAACTTTATCTGATTTGACTAAATTAATTCTTAGAAAAGTGTTACCTTTGTCTAAGAAAAAGTTCAGAGTTATGTATGAAGATGGATCGGTTTATAAAGGTTGGTTAAAAAAATGAAAAAGAATAACCTTATTACGAGGATAGCAAGATTTATAGCTGGAATTAGAGGATGTCATCCTACTGGTAAATGCCACAGCTGGTAATTAACAATTTTTAATTTAACAAATAATCGTTATGACAAAAGAAGAATTTGAAACAGCAACCACTATTCACAGTAAAATGTTGCAGTATAAACAATTATCAGATCTTCTTAAAGAAGCTATAAAAAGTAGTAGGATCACGTCTGTACAATTTCGTGTTTCTCATGGATCGCCAATTGAATTTGCTGATAATGGACTAGATTTCTACTCACTTCTTACAAAATTACAGGAAGGACTAGAATGTCTTTATGAAGAAAATAAAGAAGAATTCAAGAAATTATAGTAAAGATAAAAGTACTAAATAGAAAAGAGGATAAGTGGAGATCTGTGAAAGCAGTTAATTTGAAAACTAAAAAATAATGG
>ERZ1023848.24-NODE-24-length-73408-cov-20.796532_pt1 | contig 73408 bp, 77 predicted proteins | sample MGYA00380385_ERZ1023848 | MGnify/ENA primary metagenome ERZ1023848 (study PRJEB33179, sample SAMN07449069) | human gut metagenome | biome: Human-gut; feature: Human associated habitat; material: Faeces | host: Homo sapiens | place: India:Kasaragod | collected...
GTCACGGAGCTGCAGCGGCATCCCACGGCGGAGCAGGTGTTCCTGGAGATGAAAAGGGAGCATCCCAGCATTGCTCTGGGTACGGTATATAAGCACCTGAACGAGCACCTGAACGGTTTGGCGGAGGAGGCGCTTTGTCCGGCGTACAATGCGCTGCTGGAAAATGTTTCCCTATGCGTATATGATAGGGCGACAGACGCCGCATACCTCTTGAAAATGGACATCTAACGATAAGCAGCAGTCCCCCGGACGTTTCGTTGTCCGGGGGACTGCTGCTTATATCGTAATCGAAGCACGGCACGGAATTTCCGGTTGATACAGCCCACACTGCCTCAGTTTACAAACGATGCGTTTCCCAGCCGGTAGTACCGGCAGCCGTCTTCCTCGTACCATTCAAACGTACCCACCACGGTGATCTCCGCCCCCAGCTCCGGATACGCATCGGGATATTCTTGAAGACTTAAGCGATCCGGATATTGACCCGAAAGACTTCGTGTTTCATAGTCTCCGATATACGAGCGCGGCGGCAAAGCTAACCCTGTCGCCCAGTCCATCCAAAACTGCTCATCCGTAGAAGAGCCGATTGGCAAAGATTTCAGCCTGTCGAAATATCGTATTAGCAAAAGCCCCTCTCCAAAAGCGAAAATTTCTGCTAATATCAGCAAAAATCCTGCTAATGAAAAGGGGCTTGACCAATCAAAATGCTTGCTAACCGTTCAACCTTTATTAGCAAGCACAAAACCCGCAAACGCTTGTGGCGTAAGGGATTGTGGCACCCCCGGCGTGACTCGAACACGCTACATCCCGCTTAGGAGGCGGGCCCTCTATCCCGGTGAGGTACGGAGGCAAGTATGAAGATTGGTTTTTGCTAGTTGAAATCAGCTCGGTTCTCTTAGGGGGCGGTCGCTCTATCCAACTGAGCTGCGGAGGCGGATACGGATGCTATTGTACCCCACGGAAGGGGGATTGTCAACGGCGGAGGAAAGAAACTTTTCCCGGCCGCGGCACGGTTTTTCTTGAAAACAGGGGCCTTGCGGTGTATACTAACTTAGTTATAGTATGCAAATGCGAAAGGGGTGAGCCATATCTATCTAAAGGCTCTGGAAATCCAAGGATTCAAGTCGTTCCCCGACAAGACGGTGCTGGACTTCGGCGAGGACATCACCGCCATCGTGGGGCCCAACGGATCCGGCAAATCCAATATCTCCGACGCCATCCGCTGGGTCATGGGCGAGCAGAACAGCCGCCAGCTCCGGGGCGCCAAGATGGAGGATGTCATCTTCGGCGGTACGGAGAAGCGGAACCAGATGGGCTTTGCGCAGGTGACGCTGGTCATCGACAACACGGAGCACATCTTCCCCTCCCGCGATGAAGCGGAGGTGGCCGTGACCCGCCGGTACTACCGCAGCGGCGAGTCGGAGTATTACATCAATAAGCAGTCCGTGCGTCTCAAGGACGTGAACGAGCTGTTCATGGACACCGGCATGGGCCGGGAGGGCTATTCCATCATCGGACAGGGCAAGATCGACGAGATCCTGTCCGTCAAAAGCGGCGAGCGCCGCGAGATCTTCGAGGAGGCGGCGGGCATCAGCAAGTATCGCCACCGCAAGGAGGAGGCCGAGCGCAAGCTGGAGCGTACCGAGGAGAATCTGGTGCGCATCAACGACAAGATCGCCGAGCTGGAGCTGCAGGTGGAGCCGCTGCGCCGGCAGGCGGAGACAGCCAGAAAGTTTCTGGTGCTGCGGGACGAGCTGCGTGTGCTGGAGATCTCCGTGTGGCTGGAGCAGCTCCAGAACATCCGCACCGCCAAGCTGAAGCTGGAGTCCGACGCGGAGCTGGCGGCGGAGGAGTGCCGCCGGGCACAGGCGGCGCTGGACGCCTCCTACGAGGAGAGCGAGCGCTGCGGCCAGCAGGTGCGGCAGAACGACATGGACGCCGAGGCCCTGCGCGCCCGTCTCAACGGACTGGAGAGCGCCATCGGCGACGAGGAGTCCGCCGTGGCCGTGCTGCGCACCGGCGTGACCCACAACGAGGAGTCCCTGCGCCGTCTGGAGCAGGAGCTGGCCGACAGCGACAGCCGCCGGGACAACCTGCAGAGCCAGATCGACGGCCAGCTGGCCCGGGTGGACGCCATCAACAGCCAGATGACCGGGGTGGAGGCGGAGCTGGACGAGCTGCTGCGTCAGGCGCAGGAGCTGGCCGACAGCGCCAAGGGCGCGGCGGAGGACGCGGAGACCCTCCGTGCGCAGGAGGCCATGGCCGTGGCCGCCGCCGCCGACGGACGGGCGCAGCTGTCCGCCATCACCGCCGGAGCGGCGGAGATCGCCCAGCGCCGCGAGACGGTGACGCAGGAGCTGTCCGCCGCCCGGGAGAAGCTGGAAAACAGCGAAAAAGAGAGTAAAGAAAACCGCCGCGCCCTGCGGGATGCGCAGGAGGAGGCGCAGGCGGTAGCGAATATCATCCAGGGACACAGCCTGAAGATGGACAGCCGCCGTAAAAGGGCGGAGGACACCGCTGCGGCCAAGCTGAAGCTGACCATGGACGCCGCCGCGCTGGACGACCGCATCCGCCTGCTGACGGAGATGGAAAAGGAGTACGAGGGCTTCTCCAAGGCGGTAAAGACCGTGATGCAGGCGGCGGAGAAGAACACGCTGCGGGGCATCCACGGCCCGGTGGCCGGTCTGATGACCACGAAGCAGGAGTACGCGCTGGCGCTGGAGATCGCGCTGGGCGGCGCGCTGCAGAACATCGTGGTGGACAGGGAGGAGGACGCTAAGTCCGCCATCGGCTTCCTGAAGCAGCGGGACGGCGGCCGCGCCACGTTCCTGCCCCTGACGGCCATTCGCGGTACGGAGCTGCGGGAGGACGTGTCCGGGGAGTACGGCTTTGTAGGCGTCGCCAGCCGTCTGGTAACGCATGACCCCAAATACGACAACATTTTCCGGGATCTGCTGGGCCGCACGGTGGTGGCGGAGGATCTGGACAGCGGCATTGCCATGGCCCGCAAATACCGCAATGCCTTCCGCATCGTGACGCTGGACGGCCAGCTCATCAACCGGGGCGGCTCCATGACCGGCGGCTCCGTCAGCCGCGGCGCCGGCGTGCTGTCCCGTGCCAACGAGCTCAGCCGCCTGACGGAGAAGCAGAGCGCTATGCATGAAAAGCTGCGCGCCGCCGCCCAGCAGGCGGAGGACAGCCAGCGTGAGCTGCAAAAGGCGGAGTACGAATTACAGGTGGCAAAGGAGCAGCAGCACAAGGCGGAGGCCGAGGTGCTGACCCTCCAGACCCGGCAGGATCACTACGATATCCTGCTGGACAGCCTGCGTCTCAGCTGCGAAACGATGGAGCAGGAGCTGGCGGGCTTCGACCGCCGCGACAGCGAGGATCAGGCCCGCATCAGAGAGGTGCAGGCCGCCATCGGCAAGGCGGAGTCCGACGCCGCCGCCCTGCGCCGTCAGGCGCAGGAGAAGCTGGCGGGGCAGACCGACCTCAATGACGCCACCGACCGGCTGGCCGAGACGGTCAGCCGGAGAAAGGCGGAGCAGGCGGCGCTGCTGGCCGAGCGGGACGCCGCCCTGCGGGGCGCGGAGGATCTGCGCCGGGTGCAGGCGGATATGGCCGCCGACCGTGCCGGCCGCGACCAGCTGGCCGCCCGCTTCCGTGCGGACAATGAACAGGCGGCGGCGGACATCGCCGCCCGCCAGACCCATATCGACGATCTGACCGGTCAGGCGGAGACGCTGCGCCGGCAGCTGGAGCAGCTGGCGCAGGGCAAGCTGGCGCTGGAGGCCCGGCGGGAGCAGTACAGCCGGGAGGGCCGCCAGCTCAACGAAGCGCTGCTCAACGCCACGCAGGCGGAGAGCCGCCTGCGGCAGAAGCTGGAGGGCAGCGCCATGGAGGAGAGCCAGCTGCTGGATAAGCTGTGGGAGCGGTACGAGCTGAGCCACAGCGCCGCGCAGGAGCAGCGCATCGAGCTGGAGAGCGTCAGCAAGGCCACCCGCCGCATCGCGGAGCTGAACCGGGAGATCAAGGCGCTGGGCACCCCCAATCTGGGCGCCATCGAGGAGTTCCAGCGGGTCAACGAGCGCTATACCTATCTCTCCGACCAGCGCGCCGACGTGGAAAAGGCCAAAGAGGAGCTGACCGGCGTCATCGACCAGCTGACCAGCCAGATGACGGATATCTTCGGCCGGCAGTTCAAGCTGCTGAACGAGAGCTTTCAGGAGACGTTTCTGGAGCTGTTCGGCGGCGGCAAGGCCCAGCTGGAGCTGGAGGACGAGGGCGACATCCTCAACTGCGGCATCGAGATCAAGGTGCAGCCCCCCGGCAAGCAGCTCAAGACCATCACGCTGCTGTCCGGCGGCGAGAAGGCGTTTGTCGCCATCGCACTGTACTTCGCCATCCTGAAGGTGCATCCCACGCCGTTCTGCGTCATGGACGAGATCGAGGCGGCGCTGGACGAGGCCAATGTGGTGCGGTACGCCCGCTACATGCGGCGTATCGCCGGCAAGACACAGTTTATCGTCATCACCCACCGGCGGGGCACCATGGAGGAGGCCGACGTGCTGTACGGCGTGACCATGCAGGAGAAGGGCGTCAGCCGCATCCTCACCATCAACCTCAACGACATGGCCAAGGAACTGAAGATCAAATAAGGAGGTTCTCACATGGGCTTTTTCAAGAAATTCAAGGAGGCGTGGCTGGCGTCCATGACCTTCGACAGGCTGGACGACGACTTTTACGAGGAGCTGGAGGAGGCGCTGATCCTGGCGGATATCGGCGCGGCCACCGCCGCCGACACGGTGGCGCAGCTGCGCAAGCGGGTGAGCCAGAAGCTGATGACCCGCGCCGACGAGGTGAAGGACGCCCTCCGGGACATTCTGGCGGAGAAGCTGGACGTGGGCGATCCGGCGATGGATCTCAGCACCCGCCCCAGCGTGGTGCTGATCATCGGCGTCAACGGCGTGGGCAAGACCACGTCCATCGGCAAGCTGGCCGCCCGGCTCAAGAGCGAGGGCAAGAAGGTGCTGCTGTGCGCCGGCGATACGTTCCGCGCCGCCGCCGCCGACCAGCTGGAGATCTGGGCGAACCGCGCCGGGGTGGACATCGTCCGCCAGCACGAGGGCGCCGACCCCGGCGCCGTGCTGTTCGACGCGCTGCAGGCCGCCAAGGCCCGCCATGCCGACGTGGTGCTGTGCGACACGGCGGGCCGTCTCCACAACAAGCAGAACCTGATGAACGAGCTGGCCAAGCTCCGCAAGATCATTGACCGGGAGACGCCGGATGCCGCCAAGGAGACGCTGCTGGTGCTGGACGCCACCACCGGCCAGAACGGCCTTATTCAGGCCCGCCAGTTCAAGGAAACGGCGGGGCTTACCGGCATCATCCTGACGAAGCTGGACGGCACCGCCAAGGGCGGCATTGTCATCGCCATCGCCCAGGAGCTGCAGGTGCCGGTGAAGTTCGTGGGCGTGGGCGAGGGCATCGACGACCTGCGGCCCTTCGACGCCAAAGAATTTACAAAAGAACTGTTTTAAGGAGGCGCGACCATGGAACGAGCAGACGGCCGGAAATACAACGAGCTGCGGCCCGTGGAGATGACGGCGGACTTTACGAAATTCGCGGAGGGCAGCGTGCTCATCCGCTGCGGCGACACGATGGTGCTGTGCAACGCCTCGGTGGAGGAGCGGGTGCCGCCCCATGTGCGGCCCGGCCACGGCTGGGTCACGGCGGAGTACTCCATGCTGCCCCGGGCCAACCGGGAGCGCAGCCGCCGGGACGTGGATAAGCTGAAGCTGTCTGGCCGCAGCGCGGAGATCCAGCGGCTCATCGGCCGCAGCCTTCGGGCGGCGGTGGATATGTCCCTGCTGGGCGAGCGCACCGTCACCATCGACTGCGACGTGCTGCAGGGCGACGGCGGTACCCGTACCGCCTCCGTCACCGGCGGCTTTGCGGCGCTGGCGCTGGCCTGCCGCCGCCTGGTGGAGCGCGGCGATATCGGCCGCATGCCCATCCGGCACTATGTGGCCGGCGTCTCCGCCGGCATCGTGGCGGAAACGCCCATGCTGGATCTGCAATACTCGGAGGACAGCCGCGCGCAGGTGGATCTGAACTGCATCATGAACGAGCTGGGTGAGATCATCGAGATACAGGGCACCGGCGAGGGCCGCGCCTTCTCCCTGAAGGAGCAGCAGGAGCTGGTGGAGCTGTGCGCCAGGGGCAACCGGGAGCTCATCCGCAAACAGAAAGAACTGCTGGGGGATATACTGAGATGAAATTTGTACTCGCCTCCCATAATAAGGGAAAGCTGGCCGAGATGCAGGCCGTTCTGGCCGGTCTGGGCGTGGAGGTGGTGATGCCCGCCGAGCTGGGCATCACCGTGGACGTGGAGGAGACGGGGGGGACGTTCGCCGAGAACGCGGCCCTGAAGGCCAAGGCCATCATGACCGCCAGCGGCCTGCCGGCCATCGCCGATGACTCCGGCCTGTGCGTCAGCTGGCTCAACGGCGCGCCCGGCGTCTACTCCGCCCGCTACGGCGGACTGGACGACGACGCGGCACGGTACCGGCTGCTGCTGCAAAATCTGCGGGGCGCCACGGATCGCAGCGCCTATTTCCACACCGCCATCGTCTGCGCGTTCCCCAACGGGGATGTGCTGACGGCGGAGGGCGACTGTCACGGCGCCATCGCCTTCGCCCCCATGGGCGACGGCGGCTTCGGCTACGACCCGGTGTTTCTGGTGCCGTCCCTGCGCAAGACCTTCGCCCAGCTGACGCCGGAGGAGAAGAACGCCATCTCCCACCGGGGCAGCGCCCTGCGGAAATTCGCGGCGGAGCTGGAGAAATACCTTGGAAAAAACGGAAATTTGGAGAAATAAGCTATGGAACTGACAAGCAAACAGAGAGCCCAGCTGCGGGGCCTTGCCAACGATATCGACACCATCGTGCAGGTGGGCAAGGACGGCATCGGCGACAACCTCGTCAAGCAGGTCAACGACGCGCTGGAGGCGCGGGAGCTCATCAAGGGCCGCGTGCTGGAGAACTCCATGCTCACCGCACGGGAGGCGGCGGAGCAGCTGTCTGTTGCCGCCCGCTGCGAGGTGGTGCAGGTCATCGGCAGCAAGTTCGTGCTCTACCGGATGCAGCACGATAAAAGTAAGCGGAAGATCGAGCTGGTGAAGGCCAGACGCGCCGCTGACTGAGATGCGGATCGGCATTTACGGCGGGACGTTCGACCCGCCCCACAACGGACACATCGCGGCGGCGAAGGCCGCCATGGAGCGTCTCTCGCTGGATAAGCTGCTGCTGATCCCCACGTTTATCCCGCCCCACAAGGCGCTGCCGGCGGGGGCGGCATCACCGCGGCAGCGGTACGACATGGCCGTGCTGGCCACGGCGGCGTTGGGCAAAAAGGCCGAGGTGCTGGATATGGAGCTGGAACGCGGCGGCCCCAGCTATACATGGGAGACGCTGCGCCTGCTGCGGAGCCGGTATCCGGAGGACGAGCTGTGGCTGCTGATGGGGTCGGATATGTTCCTGACCCTGCAGGATTGGCGGGAGCCGCGGCAGGTGATGGCGCTGGCCCGCATCGGCGCGTTCAGCCGCATGGAAAGCGGCGAGGCGGACGCCTTTGCCCGGCAGAAGGCGTTTCTGGAGCGGGAATACGGCGCGGATGTCACCGTCATCCCCAACCCGCAGGCGGTGGAGCTGTCCTCCACGGAGGTGCGGCAGGCGCTGGCGCAGGGCGGCGGCGAAGCGCTGCTGCCCCCCGCCGTATACGGCTATGTGCTGCGGGAAAAGCTGTACGGGACGCACAAGACCCTGACGGGGCTGACGCCGGACGAGCTGCGGCCCATCGCCCTGAGCTGCCTCAAGCCCAAGCGGATGCCCCATGTGCTGGGCACGGAGCAGGAGGCGGTGCGCCTTGTCCGCCGCTACGGCGGCGACGAGACGCAGGCCCGCATCGCGGCGCTGCTCCACGACTGCACGAAGAAGCTGGACATGGCGGAGCAGCTGGCGCTGTGCGCGGCGTATGATATCCCGCTGGACGAGCTGGAGCAGCGGGCGCTGAAGCTGCTGCACAGCAAGACCGGCGCTGCCGTCGCCCGCCGCGTGTTCGGCGTGGAGGACGCGGTGTACGACGCCATCTGGTATCACACCACCGGCAAGCCGGACATGACCCGGCTGGAGAAGATCATCTATCTGGCGGACTACATCGAGCCCAGCCGGGACTTCCCCGGCGTGGAGGAGCTGCGTAAGGCCGTGTACGAGGATCTGGACCACGGCCTGCTGCTGGGCCTGACCATGACCATACAGGAGATGGAGGAGATGGGGAACCCCGTCCACCATCTGACCCGCGATGCGCGGGACTACTTATTGAAAAGAGGGATACGATGAAAACACCGAAGGAACTGGCCCTGCTGGCGGCCCGCGCACTGTCCGACAAGAAGGGTAGGGAGATCCAGGCGCTGGAGATCGCCGATCTGACCACGCTGGCGGATTATTTCGTGCTGGCCACCGGCTCCAGCAACACCCAGATCAACGCGCTGGTGGACAACGTGGAGAAGGTGCTGCACGAGGAGGCCGGCGAGGAGCCGCTGCACCGGGAGGGCTACCGCGGCGGTACTTGGGTGCTGCTGGACTACGGCTGCATCGCCGTCCATGTGTTCAACCACGAGGCACGGGAGTTCTACGGGCTGGAGCGCCTGTGGCGGGACGGTAAGCCGCTGGATCTCACCGGCGTCACCGACGACCACGAATAAGCGGAAAATAAAAAGCATCAGGCCGCTTTCAGCGGCCTGATGCTTTCTTGCGCCCCGCAGGGGGCATTACTTCTTCCTCGGATACGGCTGCGGCGTGTCGGTGCGGCACAGCAGATAGTCCGCGCTGACGCCGTAAAGGTCGGCCAGCGCGCACAGCAGCTCATCCGTCAGCGGCTGCGTCCCCGTTTCCACATAGCTGTATTTGCGCTGCGTGATGCCGATGGCGTCCGCCACCTGCTGCTGCGTCATGTCGTGGTCATCACGTAGATCCTTGATGCGATTCCGCATGTCAACACCCCTGTCTGCCGGTCATTCTGCCCACACGATAAGCCGGACAGGATATGGCCCGTCACGGTATGATGCGCACTACGTCGTTGGGCGTGCAGCCCACCAGGCAGCACAGCTTTTCCAGCGTGACCATGGTGATGTTCCGGTTCTTCTTCAATGAATCCAGCGTCTTGTTGTCGATGCCGTTTTGCAGCAGATAGTACTGGGATACGCCATTTCTGCGCATCGTCTCCCACAAAGGACTGTAATCAAAAATGGCGTTCACCCCCTGTGCCGCAGATACGTTTATTATATGGGAAAATACCAAAATCAATATTGTGGATATATGCACAATGTGATATACTGGGGGCGGGGGGTGGAAAAATGGCAGACTACAAAGCCATGTATCTGGCGGCGATGGACGCCATGGAGCAGGCGGTGACACTTCTCATCGAGGCCCAGCGCAGGTGCGAGGAACTGTATGTGACCTCCTGCGCCCGTGAGGAGGAGCTTCTGTGTAAAAATTGTCATTATGACGAAAAAGAGGGCTTGACAATCGGCAAAAAAGAGATAAAATAAGCCTTGATATCACAAGATGCAAGGATGGGAAAAAGACGAAGCAGGCCCGCCGAAAGAGAGCCGGCGGCTGGTGTGAGCCGGTGGGGGCGCTTCGCTGTACTGGCCCCGGAGCATCCCGCCTGAACAGGGCGGGACGGAAGCGCACCGTTACAGGCGCGGCCCCTTACAAGAGGGGGACTGAGCGCCGTCCGGGCGACCGGCGGCGGCAGCAGGGTGGTAACACGTCATGACACGTCCCTGACCGTTGAAAACGGTCAGGGATGTTTTTTTGCAGACAGAAAAATTCAGATATTGTAAGGAGAAGCAGCATGAATTACGATTTTGCGGCCATTGAAAAGAAGTGGCAGGCCAACTGGGAAAAGACCAAGCCCTACGCCGCCGTCACCGGCGACAAGCGCCCCAAGTTCTACGGACTTATCGAGTTCCCCTATCCCTCCGGACAGGGCCTGCATGTGGGTCATCCCCGGCCCTTTACCGCCATGGACATCGTCACCCGCAAAAAGCGGATGGAGGGCTACAACGTCCTGTTCCCCATCGGCTTTGACGCCTTCGGCCTGCCCACGGAGAACTACGCCATCAAGAACCACATCCATCCGGCTGTGGTGACGAAGAACAACATCGCGAACTTCACCAGCCAGCTGAAGATGCTGGGCTATGGCTTCGACTGGGATCGCTGTGTGGACACCACCGACCCCAACTATTACAAGTGGACGCAGTGGATCTTCCTGCAGATGTTCAAGCACGGTCTGGCCTACAAGACCACCATGCCCGTGAACTGGTGTACCAGCTGCAAGTGCGTGCTGGCCAACGAGGAAGTGGTCAACGGCGTGTGCGAGCGCTGCGGCAGCGAGGTCATCCGCAAGGAAAAGAGCCAGTGGATGCTGAAGATCACCGCCTATGCCCAGCGGCTCATCGACGATCTGGACGACGTGGACTTCATCGAGCGCGTGAAGATCCAGCAGCGCAACTGGATCGGCCGCTCCACCGGCGCCGAGGTGACGTTCAAGACCAACGTGGACGATGAGGTCACGGTGTACACCACCCGTGCCGACACCCTGTTCGGCACCACCTACATGGTCATCTCCCCGGAGCATCCGCTGCTGAAGAAGTGGCAGCCTCTCATCAAAAACTGGGACGCCGTGGCGGCGTATCAGGACGAGGCGGCTCACAAGTCCGACTTTGAGCGCGGCGAGCTGAACAAGGAAAAGACCGGCGTGCGGCTGGAGGGCATCGAGGTCATGAACCCCGTGACCCATCAGGCCCTGCCCATGTTCGTGTCCGACTATGTCCTCATGGGCTACGGCACCGGCATCGTCATGGGTGTGCCCGGCCACGACCAGCGCGACTGGGAGTTCGCCAGGAAGTTCGGCCTGCCCATCATCGAGGTGGTCAAGGGCGGCGACATCACCAAGGAGGCCTTCGTGGCCAAGGACGACAGCGCCGTCATGGTCAACTCCGGCTTCCTCAACGGCATGACCGTGAAGGAGGCCATCCCCGCCATGAAGAAGTATGTGGTGGAGCAGGGCTTCGGCAAGGAGAAGGTCAACTACAAGCTGCGCGACTGGGTGTTCTCCCGCCAGCGCTACTGGGGCGAGCCCATCCCCCTGGTGAACTGCGAGAAGTGCGGCTGGGTGGCTCTGCCGGAGGAGCAGCTGCCGCTGGTGCTGCCGCAGGTGGAGAGCTACGAGCCCACCGACGACGGCGAGAGCCCCCTGAGCAAGATGACCGACTGGGTCAACACCACCTGCCCCTGCTGCGGCGGCCCCGCCAAGCGCGAAACGGACACCATGCCCCAGTGGGCCGGTTCCAGCTGGTACTTCCTGCGGTATATGGATCCCCACAACGACAAGGCGCTGGCCAGCAGGGAGGCGCTGGACTACTGGTCTCCCGTGGACTGGTACAACGGCGGTATGGAGCATACCACCCTGCATCTGCTGTACTCCCGGTTCTGGCATAAGTTCCTGTACGATATCGGCGTGGTGCCCACCAAGGAGCCCTACGCCAAGCGCACCAGCCACGGCATGATCCTGGGCGAGGGCGGCGAGAAGATGTCCAAGTCCCGCGGCAACGTGGTAAACCCCAACGACATCGTGGCGCAGTACGGCGCGGACACCATGCGTCTGCACATCATGTTCATCGGCGATTTCGAGAAGGCCGTCAGCTGGAGCAACGAGGCCGTCAAGGGCAGCAAGCGCTTCCTCGACCGCTGCTTCAACCTGCAGGATATCGCCGCCGCCGAGGAGGGCGTCTCCGCCAAAAACGAGTCCATCGTCCACAAGACCATCAAGAAGGTGACGCAGGACATCGACGAGCTGAAGATGAACACCGCTATCGCCGCCATGATGACCATGGTCAACGAATTCTACGCCAACGGCTGCTCCAAGGGTGATGTGGAGATGCTGTGCCTGCTGCTGAGCCCCTTCGCCCCCCATATGGTGGAGGAGATGTGGGAGAACATGGGCTTTGCCGCCAAGTACGGCAAGATGGCCATGCAGATGGCGTGGCCCGCCCATGACGAGGCCAAGACCGTGGACTCCCATGTGGAGATGGCCGTGCAGGTCAACGGCAAGCTGAAGGGCACCGTCACCGTCCCCATGGACAGCGGCGAGGCCGCCGTGGTGGCCGCCGCCATGGACACCGACAAGGTGAAAAAGGCCGTGGAGGGCATGTCCGTGGTCAAGACCATTCTGGTGAAGAACAAGCTGGTGAACCTCATCGTCAAGCCTGCCAAGTAAAATCGTAGTTTTTTGCGGGAAATAGCTTGACAAGGCGCCATTTCATCGGTATAATACACCCGTTAGTCATGCGAATGGCTCTTAAAGAGCACCCAGGATCGAGCCGGGTGCATCGGAGGGAGGGAAATATAGATGTCTGAAGTCCACGTCAAGGAAGGCGAGTCCCTGGACAGCGCTCTGAAGCGTTTCAAGAGAAGCTGCGCCAAGGCAGGCGTTCTGGCCGAGGTGCGCAAGAGAGAGTGCTATGAAAGCCCCAGTGTCAAGCGCCGCAAGAAGTCCGAGGCCGCGCGCAAGAACCGCAATAAGCGTTATTATTGATCCCATAAGAGCCTGAGGGTACGCCCTCAGGCTCTTTATCTTACCGCAGGGCATGAAAAAAGGAGACGGGCATGACCCGTCTCCCGCTTTATTCTGCTTCTGTGTCCGCTTCAGCGGGCCGCTGCGCCGCCTCGTACTCCGCCAGCGCCTGCGCCAGCACCTTTTTGTCGTGGCGGCTGTGTACCTGCGTCAGATCGAACTTCTCCCACAGGTCGGGGCGCCGTGCCATGGTGCGCTTGTAGCTCTCCCGGGTGCGCCAATCCGCCACGTTGCCGTGATGACCGCTGAGCAGCACCTCCGGCACCTTGCGGCCGTGCCACTCCTCGGGCCGGGAGTACTGGGGGTACTCCAGCAGACCGTTCCAGTGGCTCTCGTCGGTGTAGCAGCTCTCCTCCGGCAGGACGCCGGGCGCCATGCGGCACAGGCAGTCTGCCAGCGCCATGGCCGGGATCTCGCCGCCGGTGACGACGAAATCGCCCATGGAGATCTCCTCGTCCACACACTCGTCAAGAAACCGCTGGTCCACACCTTCATAGTGGCCGCAGACTAAGATCAGATGGTCATACTGTGCCTTCAGCTCCCGTGCCACCTGCTGGGTCAGTACCCGGCCGCAGGGGGACATATAGATGGTGTGTACCCGCCCGCCGGCCTCGTCGCAGATATGCTGCCAGCAGCGGTACAGCGGATCGGCCTGCATCACCGCGCCCCGCCCGCCGCCGTAGGGGTAATCATCCACCTGCATCTGCTTGTTGGTGGTGAACTCCCGGATCTGGTGTGTGCGGATGGTGACGAACCCCCGCTCCTGCGCCCGTCCGATGATGGACGCCTTCATCATGGCGTCCACCGCGTCGGGGAACAGAGTCATAATGTCAATCCTCATCGGTGGCCAGTCCTTTCATCATGCGAACGCGGATGACCTCCGCATCCGGGTCGGCGGAGACGATGAACACGTCAGGCACGGCGGGGATCAGGTACTCGTGGGCGCCGCCCCGCACCTGATAGACCTTGTGGGCCGGGTAGGACAGCACCTTGTCCAGCCGTCCGAGCTCCTCGCCGGTGGCATCGTCCACCACGGCGCAGCCCTCCAGCTCCTCGTCGAAGAACTGCCCCTTGGGCAGATGGGCGTCGGTGCGGCGGATGGCCACGGTACGGCCCTTCAGCGCCAGCGCATCGTCCATGGTATCCACACCGGGCAGTGTCAGCAGCACCGTGGACTTGTGGACGCGGGCGGCGGCGACCTTCGCCTCCTTCCCGTTGATATACAGAGTGCGGAACGAGGAGATGAATGCCGGATCAAAGCCGGCGGGGTTCACCTTCACCTCGCCCCGGATGCCGTGGGCGTTGACAACGGTGCCCACCGTAATGAACTCAGGCCGCATACCGCGCCCTCCTTAGCAGAGAATATCAGGCCAGCATCCCGAACAGGGTAAAGCCCAGCTGGAAACGGAGCATGTAGTACAGCGCCGCGCCGCCCACGGAGAAGATGATGCCCAGCAGCGCGCAGGTACGCCCTGTTCTGGCATAGCGCACCGCACCCAGCACCACGCCGATGAGATCGGACAGGAACGGCAGCGCCGTGAGGATGGTCATGGGCCACACCGCCGTCCACGGCGTATAGTCGCCCACGGTCAGGGAAAAGACCAGCAGGCCCGCCAGATCGTAGGCAAAGAACGGCAGGATCAGATTGAAGATGCCGTGCAGCAGTGAGCGGATGTCCGGACGCAAGGCGTTTTCCCTTCTTTCTCCGGGGCCGGAAATGCCCCGTCAGACTTCAAAAATCAACTCAGTATACCATATCTGGCCTTTCGACGCAATGCCGGATTTTTCCGGCGGGGCAGGGGCGGGGCGCGGTACGCCGCCGCACCCATATTTTGTGCCGGGAGGGGCAGCGGCCGACACTATATCTTGTGGGCGGCGGAGACGCTTTTGGGCAGGATACACAAAAATCATCTCTGCTTTTTGGCAGGAGTTTTTCTATATTTTGGTTTTATCCTCTTGCAATGGCACAAGATGTAGTGTATGATGGAACCAAGACATTCGTACCTATCCCCTATATATGGGACAAGAGATAGAAAAACGACGAAGGAGGATGCCCCATGAGGATCATTAAGAGAAACGGCGCCGAGGTGGGCTTCGATATCACCAAGATCATCATTGCCGTCACAAAGGCCAACGAGGCTGTGGAGGAGGCGGATCGGATGACGCCGGTGCAGATCCAGCGGATCGCCGAGTCCGTGGAGCTGCAGTGCCAGAAGATGAACCGCGCCCCCACCGTGGAGGAGATCCAGGACATGGTGGAGCACTACATCATGGCCCACGGCGCCTTCGAGGTGGCCAAGCACTACATCACGTACCGCTACACCCGTTCTCTGGTGCGTAAGTCCAACACCACCGATGACAAGATCCTTAGCCTGATCGAGTGCAACAACGAGGAGGCCAAGCAGGAGAACTCCAACAAGAACCCGGTGGTGAACTCCACCCAGCGTGACTACATGGCCGGCGAGGTCAGCCGCGACATCACCAACCGCATTCTGCTGCCCAAGGACATCGTGGACGCCCACAACGAGGGCATCATCCACTTCCACGACACGGATTACTACGCCCAGCATATGCATAACTGCGATCTGGTGAATCTGGAGGACATGCTGCAGAACGGCACCGTCATCACCGGTACGCTCATCGAAAAGCCCCACAGCTTCGCCACCGCCTGCAACATCGCCACCCAGATCGTGGCGCAGGTGGCCAGCAACCAGTACGGCGGGCAGTCCATCTCCCTGACCCATCTGGCTCCCTTCGTGCAGGTGAGCCGGGAGAAGATCCGCGCCAACGTCCGGGACGAGTTTGACGCCGTGGGCGTGTCGGTGACGGAGGATCAGATCAACTCCGTGGCGGAAAAGCGCCTGCGGGAGGAGATCCGCCGCGGCGTGCAGACCATCCAGTATCAGGTGGTGACGCTGCTGACCACCAACGGACAGGCCCCGTTCATCACCGTGTTCATGTATCTGGGCGAGGCCCGGAACGAGCGGGAGAAGGCCGATCTGGCCGTCATCATTGAGGAGATGCTGCTCCAGCGGTATCAGGGCGTGAAGAACGAAAAGGGCGTGTGGGTCACCCCGGCGTTCCCCAAGCTCATCTATGTGCTGGAGGAGGACAACATCCGCGAGGACAGCAAGTACTGGTACCTGACGAAGCTGGCGGCCAAGTGCACCGCCAAGCGCATGGTGCCCGACTATATCAGCGAGAAGAAGATGCTGGAGCTGAAGGTGGATAAGAACGGGCAGGGCCACTGCTACCCCTGCATGGGCTGCCGCAGCTTCCTGACCCCCTATGTGGATGAAAACGGCCAGCCCAAGTACTACGGCCGGTTCAATCAGGGCGTGGTGACGGTGAACCTGCCGGATATCGCCCTCAGCTCCGGCGGCAACATCGAAAAGTTCTGGCGCATCTTCGACGAGCGCATGGAGCTGTGCCACCGGGCGCTGCTGTGCCGCCATGAACGGCTGAAGGGTACGCTGTCCGATGCCGCGCCCATCCTGTGGCAGTACGGCGCCTGCGCCCGCCTGAAGAAGGGCGAGCCCATCGACAAGCTGCTGTACGGCGGCTACTCCACCATCTCCCTGGGCTACGCGGGCCTGTACGAGTGCGTGAAGTACATGACCGGCAAATCCCACACCGACCCCAGCGCCACCCCCTTTGCGCTGGAGATCATGAACGCGCTGAACGCCGCCTGCAAGAAGTGGAAGACCCAGCACAACATCGACTTCTCCCTGTACGGCACGCCGCTGGAGTCCACCACCTATAAATTTGCCAAGTGCCTGCAAAAGCGATTCGGCGTGGTGGAGGGCATCACCGACAAGGGCTATATCACCAACAGCTACCACGTCCATGTGACGGAGCCTATCGACGCCTTCAAGAAGCTGGAGTTCGAGGCCCAGTTCCAGCACCTGTCCCCCGGCGGCGCCATCAGCTATGTGGAGGTGCCGGACATGCAGAACAATCTGGACGCGGTGCTGGAGGTCATGAAGTTCATCTACGACCACATCATCTACGCCGAGCTGAACACCAAGAGCGACTATTGTCAGGTGTGCGGCTGGGACGGCGAGATCGAGATCGTGGAGCGGGACGGCAAGCTGATCTGGCGCTGCCCCCAGTGCGGCAACACCGATCAGGACAAGATGAACGTGGCCCGGCGCACCTGCGGCTACATCGGCACCCAGTTCTGGAATCAGGGCCGCACGCAGGAGATCAAGGATCGCGTGCTGCACCTGTAAGCAAGACGCGGAAAAAGGCGGGCGGACGCCCGCCTTTTTCCGCCTGTTCATAATCCCTTCATATTTATCGGGTATCATCCCATCCACAGGAGGCCGCTATGCATTACGGAGAACTGAAAAAATGTGATATCGCCAACGGCATCGGCGTGCGGGTGACGCTGTTTGTCTCCGGCTGCACCAACCACTGCCCGGACTGCTTCCAGCCCCAGACATGGGACTTCGACTATGGCCGGGCGTTCACCGACGAGACGAAGGCGGAGATCTTCGCCGAGCTGGACAAGCCCTTTGTCAACGGACTGACGGTGCTGGGCGGCGAGCCCTTTGAGCCCCGGAACCAGCGGGAGCTGCTGCCCCTGCTGCGGGAGGTGCGGGAGAAGTACCCGGATAAGACCATCTGGTGCTTTACCGGCTTCCGGCTGGAGGACGAGCTGCTGCGCAGCGGCAGCTATCCCCGGTGCGAGGTGACGGACGAGCTGCTGGCCTGCATCAACGTGCTGGTGGACGGGCGGTTTGTCAAAGAGCTGAAGGACATCTCCCTCCAGTTCCGGGGCAGCCGGAACCAGCGGGTCATCGACATGGATCGCACCCGCGAAGCAGGGAAGATCACTATTTGGGAAAAGCTGCGGAAATGAGGTATACACATATGAAAAGAGGTATTGCGCTGCTGATGGCGCTGGTCATGGCGCTGGCGCTGACGGCCTGCACACAGACGCCCCCGCCGAACCGCGGCGATGTGGAGGGCGCGGCGGAGCCGGACGCGGGGTACAGCGCAGGAGATGCGGATATCGTACAGCTCAATGGGTTTCGCTCCATTCATATTGACTGGACGTCCGGCCATGTGACGGTGGAGCTGTACGACGGACAGGGCATCGAGCTTTCGGAGACGATGATGGACGGCGGCGATGTGTCGCTGAAGATGGAATGGCGGGTGGACGAGGATGACAGCACGCTGGACATCCTCTCCCAGCCGCTGACGGTCAGCGCCTCGGAGAAAAAGCACCTGACGGTGAAGCTGCCCCGCAGCATGGTGCTGCACGAGCTGGATATCAGCGCGGTCAGCGCCGATGTGTCCGTGGATCTGACGGAGGAGGACACGCTGACGCTTCAGGAGCTGGATGTGTCCAGCGTCAGCGGCACGGTCACGGTGCATGCCGCCAACGCCGAGGAGATCTCGCTGTCCACCACCAGCGGAGCCATCGGCGGCAGCGTCCGCACTGGACAGCTGGAGATCGACAGCGTCAGCGGCTGTGTGGAGCTGATGCTGGATGTCCTGCCGGCAAAGCTGGAGGCGGAGACGACCAGCGGCGATGTGACGCTGACGCTGCCCGCGCAGCCCGACGTACCGGTGTGCATCGTCACCCGGACGGTCAGCGGCCAGCTCCGCAGCGAGGTGGGCAGTACGCCTGACGCGGCCAACCTCTGGGAGCTGGAGACGGTCAGCGGCAGCATGACCGTTTCCGTGGCAAAATAGGGTGAAATAAAGGGAAATATCCCCCGGCAAAAGCCGGGGGATATTTCCTTATAAAATTTCAAACAATTTCAAATAATTACAGGAATACGGCCAATTACATGAATTCGGAAAATTTCTGCCGGAACAGTTCGTCTGCTGTGTCGTGCAGTTCTGTGCAGAATGTATCGTAGGCCGTCAGGAGCCGCAGGGCCTCCGGGGTCAGGGACGCGCCGCCGCCGCCCTTTCCGCCGGTGGTGGAGGACAGCAGCGGGAAGCCCAGCGCCTTCTCCGAGTTTTTGATGACCGTCCACGCCTTGGAGTAGGCCATGTCCATGCTCAGCGCCGCGGCGCGCAGCGAATGAAGCCGCTGCACCGCATGCAGCAGCCGGGCCACGCCGGGGCCGAAGCACTTGGCATCGGTGAACAGGCGGCAGGACAGGTTGTACGTCATTTTTGTATCCATACCGCTATTGTAGCAGGAGGAGCGGGATACGTCAACGGGGATTGACCTTTTTGCGGCAAAGTGTTATTCTACCGTTGATATAAGGCATATAACCGTACAGAAGAACGAGGTCTTTGTATGCGAGTATTGATACGCGGCGCAGGGGATATCGCCACCGGCGTCGCCCTGCGGCTGTACCGCAGCCATATGGAGGTCGTCATGACCGATCTGCCCGCGCCCACCGCCATACGGCGGACGGTGTGCTTTTCGCAGGCCATCGTACTGGGCCGGACGGTGGTGGAGGACGTGACGGCGGCTCACGCGGCCAACGCGGCGGAGGCGGAAGCGCTGCTGGCGCAGGGGATCGTCCCGGTGCTGGCCGATCCGGAATGCCGGTGCCGTCAGGCCCTGCGGCCCGACGCGGAGGTGGACGCCATTCTGGCCAAGCGGAATCTGGGCACGGCCATTACCGACGCGCCGGTGGTTATCGGCATAGGCCCTGGGTTCACCGCCGGGACGGACTGCCACGCGGTGGTGGAGACGATGCGGGGCCATACGCTGGGCCGGGTCATCTATCACGGCAGCGCCCTGCCCAACACCAACATACCCGGCCTGATCGGCGGCTACGCCGGGGAGCGGGTGCTGCGCGCTCCGGCGGACGGCATCTTTCACCAGCTGCTGGACATCGGCGCGGAGGTGAAGGCCGGCGACATCGCCGGTGAGGTGGCGGGCCTGCCCATGCGCTGCACCATCGACGGCGTGGTGCGGGGCATCCTGCCGGAGGGCACGCCGGTACACAAGGGCATGAAATCCGGCGATGTAGACCCCCGCTGCCGCCCGGAGTACTGCACCACCGCGTCGGACAAGGCGCTGGCGGTGGGCGGCGGCGCGCTGGAGGCGCTGCTGCGGCTCAGCGGTGTGCTGCAACAACTGTAAAGCATGGAAACTTGACATCATACAGGAGGAAACGGACTATGGAAACTTACGGGCTGGAGAAGCTGGGACTGGTGAACGCCGGGGCGGTGTACCGCAACCTGACGCCGGCGCAGCTGGTGGAGCATGCCCTGCGCCGGGGCGAGGGCACGCTGTCCAACACCGGCGCGCTGGTGGTAAAGACCGGCAAATACACCGGCCGCAGCGCCAACGACAAGTTCATCGTGGACACCCCCGCCGTCCATGACGACATCGCGTGGGGCAAGGTGAACCGCCCCATCGAGAAGGCGAGGTTCGACGCCATCCGGGCCAAGGTGCTGGCTTATCTGCAGGGCCGGGACGTGTTCGTCTTCGACGGCTTTGCCGGCGCCGACCCCAAGTACACCAAGGCGTTTCGCATCGTCAACGAGCTGGCCAGCCAGAACCTGTTTATCCACCAGTTGCTGCGCCGTCCCACGGCGGAGCAGCTCCGGGATTTCCGCGAGGATTACACCATCATCGCCGCTCCCGGCTTCAAGTGTGTGCCGGACATCGACGGCACCCGCTCCGAGGCCGCCATTCTGGTGGACTACGAGGCCCGCGAGGTGGTGATCTGCGGCACCCGGTATGCCGGCGAGATCAAAAAGTCCGTGTTCTCCGTGATGAACTATGTGCTGCCCAAGCAGGGCGTGTTCCCCATGCACTGCTCGGCCAACATCGGCAAGAACGGAGACAGCGCCGTGTTCTTCGGTCTCAGCGGTACCGGCAAGACCACGCTGTCCGCCGACCCCGCCCGCATGCTCATCGGCGACGATGAGCACGGCTGGGCCGACGATTCCGTGTTCAACTTCGAGGGCGGCTGCTATGCCAAGTGCATCAACCTCAGCCCGGAGGGAGAGCCTGAGATCTACAACGCCATCCGCTTCGGCGCACTGGTGGAGAATGTGGTCATGAACCCCGACACCCGGGAGTTCGATTTTGACGACGACTCGCTGGCAGTCAACTCCCGCGTGGGGTATCCCGTGGAGTATATTCCCAACGCAGAGCTGTCCGGCATGAGTCCCAGCGTGCCCAAGACCGTCATCTTCCTGACGGCGGACGCCTACGGCGTGCTACCCCCCATCAGCAGGCTGAGCCGGGATCAGGCCATGTACTACTTCGTGTCCGGCTTCACCTCCAAGGTGGCCGGTACGGAGATCGGCGTCACCGAGCCGGTGCCTACGTTCTCCACCTGCTTCGGCGAGCCGTTCCTGCCGCTGGATCCCTCCGTGTATGCCGCCATGCTGGCGGACAAGGTGGAGAAGGCCGGGGCCAAGGTGTATCTGGTGAACACCGGCTGGAACGGTACCGGCAAGCGCATGAAGCTCGGCTACACCCGCGCCATGGTGACGGCGGCTCTCACCGGCGATATAGAGAAGAGTGAGTTTGTCACCGACCCCACCTTCGGCGTGGAGGTCCCCACCAGCATTCAGGGCGTACCCTCTGAACTGCTGATCCCCGCCAACACATGGGAGGACAAGGCGGCTTACGAGGCCAGCTGCAAGAAGCTGGCCCGGAGCTTTGCGGAGAACTTCAAGAAATATACCCACATGAGTCCGGAGGTGGCGGCGGCAGGCCCCAAGGTGTGAGACTATGCTGGAGCTGAAGATACTCATTGACGATGTGGACTACAACAGCCTGACGGAGCTGCTGGTGCCGCTGCTGGCGGAGAAGCTGGAAAAGGACGGCAGGGGCGGTATTCTGGGCGGCATACTGGCCGGGAACCAGGACATGGCCGTGGGCATGGCCCGGACGCTGCTGAACACCATGCCGCAGGAGAAGAAGGACGAGCTGGTGGTGCAGCTGCTCACCAGGAACCGGGATAAGCTGCTGCAGAAGGGCAGGGAGCTGGCGGCGAAAAACGGCGTCAGGCTCCAGCTGTGCGACATCGCGGCAAAAAAGATATAAAGAAGCGCCCCCCAGAGCGGGGGCGCTTCTTTATATACGCTTACTTTTTCAGGGCCTGCACGGCGGCGCGGAGGGCATCCACGTTCTCCTGCGTGGTGGCCCAGCTGGCGCAGAACCGCACACCGGAGTGAGTCTCGTCCACTCGCTCCCAATACTCGTAGCCGAAGCTCTTGCCGATCTCGGCCAGCTCATCGTCGGGCATGATGGGGTACTGCTGGTTGGTGGGGGAGTCGAACAGCAGGGGGTAGCCGGCGGAGACGAAGATATCCCGGATCTGGTGGGCCATCTCAATGGCGTGGCGGGAGATCCTGAAGTACAGATCGTCGGTGAACAGGGCGTCGAACTGAACGCCCAGCAGGCGGCCCTTGGCCAGACGGCCGCCCCGCTGCTTCATGATGAAGCGGAAGTCCTTTTTCAGGGACTCGTTCATGATGACCACGGCTTCGCCGAACAGCGCGCCCACCTTGGTGCCGCCGATGTAGAACACGTCGCACAGGCGGGCAAGCTCCGGCAGGGTCAGGTCGGTGCCGTCGGCCATCAGGCCGTAGCCCAGGCGGGCGCCGTCGATGAACAGGGGCAGGCCGCAGCGGCGGCAGGTGTCGTACAGCGCCGTCAGCTCCGCCTTGGTGTACAGCGTACCGCCCTCGGTGGGGTGGGAGATGTAGACCATGCCGGGCTGGACGATGTGCTCGGTGGACTCGTCATTGCGGTGCCAATCCACATAGTCCGCCACCTGCCGGGCCGTGATCTTGCCGTTGGTGGTGGGCAGGGTGATGACCTTGTGGCCGGTGGACTCGATGGCGCCGGCCTCGTGGCAGTTGATGTGGCCGCTGACGGCGGACAGCACGCCCTGCCACGGACGGAGGATGGCGGCAATGACAGTGGTGTTGGTCTGGGTGCCGCCCACCAGGAAGTGTACGTCGGCCTCCGGCGCACCGCAGGCGGCCTTGATCTTCTCCCGCGCGGCGGCGCAGTACTCGTCCTCTCCGTAGCCCACGGTCTGCACCATGTTCGTCTCATTCAGCTTTGCCATCAGGGCAGGGTGGGCGCCCTCCAGATAATCGCTGTTGAAATAGATCATCGCAGTCAAACTCCTTTTCTCCGGAAACGGAACGCTTTGCGCGGGTGTTCCGTCCTATATTGTGTAAGGGGTATTGTACCGTAAATACCGCGTAAAGTAAAGGCAAACTATTAACAATTGGTTACACGTTGCAAATACAACTTGCATTGGCAGGGGAAACCTGCTACAATGGCGCAGGACAAGGAGGCTTGTTATATGAATGATAGACCCAACGGGCGCCGCCGGGAGCGCGGCGCACATTCCCGCGAGGAACTGGCGCAGAACCGCCCCGCCGACTATACCGACAGACCCAGACGCAGCGGCGGCAAGCGCAAAAACGGCAAGGCCCTGTACTACGGCGTGCTGGTGCTGTTGCTGGGCGTGCTGGTATTCTCATCGGTGAAGATCATCAGCTATATGATGGAGAAGAAGGCCAGCGAGCGCAACCAGCGGGAGCTGATCGATCAGGTGGTGACGCCGGTGACGCCCTCCGAGACGGACGGCACCGACAACAGCGGTACCAAGGACAACACCGGCAATACCACCACGGGCAACGAGCCGGACTACATCTCGGTGGATTTCTCCACGCTGCAGGCCAAGTACCCCGATGTGGTGGGCTGGCTCTACTGCGCCAACACCGGCCTGAACTACCCCATCGTGCAGACGGCGGAGGAGGGCGGCGAGTATTACCTGTACCGCGACATCGACGGCTCCAGCAACAAGAACGGCACCGTATTTCTGGACTGGCGCTGCAACTCCGATTTCACCAGCCAGAACAACCTGATCTACGGCCACAACATGAAGACCGGCCGTATGTTCGCGCCCATCGTCAAGTACCGGGATCAGTCCTTCTATGACGCGCATCCCTACATGTATCTGTATACCCCCAATCAGCTGTACAAGGTGAATCTGTTCGCCGGTATGGTGACGCCCCACGATTCCACGGTGTACAGCTACAGCCTGTCTGCAGACTACATCAAGCAGTGCATCGCCAGCTCCACGTTCAAGTCCAGCGTGGGCACGCCCACCGGGAACATCCTGACGCTGTCCACCTGCGCCTACGACTACGACAACGCACGGTATGTGGTCATGGGCGAGCTGGTGCCCATTGACTGGCCCTCCTGAGCGGAGAGCGGACAATAAGACAATTGAGATGAAAGGAGTCCTTTTCCGCGAGGAAAGGGACTCCTTCTGTACACGGGAAAAGCGCCCTCCGGCTTTGCCGGAGGGCGCTTGCGGTTCACAGCACGGTTTCAAAGCAGCGGGCCATGGCGGCGGCCAGATGGCCGCAGTCCTCGGCGCCCATCGTCTCCCATGCGGCGTGCATGGCCAGCTGGGCAAGGCCGATATCCACGGTGCTCACCGGCACCAGCGTGCCGGCGATGCTGCCCAGCGTGGAGCCGCCGGGCAGGTCGGAGCGGTTGGCCATGACCTGCACCGGTACACCGGCATCGGCGCAGACGGCGCGGAACACGGCGCAGGAGCGGCCATCCGTGGCGTAGCGCTGGTTGGCGTTGAACTTGATGACCACGCCGCCGTTCATGCGGGGGCAGTTGCCCCGGTCGGCGTACTCCGGGTGGTCGGGATGGACGGCGTGGGCGTTGTCGGCGGAGACAAGGAAGCTGCGGGACAGCATGGTCTGGAACGTCTCCTCGTCCAGCCCCAGCGCCAGACTGATGCGGCGCAGGATATCCCGCAGGAACGTGGAGGCCGCGCCCTGTTTGGTGGCGGAGCCCACCTCCTCGTTGTCGAAGATGCACAGCACCGGAAGGCTGCCGCTCTCGCCAGCGGATAGGAAGCCCTGCAGGCATCCCCAGACACAGGCCAGATCGTCCAGCTTGGGGGAGAGGATGTACTCGCCGTGGGCGCCCACCACCGTGCCCCGGCCCCGGCAGTACAGGAACAGATCTTGCCCCAGCACGTCCTCCGGACGGACGCCGGCGGCCTCAGCGGCCATGGTCAGGATGGCGGCGTCGGGATCCTCGCCGCTGAACAGGGGGACGGTGTCCACGTTGGCCTGATACTTCATACCGTCGTTGGCGCTGCGGTTCATGTGGATGGCCACGCTGGGGATCACCAGCAGGTCGCGGTCGATATTCACCAGCTTCTCCGCGATGACGCCGTTCTCCCGGACGAAGAGCCGGCCCGCTGCGGACAGGGGACGGTCGAACCATGTGGCCATCAGCATGCCGCCGTACTTCTCGGTATTCAGGCGCACATAGCCGTTGTCGCGCAGCTCCGCGTGCTCCTTGAGCTTGAAGGCGGGGGAGTCGCTGTGGGCGGCGGCCATCATGAAGCCGCCGGTAAGGCGCTCCGGTACACGGAAGGCGATGAGGCTGGAGCTGTTGCGGGTAACGAAATACCTGCCGCCGGGGGCCAGCGCCCAGCGCTCTCCCTCGGGCAGAGGGACATAGCCCGCCGCCGTCAGCTCTGCTGCGGTGTTGGCGATGACATGGTAGCAGCTGGGGCTGCCGGCAATGAAGTCCAGCAGGGGCCGGACAGAGTGCTGTGTCATAGGGAAAAACCTCCTTTGTCCGCGAAAGATGGACAGTTTTGCTGTACGGCATTATAGCACACGGGACGCGGACATGGCAAGCATTGTGTCCCCGGCGGCGAAGCATTGTGCCCCCAGCGGCGAAAGATGCTTGCCAACCGGCCCGTTATCCGTTATAATGTCTACTCACACGACACTGTTTCATGATGGGAAAGGAGGGAGGCGCGCCTGCCGCAGCAGGGCTGCGCATATCTATGGCAGAACAAAACGAACTGAAGCCCGCTGTCGCCCCGCTGTGGACGCGGGACTTTACCATCATCACGCTGGGCAGCGTCGTCTCCATGCTGGGCAACGCCATGTCCGGCTTCGCCCTGAGCCTGCTGGTGCTGGACTATACCGACTCGCCGCTGCTGTACGCCATCTACATCGCCACGTTCACGGCGCCCCAGATCGTCGCGCCTATCTTTTCCGGCGCCATCCTTGACCGCTTTTCCCGGAAGCGCACCATCTACACGCTGGACTTTATCTCCGCGGGCATCTACGCCGCGGCGGCGCTGATCCTCAGTCAGGGGTGGTTCAGCTTCCCGGTGCTGGCGGTGGGGTGCTTCATCATCGGTACCATCAACAGCGTGTACATGGTGGCCTACGAGAGCTTTTACCCCATGCTCATTACGGAGGGAAACTACTCCAAGGCCTACTCCATCGCCAGCGTGCTGGAGACGCTGGCAGCGGTGATGATCCCTATTTCCACCTATCTCTACAACAAGGTGGGCATCGCGCCGCTGCTGGGCATCAACGCTGTGTGCTTCCTCACCGCCGCCATCGCGGAGACGCAGATCCGGGCGGAGGAGAAGTACATCGAGACGCAGCGGGCCACGGCGGCGGAGGGGGAGCCCTCCGCCCGGCGGCTGCTGCGGGACATCCGGGAGGGCTTCGGCTTCCTGTGGAGCGAAAAGGGCCTGCTGGCCGTGGCGTGCTACTTCGCGTTCAGCTCGCTGGCCGGGGGCGCGTCGCAGGTCATCACCCTGCCGTACTTCAAGAGCACCTTCGACAACGGCGAATATGTGTACATGCCGGTGTGGGGCATGATGGTGGTGGGCCGTACCGTGGGCGGACTGGTACACTACAAGGTGCAGCTGCCCACCCACCGGAAGTACGCCATCGCCCTGACGGTGTACATCGTCATCTCCGTGCTGGAGGGCACCTATCTGTACATGCCCGTGCCGGTGATGATGGCCATGTGCCTGTGCAACGGCCTGCTGGGCGTCACCAGCTATACCATCCGCATTTCCGCCACCCAGAGCTATGTACCGGACGAGAAGAAGGGACGGTTCAACGGCGCGTTTAATATGCTGAACACCGTGGGGAGCCTGACGGGCCAGCTGGTGGCCGGCGCGCTGACGGTGATCCTGCCCACGCGGCTGGTGCTGACGGCGTTCATGACCGTGACGGCCGTGGCGGCTGTGATCTTCATCGGCGGGAACCGGAGGGCGGTCAGCGCCATCTACAACCGCCAGCAATAATATGTATATCCGCGGAGGGGCGGTGCTGACTGCCGCCGCCGTGCCATAGACTTACCATAACTGTACAAGGAGGAGCAAGACATGAAGTTTTCCGAGATGCCCTATACCCGTCCGGACGCGGAGGCGTTGAAGAAGCAGCTGAGCCAGCTGACGGAACGACTGAAGAACGCGGTTTCCTATGAGGAGGCGCGGAAGGTCTTTCTGGAGAAGGAGGCGGCGTCCCGCACCGCGGAGACGCAGGCCACATTGGCCTCCATCCGCCACTCCATCGACACCCGCGACGCCTTCTATGACGGGGAGGAGAAGTTCTGGAACACCTTTGGCCCGGAGCTGGAGGAGTATGAGCAGGCGTGGAAGGCGGCCATGCTGGATTCCAAGTTCCGCAAGGACTTTTCCGAGGAGTACGGCGACCTGATGTTCCTGAACGCCGAGATCGCCCGGAAGTGCTTTAAGCCGGAGATCATTCCGGAGATGCAGCAGGAGAACGACCTGACCCAGGAGTACGAGAAGCTGCTGGCCTCCGCCCAGATCCCCTTTGAGGGCAAGACCTACACCCTGTCCCAGCTGACGCCCCTCAAGAGCGACCCCGATGACGCCCGCCGTCTGGCGGCGTGGCAGGCCGACGACAAGTGGGCCATGGAGCACGCGGCGGAGCTGGATGAGCTGTACGACAAGCTGGTACACCTGCGCGATTCCATGGGTAAGAAGATGGGCTACGAGGGCTACACCACTCTCGGCTACTACCGTATGAGCCGCAACTGCTACACCAAGGCGGATGTGGAGAAGTTCCGCGCCGCCGTGCAGAAGTATCTGGTGCCGGTGGCCGACAAGATCTACCGCCGTCAGGCGGAGCGTCTGGGCAAGAGCTACCCCCTGAGCTTCGCGGACGCGGCGCTGGAGTTCCGCTCCGGCAATCCCTGCCCCATGGGCACACCCGACGACATTCTGGCCCAGGGCATGAAGTTCTACGGCGAGCTGTCCCCGGAGACGAAGGAGTTCTTCCGCACCATGCTGGACAACGAGCTGCTGGACGTGCTGAGCACCGAGGGCAAGCAGGCCGGCGGCTACTGCACCAGTCTGGGAGACTACGAGGTGCCCTTCATCTTTGCCAACTTCAACGGCACCCAGCACGACGTGGAGGTGGTGACCCACGAGGCCGGTCACGCCTTTGCCGACTGGACCAACCGCAAGCGCATCCCCAGCAGCTACATCTGGCCGACGCTGGAGGGCTGCGAGGTACACTCCATGAGTATGGAGTTCTTTGCATGGCCGTGGGCCGAGGGCTTCTTCGGCCCCGACACCCGCAAGTTCCTGTACAGCCATCTGGCCGGTGCGCTGACGTTCATCCCCTACGGTACCATGGTGGATCACTTCCAGCACATCGTGTATGAGAAGCCCAGCATGACACCGGCGGAGCGCAACGCCGCATGGAAGGAGCTGACCGGCATCTACATGCCGTGGATCAATATGAGCGACAGCGACCTGCCGTTCTACACCGAGGGCCGCCGTTGGCAGCGGCAGCACCACATCTACTCCAGCCCGTTCTATTATATCGACTATTGTCTGGCGCAGACCGTGGCGCTGGAGTTCTGGGCCATGATCCAGAAGGATCTGGGTGATGCGTGGAAGCACTACATGGCCTACACCTTGCAGGGCGGCAGCCGCACGTTTACCGACCTGCTGAAGAACGCCGGCCTGAAGTCCCCCTTCGACGAGAGCTGCCTGCGGGGCGTCTGCGCCGCCGCCGAGCAGTGGCTGGACAGCTTTGACATGACCGGCATCCGGTAATGGCGGGAGAGAAGAAGCGGCAGGGCCGCCGCGCCCATCTCAACGATTTCTACCGGGACGTGGCGGGAAACTACGTCTACACCGGCACCTGCTACGTCTGCCGTGCCGCCGATGGGGAGCGCGCCGCGCTGCTGCGGCGGCTGTGGCTGCTGACGGCGGTGATGGCGGCGGCGGTAGTGGCCGGCGGGTGCATCTCCGCGCCGGGGATGAGCCGGTGCTTCTATGTGCTGCTGCCCTACGCGGCGGAGGTGGGCCTTACCGGCAGCGTCGTCTGGGCCATGACCCGCTGGCAGGCACGAGAGTACCCCATGCGGGAGTACGTCTACAAGGCCACGGTCCGGGCGCTGCCGGGACGGTGTCTGGCGGAGGCCGTTCTGGCCGGGGCGGGCATCATCGCCGAGACGGTGTACCTGATTTTGTCCGGCAGCGGTGGACGCGGCGCCATGGCGGCGGTGTACCTGCTGCTGAAGGCCGTATCCCTTGCGGCAGCGCTGTTTGCGCGGTATCTGGTGCGGCAAAGCGTCTGGGAGCCCGCAGGCAAAAACGGCGAAATGGTGACAGAATAAGAAAAAAGACTGTACAAGTGCCGCGCCAATATGGTATAATGCACAAAATGGCTGTCCATGCAGGAGACGGCAGGGGACGGCCAAAAAGGGAGTACTCCCTTTTTTCTGTGCACATCGTGCGCAGAAACCCTACTGTGCGCCACGGGTAAACACCCGTTGAAGCAAATAAAAACGAAAAGGAGTTAGATCCAATGAAAAGAGCACTTGCATTGATCCTGTCTCTGGTCATGTGCGTGGGTCTGTTCACCGCCTGCGGCGAGCAGAAGAATCCCGACGGCGGCGATCAGGGTCAGGAGCCGACCACTAAGACGCTCGTGGTCGGTACGCAGAACTTCGATGGTAAGTTCTCCCCCTTCTTCTACACCAACGATTATGAGAACCAGGTCATGAGCATGGTCTTCGACGGCCTGCTGAGTACCGACCGTGAGGGCTCCGTGGTGCTGAAGGGCATCGAGGGCGACGTCCGTCCCTACAACGGCACCGACTACACCTATTACGGTGTTGCCGACTGTGAGATCGTTGAGAACGAGGACGGCACTGTTGACTACAACATCACCATGAAGCCCGGCGTCAAGTTCTCCGACGGCGTGGAGATGACCATCGACGATGTCATCTTCTCCTACTACGTCCTGCTTGACCCCACCTATGACGGCGTGTCCACCCTGTACTCCATCCCCATCAAGGGTCTGGAGGCTTACCGCACCGGTATGGACTCCCGCATGAACCTGATCCTGGCTGCCGGCCCTGACGGCTACACCGCCACCGACTTCTACACCGAGGATCAGTACAACACCTTCTGGGCTGCCTTCAACGCCGCCGGCGTGAAGTTCGCGCAGGAGATCCTGGACTATGTGGTCGCCTCCGGCTATGCCGCCGCCACCGATTCCGTGGCCGCACAGGCTGCCAACTGGGGCTTCGAGCTGGCTGCGGATGCCACCGTTGAGGATTTCTGGGCTGCCATCGTGGCCGCTTACGGCTATGACATCACCGACGAGGGCATCAACAAGGAGACCGCCGGCACCAGCATCTCCGCCCTCATCGAGGCCGAGATCGGTGACGCCTTCTCCGAATACACCGTCGGCGTGCAGACCGGTGAGTCCGCTCCCAACGTTGAGGGTATCGTCAAGACCGGCGATTACAGCATGACCGTCACCCTGACCGAGCTCAATGCCACCGCCATCTATCAGATCCCCGTCACCATCTGCCCCATGCACTACTACGGCGAGACCGATAAGTACGACTACGCCAACAACAAGTTCGGCTTCGACAAGGGCGACCTGTCCCACGTCAAGTCCGTGACCTCCGCCCCTGTCGGCTCCGGCCCCTACACCTTCGAGAGCTATTCCAACGGCGCTGTGACCCTGCAGAAGAACGCCACCTACTGGAAGGGCGAGCCCAAGATCGACACTGTCATCTGGCGCGAGATGCAGGATGTGGATAAGATCCCCGGCGTCGTTTCCGGCACCATCGACATCACCGATCCCTCCTACTCCGCTGAGGCTGCCGAGCAGATCAAGAAGGCCAACTCCAACGGCGAGATCTCCGGTGACGTTCTGCAGACCGATCTGGTGGCCAACCTGGGCTACGGCTACGTCGGCTTCAACGCCAACCGTGTGAAGGTCGGCACCGGCAACGGCGGCGACGAGGCCTCCAAGAACCTGCGTAAGGCCATCGCTACCATTATCGCTGTGTACCGTGACGTGGCTGTGGACTCCTACTACGGTGAGTTCGCCAACGTCATCAACTACCCCATCTCCGACACCTCCTGGGCCGCTCCCCGTGTTACGGACGAGGGCTATAAGGTCGCCTTCTCCGTGGATGTGGACGGCAATGACATCTACACCGACGGTATGTCCGCCGAGGATAAGTACGCCGCTGCCAAGCAGGCCGCTCTGGGCTACTTCGAGGCTGCCGGCTACACCATCACCGACGGCAAGATCACCGCGGCTCCCGCGGATGCCCGCATGGACGCTGAGGTCATGGTCGGCGGCAGCGGCACGGGCGACCACCCCACCTTCATGGCTCTGACCCTGGCCTCCGACGCTCTGAAGGAGCTGGGCTTCAACCTGATCGTCTCCGATATGTCCAACTTCTCCGAGATGACCAACGCCATCAACGCTGGTAACGCGGACATGTTCGCCATGGCGTGGCAGGCCACTCCCGACCCCGATATGTTCCAGATCTATCACAGCCAGGGCGGCTCCAACGAGAAGTCCTACTGGATCAAGGATGCCGAGCTGGATGACCTGATCATGCAGGCCCGTCAGTCCACCGATCAGACCTATCGTAAGACCCTGTACAAGGAGTGCCTGGATATCGTGGCCGACTGGGCTGTTGAGATCCCCGTCTATCAGCGCCAGAACTGCGTCATCATCTCCAGCCAGCGCGTGAACCTGGATACCGTGACGCCCGATATCACTACCTATTGGAAGTGGTACAACGATCTGGAGCTGCTGGATCTGAAGTAAGCGCCTGACCCGTACATCTGATTTTCCTTAAAGGCCCAAAAACCTTTAAGACGGCTACCCTGCGGCTGCAAAGCCGCAGGGTAGCCTATCACCGGACTCTTTTTGCGTATGAGTCAGGCGGTTCGACGTCCGTGCCGGAACGACTGCCTGATACGCAGAATCACATTAAAAAGGACAGCGGCCCCTGGCGCGGGGCGGCTGTCGACAAAACGGAGGGATTGTATGCGCAAATTCTTAGTCAAACGCACACTGCTATCGATTGTGATCCTGTTCTTTGTGACATTCATCATCTATGTGCTGATGCGCTGTCTGCCCGCTTCTTATGTGGAGACGATGGCGCGGCAGTTGTCACAGGCACCCGGCTCCAAGCCCTACGAGGAGTGGCTGGCACAGCTCAACGCCCAGTACGGTCTGGATCTGGACCTGATCCCCGGCTTCTTCGTGCAGCTGAAGAACCTTATCACCGGCAACTTCGGCGACAGCTGGAAGTACACGGTTCCCGTGCTCCAGAAGTTCAACGAGGTCATTTGGGTGTCCTTCATCATGGGCGCGATCTCGCTGGTGTTCGAGCTGCTGATCGCGGTGCCGCTGGGCATCGTGGCCGCTACCAAGCAGTACAGCGTGACCGACTATACCGTCACCACCGTGGCGCTGCTGGGTATGTCCCTGCCGACGTTCTTCTTCGCCACCCTGCTGAAGCTGGTGTTCTCCGTGAAGCTGGGGTGGTTCGATCTGGTGGGCTTGACGGGACGCGACTTCAACTCCCTCAGCCGTTTCGGACAGATACTGGATATGGGCAAGCATCTGGTGCTGCCCATCGTAACGCTGGTGTTCATCTCCATCGGCTCGTGGATGCGCTACGTCCGCACCAACATGCTGGAGGTGCTGAACGCCGACTACATCCGTACCGCCCGCGCCAAGGGCCTGTCCGAGAAGAAGGTGATTTACCATCACGCCTTCCGCAATACGCTGATCCCGCTGGTGACGTTCATCGGCGGCAGCCTGCCCGGCCTGTTCGCCGGCGCGCTGATCACCGAGACGCTGTTTGCCATTCCCGGTATCGGCTACATCTCCTACAACGCCATGGTGGCTGGTGATATCCCGTTCTCCATGTTCTACATGACGTTCCTGGCGATCCTGACGCTGCTGGGCAACCTCATCTCCGACATTCTGTACGCCGTGGTCGACCCGCGGGTGCGCATCGCTTGAGAAGGGAGGACGTGAAGCATGAGTTATTTCGACGATAAGAAGGATAAAGATTTGTCCGCTCCCGGCCATGGGCAGGGAATGCCGGGCACCGATGCCCGCCGCCGCTCCTACGAGCTGAACGAGGAGTACGCCGGCAAGGACAACACGCCCTCCGAGGACAACAAGCCGCAGGAGGATTACTCCCTGAACGACGACCGCCGCGTCAAGGTACTGTCTCCCGGTACGCTGGTGGCCAAGCGCTTTTTCCGCAACCGTCTGGCGGTGGTGGGCCTGACCATTCTGGCCGTCATGTTCATCTTTTCCTTTGTCGGCGGTCTTGTCAGCCCCTACGGGCAGGACGAGGTGTTCTACCGCGACGATATCCAGATGAAGGAGTATGCCGCGCTGTCCGAGAACACAGAGTACCGCTATCTGGTGGCGGACGGACAGGAGTTCGGCGCCGTGCTGCAGGCGCAGCTGACGCTGTACATGGGCAAGGAGGAGTCCTTCACCTACAAGGGCACGACATACACCATCACGGAGGAGGGCGACAGCCTGTATTCCGTGTCGCAGGGCAATACGCTGCTGGCGGTGGCCTATAAGGACATTGTCAACCCCAGCGCTACCGGCGAGAAGTTCAGCTTTACCTTTACCTTCAACGCCCTGAAGGCCCACGTCAACGGCGAGACGGAGTTCACCGCCGAGGGCAAGACCTACGCATTGGACGACGGCAGCGTCATGCTGAACGGCGAGGAGATCGCCTACATCAGCCGCTATGTCATCCAGTCCAAGGTGGCAGGCACCGTGATCTCCAAGGAGTTCAAGGAGCGGGTCATTGAGGCCGCCGAGAAGGGCGAGACGCAGATCGAGTACACCAACGAGAACGGCGATGTCCGCGAGATCCAGCTGGAGTACAACCCCGCCAAGTACCAGTGGTCGATCAAGGAGGGCACCATCACCCGGGTGTTCGACGCCTATTCCTTCCCCTCCGGTACGCATCTGCTGGGCACCGATAAGAACGGCATGGACATGCTGACCCGTCTGATGTACGGCGGCCGCGTGTCCCTGTGCATCGGCTTCATCGTCGTTATCATCTCTGCCACGCTGGGCGTGATCCTGGGCGGTATCTCCGGCTACTTCGGCGGCTGGGTGGATAACCTCATCATGCGTATCGTGGATATCTTCTACTGCATCCCCTCCACGCCCCTGATCATCATTCTGGGCGCGGCCATGGACGGTATGCGCGTAGACCCGCAGGTTCGTATGCTGTACCTGATGCTCATTCTGGGCTTCCTGGGCTGGCCGGGCATCGCCCGCCTTGTCCGCGGTCAGATCCTGTCCCTGCGCGAGCAGGAGTTCATGACCGCCACCGAGGCCTGCGGCATCAGCGTGTCCCGCCGTATCTTCCGGCACCTGATCCCCAACGTCATCCCGCAGCTCATCGTCAACTGCACCATGAGCCTTGGCTCCACCATTATCACCGAGGCGACCCTGTCCTTCCTGGGCCTGGGCGTCAAGTTCCCCTTCGCCTCCTGGGGCAACATCATGAACGACGTGTCCAACTCCTACGTTCTGACGGAGTACTGGTTCATCTGGATCCCCGCCGGCATCTGCCTGATGCTGACCGTGCTGGGCTTCAACTTCGTGGGCGACGGTCTGCGTGACGCGTTCGACCCGAAGATGAAGCGCTGAGAAAGGAGAGGATCGGAATGGCTAAGAAACACAACGACGGTTATCTGTCAGCAAAGGAATCCCGCCGCATCTCCAAGGAGAACCGTAGGATCACCAACGAACTGGAGAAGAAGCGGAAGCGGAAAAACGTGCCGGAGGCGGAGTACCTGACCCAGATGCACGATCCCCGCAACGCCGTGGAATTCGATAACCTCCACACCTACTTCTTCACCGACACCGGCGTGGTCAAGTCCGTGGACGGCGTCAGCTTCTCCGTGCCTATCGGAAAGACTGTGGGCGTGGTGGGCGAGTCCGGCTGCGGTAAGTCCGTTACCAGTCTGTCCCTGATGCAGCTGCTGCAGCGGCCGCAGGGTCAGGTGGTGGAGGGCGAGATCCGCCTGAATCTGGGCAATAAAGCCTACGACGTTACCAAGACCCCCGACTCCGTGATGCAGCACCTGCGGGGCAACATCGTCTCCATGATCTTTCAGGAGCCTATGACCGCACTGAACCCGGTGTTCCGTATCGGCGACCAGCTGGACGAGGTCATCGCCCTCCACGGCGAGAAGAGCCAGACGGAGGAGCAGATCAAGGCCCGCTCCGTCCAGCTTCTGGAGATGGTGGGCATTGCCAACAGCGAGGGCGTGTATAAGAACTTCCCCCACGAGCTGTCCGGCGGTATGCGCCAGCGCGTCATGATCGCCATGGCACTGGCGTGCAGCCCCCGGCTCATCATCGCGGATGAGCCGACCACGGCGCTGGACGTGACCATTCAGGCGCAGATCCTCGATCTGCTGCGGAATCTGAAGGATAAGATCAATTCCTCCATTATGTTCATCACCCACGATCTGGGCGTCATCGCCGAGATGGCGGACTATGTGGTGGTTATGTACGCCGGCCGTATCGTGGAGCAGGGCACGGCGGAGGAGATCTTCGCACACCCCGCCCACCCCTACACCATCGGTCTGATGGCCTCCAAGCCTGTGGTGGGCCGTCAGGTGGAGAAGCTGTACTCCATTCCCGGCAAGGTGCCCAACCCCATCAACATGCCGGATTACTGCTACTTCAAGGATCGCTGCGAGATGTGCGTGGCACAGTGCAGCGGCGAATATCCCTGCGAGGTCAGCATTTCCCCCACTCACAAGGTCAGCTGCTACCGCTATTACGACGGCAAGCGGCCCGATCTGGAGGAGCAGGTGGAGAAGGAAGTGACCGGCAGCGCCGACAATGGAAAGGAGGGTGAATAAGATGCCGTTTTGGAAAGCTGGTAAAAACGACGATCAGGTGCTGGAAGACCTGAAGGAGACCCAGAAGCAGAACGCCGATGAGTTCATCAAGGAGCAGGAGCACCCCAACAAGGCCAGAAAGTCCTCGCTGGCCATCGACAGTGATTTCACCCCCGTGGAGTACGATCCCCAGTACATTCTGCAGGTCAACCACCTGAAGAAGTATTTCCCCATCAAGGGCGGCATGGTATCCAAGACCGTGGGCTACGTCAAGGCTGTGGACGGCGTGACGTTCAACCTCAGGCGCGGCACTACCATGGGTCTGGTGGGCGAGTCCGGCTGCGGCAAGACCACCACCGGCCGCACCATCCTCCGGCTGTACGATGAAAAGACCTCCGGTCAGGTGCTGTTCAACGGACAGGAGGTCTACGACCTGTCCGCAAAAGAGATGCGCGCCATGCGCACCAAGATGCAGATCATCTTCCAGGATCCGTTCTCCTCGCTGTCGCCCCGTATGCCGGTGGGCGAGATCATCGGCGAGGCCGTGCGTGAGCACAATCTGGTGCCGAAAGAGGAGTTCGACGACTATATCGACAAGGTCATGGACAACTGCGGTCTGCAGCCCTTCCACAAGGATCGCTATCCCCATGAGTTTTCCGGCGGCCAGCGGCAGCGTATCTGCATCGCACGGGCGCTGGCGCTGAACCCCGAGTTCATCGTCTGCGATGAGCCGGTGTCCGCGCTGGATGTGTCCATTCAGGCGCAGATCATCAATCTGCTGAAGGATATTCAGGAGAAGTACAACCTGACGTATCTGTTCATCAGCCACGACCTGTCCGTGGTGGAGCATATCTCCGACACGGTGGGCGTCATGTATCTGGGCAATCTGGTGGAGTACGGCGCCACGGAGGACATCTTCCGCAACCCGCTGCACCCCTACACCAAGGCCCTGTTCTCCGCCATTCCGGTGCCCGATCCCACGGTGAAGATGAACCGGATCGTGCTGGAGGGCAGCATCCCGTCCCCCGCCAATCCGCCCAAGGGCTGTAAGTTCCACACCCGCTGCGCCAACTGCATGGAATGCTGCAAGGAGGAGATCCCCGTCCAGCGCGAGCTGGAGCCGGGCCACTTTGTGGCGTGCCATCTGTACGATAAGTGATGGCGAAGAAGCGGACGTATCAGGACGACGATGGGCGCACCATCGCCGATATGAGCGGCATCGAGCCGTCGCCTATGCTGTTCCCCCGCCGCCCCAAAAAGGAGGGGCGGCCCCAGACGCCGCAGAGCGACAGCGACCGTCCGTGGGAGGGGCAGGAGCAGTTCACCGACGAGCAGCGCCGTGCCGCCATGGGCGGCGCACTGAAGGCGGCCATGCTCATCGCCGGCGTGTTTATCGCCGCCGGGGCGGTGGCCATCCTCGTGATGCAGCTGATCTGGAACCATTAAAGCTAAAACCGGCGTTGATGTCAGCGCCCCATACGACCCCCGCAGCAGCGGCCCGTTGGCCCTGTCTGCGGGGGTCTTTTTTTGCGCGCCGGCATATTCGGGGACGAGCCGTCATACAACTGAATATCACACAGGAGGGGGAGCGGAGCATGGAGTTGAGTTATGCCATTGCGCGCTATGAACAGGCGCTGGAGCTGCTGCCGGTGCGCTGGCAGCAGCTGGCGCGCCGTCTGCCGGACTGGCGCAAGGCACAGGCGGAGGAGTTCCGGCTGCGGACGGGACGGCCTATGACGGTTGTGACCTGTGAGGGGGAAATACTTGTCAGCGATGAATTGCCAAGGGCGTTGGTCACACAATCCGATTTGGAGCAGCTATGCGACATGGTGACGGGCTACTCCCGCTACGCCGTGTCGGAGACGCTGAGCAAGGGCTACCTCATCGGGCGCGGCGGCTTTCGGGTAGGCGTCTGCGGCACCGCCGTCCTGCGGGACGGCGTCAACACCAATCTACGGGACATCTCCTCCGTGACGGTGCGCATCAGCCGGCAGGTGCGGGGGACAGCGGAGCCGCTGCTGACGGAGCTGTGGGGGCCGGAGGGCTTCCGGAGCACGCTGCTGCTGGCGCCGCCGGGTGCGGGCAAGACCACCCTGCTGCGGGACATGATCTGCGCCCTGTCCGACGGCAGCGAGACGCGGCCCGCCTGCCGCGTGGGGGTGGTGGACGAGCGGGGCGAGCTGGCCGCCATGTACCGGGGCGTGCCACAGCTGGAGGTAGGAACCCACACCGACGTGCTGGACGCTTGTCCCAAGGCGATGGGGATCACCATGCTGCTGCGGGCGGCCAACCCGCAGATCATCGCGGTGGACGAGATCACGGCGGAGGAGGATCTGCGGGCCATGCTGGCTGCCGCCAACTGCGGGGTGAAGCTGCTGGCCACCATTCACGCAGCCGATCGGGAGGAGCTGGAACGCAAGGCGCTGTTTGCCCGCCTGCTGGAATTGCAGGTATTTCAGAGGCTGGTGACCATCACCGTGGAGGACGGCCGACGGGTCTGCCGGACGGAGACACTGTGACGGCCAAGCTGCTGGGCGCGGTCTGCATCGCCTGCGGCGCTGTCGGGGGGTGTATGGCACGGTACCGGCAGCTGCGGCAGCGGCGGGAACTGGTGCAGGCGCTGACGCAGGCGCTGGCGCACATGGAGACGGCCATCCGCTGGCAGCGACAGTCCATGACGCCGCTGCTGGGTGCGTTGGCGCAGCGGCCATGCTGCGGTACATATTTCGCCGCCATCCTGAAAACGATGGAAAGTAATATACCTTTACAAACGGCATGGAAAAAGGTGTTTTCCACGATATCGGATGCGGAGACGGCGGCTATCCTGCGGGGCATGGAGGTGACTGGCGATGAAACGCGGCTGTTGACGGGATTACAATATGCCCAGCAGCGGCTGCGGCAGCTGGCGGAGCGCCGGGAACGGGAGGATATACGAGATCGCAGGCTCACCGGTGCGGCGCTGCTCTCCGCCGCCGGGCTGCTGGTGATCCTACTGATTTGAGGTACGACATGGACGTTGATCTGATTTTCAAAATTGCGGCCATCGGCATTCTGGTGGCGGTGCTGAACCTGCTGCTGGTGCGCAGCGGCCGGGAGGAGCAGGCCCTGATGACTACGTTGGCCGGTCTGGTGGTAGTGCTGATGATGCTGGTGCAGCAGATCAGCGACCTGTTTGATCTGGTCAAGACGCTGTTCTCCCTGTAGCCCATGGAGACGGTGATTCGACTCAGCGCCCTGTGCCTCACCGGGGCGCTGCTGGCGGTGCTGCTGAAGCGGACGAACCCGGACATGGCGCTGCTGCTGGCGCTGGCGGTCTGCGGCGCGGTGCTGCTGCTGTTGGCGGAGCCGCTGCAGGAGATCCGGGATTTTTTCACGCAGCTGTCGGACTGGGGCGGCCTGCCGGTGGAGCTGTTCGCGCCGCTGGTGAAAACGGTGGGCATCGCCCTGGTGAGCCGGACAGGCTCCGACCTCTGCCGGGACGCGGGGGAGGGGGCCATGGCATCGCTGGTGGAGACGGCGGGCGCCGTCACCGCTATCCTCGTCTCGCTGCCGCTGTTTCAGGCGGCGTGGGACGTGCTGCGCTCGCTGCTGTGAGGGGGGCGCGGGTCTTGCTGGCCGCAGCGGCGCTGCTGTGGCTGCTGGTGACGCAGGCGCAGGCGGCGTCCGTACCGGACAGCGTGACGGACGCCCTGCCGCCGGCGGCCGCTGCCCGACTGGAGGGGCTGGAGGAGGGCACCGACCACACCGCATGGTCGGAGGGACTGTCCCGTCTGTGGGCGGAGGCACGGCAGTATCTGGGGGATGCCCTGCGGGAGAAGGCATCCGGCGCGGCGCTGCTGCTGGGGATCGTGCTGCTGTGCAGCGTGGCGGAGAGCTTTTTCGCGGCGGCAGAGCAGCCCGCCGTGCCGCAGTTCGTACCGATGGCGGGGGCGCTGGCCATCACGCTGGTGGCCGCCGGGGACTTCAAGCGGATGATGGGACTGGGGGTGGAGACGATGGAGGAGCTGGACGTGTTCGCCAAGGCGCTGCTGCCCACGCTGTCGGCGGCGGTGGCGGCCAGCGGCGGCATCGCCTCCGCCGGGGCCAAGCAGGTGGCCACGGTGTATTTCACCAATCTGCTGCTGACGGTGATCCGGAAGCTGCTGCTGCCGCTGCTGTACGCCTGCATCGCGGCGGCCGCCGCCGATGCCATGGTGCCGGGGCACAGCCTGAAAAAAATCAGCGCGGGCATCAGCAAGGCGGTGACATGGGCGCTGACGGCCTCCATGCTGGCGTTCACCGGCTTCCTGACGCTGACCGGCGCGGCCACCGGTGCAGCGGACGCCATGACGGTGCAGATGACCCGCAGCGTCATCGCCACGGCGGTGCCGGTGGTGGGCTCCATCATCTCCGAGGCCACGGGGACGGTGCTGGCCGGGGCAGGTGTGCTGAAGGGAGCCATCGGCATCTTCGGGATGCTGGCGGTGCTGTCCATCTGCCTGACGCCGTTCCTCAGCATGGCGGTGCAGTATCTGCTGTACAAGCTGACGGCGTTTCTGGCGGGTACCGTCACCGAGGGCCCGCTGGCGGGGCTTATCAACGCGCTGGGAACGGCCTTCGGACTGATGCTGGGCATGACCGGCAGCTGCGCGCTGCTGCTGCTCATCTCCATCACGTCCTCCGTATCGGCGGTGCTGCCGTGATCGGGGCGCTGCGGACATGGCTGCTGTCCATCATTGCAGCCGGGCTGGTGCTGGCCATCCTGTACGCGCTGGTGCCCAAGGGCCGCCTGCGGCCCATCGTGCGGACGACCGGCGGCGTGGCGCTGATGCTGGTGATCCTCCAGCCGGTGCTGGGGTTCGATTTCCGGGATTTTGCCGTGTCCTATCAGGACTACGCCCAGGAGATACAGGCGCTGACGGAGGAATACCGGGAGGCGGACGCGGCGGAGCTGGCGGCTATCATAGAGCAGCGGACTGCCGCATATATATCGGACAAAGGCGCGGCGCTGGGGGTGACATGCCATGCCGAGGTGGAGACGGAGCTGCGCTCCGGCGTGCCCTACCCCTGCGCGGTGACTCTGGACGTGGAGAGAGACGAGGCGCTGGCCGCCTGCATCGCCGCCGATCTGGGCATCAGCGAGGAGAAGCAGACGTGGCAGCCGTCCCGTACGAGGTGACGTATGAAGCTGGAGAAATGGTCGGGACTGCTGAAAAAATACAGGCTGGCGTTGCTGGTAGTGCTGCTGGGGGTGGTGCTGATGCTACTGCCCACCGGCGGCAGCACGGCCCAGACCTCCGGCGAGAGCAGTGAGCTGCCGGGGGAGGTCTTTTCGCTGGAGGAGACGGAGCAGCGCATGGCGGAGGTGCTGAGCACCATCGACGGCGTGGGCCGTGTGCGGATCATGCTGACGCTGCGAGCCGGCTCCAGCCTGCGGCTGGCGGAGGACAGCAGCCTGTCCGACAGCGCAGGCGGTCAGACCAAGCAGGAAAAGCAGGTGCTCACCGTCAATCGCGGCAGCGGCCGACAGGAGGTGGTGGTCACCCAGCAGCTCTATCCCACCTATCAGGGGGCAGTGGTGGTCTGCGAGGGGGCCGGCAGCAGCAGTGTGCGGCTGGCGGTGGTGAACGCGGTATCCGTGCTGACGGGGCTGAGCAGCGACAGGATCTCCGTGGTGAAGTGGAAGTCATAGAAAGAATTGAGGAGGAGAGTAGCATGAAACAGGTATGGAAGCGGCGCGCAGTGGTGGCGGCGGTACTGCTGCTGGTGGGTACCTCGGTGTATCTCAACTGGCGCTATACCGGCAACGTGGAGAACAGCGGCAAAAAGGTGCTGGGACAGTCGGCGCTGGTGAACGGGGAGACGACGGACGCGGAGGTGACGGCCGCCGGGGACGACTACTTTGCCACGGCGCGGCTGAGCCGTAAGCAGGCCCGCGACACGGCCATCAGTATGCTGCAGGAGGCGCAGGTGGACGAGAACGCGGCGGAGGATGTGCTGAACGAAGCGTCCCAGACCTTGCAGGTGCTGGCGGCCTACACCGTGGCGGAGTCCCAGATCGAGAGTCTGGTGGTGGCCAAGGGGTACGCCGACTGCGTGGCGTTCATGGGAGAGGACTCCGTCAGCGTGGTGGTGTCCGATCCGGACGGCCTGGACGCGGTGGACGTGGCCCGCATCAAGGATATCGTGGTCAGCGAGACCAGCTACACACCGGATCAGATCCGCATCATGGAGGCGGGGGCCTCCGCCGCGTCCCAGACCGGCAGCACACAGGAGGCGGAGGTGTCCACCAGCGCCGCGCAGACCGATGAACAGGCGGACGATGCAAAATAGGTGTTGTATTCCGGCGCAAAAAATGGTATACTGAACTGAATCACGAAAGACAGCGCAAGGAGATAACGCAACATGGCTGAAAATAAGGAATATATGATTCATCAGGAGGAGGGCGGCGCCATCCAGATCTCGGAGGACGTGGTGGCCTCTATCGCCTCCAGCACCGCCGCAGAGGTGGACGGCGTCAGCGCCATGATGAGCGCCAACGTGTCCGACCTGATGGGCGGCAAGAAGATGTCCGCCAAGGGCGTCCGGGTAGAGATGGACGGGGATGGCATCGTGGTGAACCTGTTCATCGTTGTGCGCTACGGCAGCGCCATCGGCGACGTGGCTAAGAAAGTCCAGCAGATGGTGCGCACCGCGCTGGAGGGCATGACGGGCTTTGCGGTGACGGCGGTCAACGTCCATGTGGGCGGCATCAGCTTCAACTGAACACAGCGAACTGAGAGAGAAAAGGATATACGGTTATGACACGCAATACGGCCCGCGAGATCGCCATGCATCTCGCCTATGAACTGAGCTTCAACGACCTGCCGGTGGAGGAGTTTCTGGATGTGCAGCTGAGCGCGGACAGCTTTGCCGCGCTGGCCCCGGAGCATCCCATCTACGAGGAGCGCCCCAACGCCAAGCAGGAGGAGTATATCCGCCGTCTTGTTGCCGGTGTGGCGGAGCACGCGGCGGAGCTGGACGGCGATATAGAGAAGTACGCCAAGGGTTGGCGGTTCGAGCGCATCTCGCTGGTGGCCTCCGCCATCATGCGGGTGGCCATGTACGAGATGCTCTACATGGCGGATATCCCCGCCGGCGTCGCCATCAACGAGGCGGTGGAGATCGCCAAAAACTACGAATCGCCGGAGGTGGTGAGATTCATCAACGGCATTCTGGGCAGCTTCGTCCGGGGCGAGCTGAAGGAGTAAAAACAGAAAGGCAGAGCGTGCGCTCTGCCTTTTCCGCATGGAATGAGGAGGACGGCATGGAAGAACGTCATGTGTTTACCGTCACCGAACTGAATAACTGCGTCAAGGAGCTGGTGGAGTCCGTGCCTGCCTTCGGCGACCTGCTGCTGCGGGGCGAGGTGTCCAACTACAAGCAATACCCCTCCGGCCACCACTACTTCACGCTGAAGGACAGCCAGAGCGCGCTGCGGTGCGTGATGTTCAAGGGCGCGGCTGCGAAGCTGCGGTTTAAGCCGGAGAACGGCATGCAGGTCATCGCCTCCGGCCGCATCAGCGTCTACCCGAGGGACGGCGCGTACCAGCTGTACTGCAGCAGCCTGTCCGCCGATGGTGTGGGCGATCTGTATGTGGCCTTCGAGCAGCTGAAGGACAAGCTGTACCGGGAGGGGCTGTTCGATCCGGCCCACAAGAAGCCGCTGCCCCGGTTTCCCCGTCGCATCGCCATTGTCACCTCGTCGGCGGGGGCGGCGGTACACGACATGATCCGCATCCTGCGCCGCCGGTACCCCATCGCCAAGGTGCTGCTGCTGCCGGTGCGGGTGCAGGGGGCGGAGGCGCCGCCGGAGATCGTGGGCGCCATCCGCTATGCCAACCGCTACCAGCTGGCGGACGTCCTCATCACCGGGCGCGGCGGCGGCTCGCTGGAGGATCTGTGGGCCTTCAATGACGAGCGGGTGGCCCGCGCCATCTACGAATCGGAGATCCCCGTCATCTCAGCCGTGGGGCACGAGCCGGACGTGGCCATCAGCGACTTTGTGGCAGACCGCCGGGCCTCCACACCCTCCAACGCGGCGGAGATCGCCGTACCGGACATGGCGGAGCTGCTGCGGTACTTACAGGGCGCGGAGGAGCGCATGGCACAGAGTCTGCTCCACGGCCTGCGGCGGCAGGAGGAGCGTCTGAACGCGCTGGAGAAAAAGCGGGTGCTGACGGATCCTACCGCGTTTCTGGCGGATCGCCGCCTATATCTGGATCACACCGTCCACCGGCTGGCCGCGGCGGCCAAGGGCTGCGTGGACGGCGAGGGACGGCGTTTTGCGGCGGCTGCCGCCGCGCTGGATGCCCTCAGCCCGCTGAAGGTGCTGGCACGGGGCTACGCCGTGGCCCAGAGCGAGGACGGCATGGTATTGAAAAGCGCCGCCGAGGTGGCGGCGGGAGAGCGCATCCGCGTCCGGCTGGCGCAGGGGAGCCTGCAATGCGACGTGGTGGACAAGGAGGACTGACATGGCTGCGAAAAAGACATTTGAGGAGAACATGGCCCGGCTGGAGCAGATCGTGACGCTGCTGGAGAAGGGCGACGCCCAGCTGACGGACAGCCTGACGCTGTTTGAGGAGGGCACGAAGCTGGCGGCTCAGTGCCGCAAGGAGCTGGACAGCGCGGAGCAGAAGGTGGTCAAGCTGATGAAGGGACCCGACGGCGCGCCGCTGGAAAGCGATTTTCTCGCGGAGGAATGACCATGAACTATGAGACACGGTACGCGGCGTATCAGCAGGCTATTGAGGGCTATCTGGCCGGTCTGTTCACCGCCGACACACCCTACAAAAAGCTGTACGAGTCCATCCGGTACAGCCTGCTGGCCGGCGGCAAGCGCATCCGGCCGGTGCTGACACTGGAGTTTGCCCGTCTGGGCGGTATCGACTGGCATCTGGCGCTTCCCTACGGCTGCGCACTGGAGCTGGTGCACAACTACTCCCTGATCCATGATGATCTGCCCTGCATGGATGACGATGATCTGCGGCGGGGCAAGCCCACCAACCACAAGGTGTACGGCGAGACGCTGGCAGTGCTGGCGGGCGACGCGCTGCAGCCGGAGGCATTCCGTCTGATGACGGAGGCGCCCTGCCTGCCGGCAGAGAACCGTCTGGAGGCCGTCCACACCTTGTCCCGCGCCTGCGGCGCCGATGGTATGGTGGCCGGGCAGGTGCTGGACACCGTGTACGATGTCCGGGACGCGGCCGGGCTGACGGTGCTGAACCGGCTCAAGACCGGCGTGATGATCTCTGCGGCGGCAGAGCTGGGCTGCATTGCCTCGGAAATGCCCGCCACCATGCGGGCACAGGCGCTGGTGTACGCCGACGCCATCGGCCGGGGCTTCCAGATCCGGGACGACATGCTGGACGTGGAGGGCGACCAGGACGTGTTCGGCAAGCCCATCGGCTCCGATGCGGAGGAGGGCAAGGTGACGTTCGTGGATGTTATCGGCATGGACGCCTGCCGCCGGGAGGTGGCCGCCTGCACGGAGCGGGCCAAGGCTGCTGTGGCAGGTTGGCCGGAGCACGACTTCCTGTGGGAGCTGGCCGACCGCATGGTGGGCCGCAAAAAGTAAATAAGAACAGATGCCCGCGCCGTATGGCGCGGGCATCTGTTTCTTATTGGTTTTTTCCAAAGTCGCACAGGGTCTGTAAAGGACATTTACTGCACAGAGGGCTTCGCGCCATGCACAGCGCACGGCCATGGAGCACCATACGGTGGCAGAAGTTGTTGGCTTCCTCCGGCGGGATGGCACAGCGCAGCTGCTTTTCCACCTTGAGGGGGTCTTTGCTTCCGTCGGTGATGCCCAGCCGTCCGGTGATGCGGATGCAGTGGGTGTCGCAGACGTAGCCCTCCTGCCCGTAGATGTCGCCCAGAATGAGATTGGCGGTCTTGCGGCCCACGCCGGGCAGCGTCAGCAGATCGTCCATGTTGTCGGGGACTTTGCCGCCGAACCGCGCCAGCAGCTGCTGGGCGGAGGCAACGATATCCCGGGCCTTGGCCCGCCAGAAGCCGCAGGACTGGACGTACCGGCCCACCTCGTCCACATCGGCGGCGGCGAAGGACTCCAGCGTAGGGTAGCGGGCGAACAACGCCGGTGTTACCAGATTCACCCGGGCGTCGGTACACTGGGCCGCCAGCCGCACGGAAAACAGCAGCTCGTAGTCTTTGCCGTAGTCCAGCGAGCAGGCCGCGTCGGGGTACAGCTCCTTCAGCGCCGCGATGATGGCGGCGATCTCCTGTGTCGTTTTCATGGGCATCACCTCGATCCCATTATAACAGCGGTTGCAGAAAAAGGCAATCCGTGTTATAATGACCGGGTGGAGAGGAGGTGCGGCCATGCGCCCGCTGGCAGACGAAATACGGCCCCAGACGCTGGACGAGGTAGCCGGGCAGAAGCACCTGCTGGGCGAGGGGGCGCTGCTGCGCCGCTTGATCGAAAACGGCACCGACACCAACCTGATCTTCTACGGGCCATCCGGTACCGGCAAGACCACCGTGGCCAACATCATCGCCAAGCAGGCAAAAAAGACGCTGTACTACCTGAACGCCACCACTGCGTCCCTGCAGGATGTGAAGAACGTCATCGGCGATGTGGACACCATGCTGGCACCCAACGGCGTACTGCTGTATCTGGACGAAATACAGTACTTCAACAAGAAGCAGCAGCAGAGTCTGTTGGAATTTCTGGAAAACGGCAAGATCACCATGATCGCCTCCACCACGGAGAATCCGTATTTCTACATCTACAACGCGCTGCTGTCCCGCAGCACCGTGTTTGAGTTCAAGCCCCTGTCGGTGGAGGAGACGATCCCGGCCGTGGAGCGGGCGCTGGACATCGAGAAGGCGCGCAGTCCGCTGCCCTTTGCGTGGGAGGACACCGTGCCCCGCACCGTGGCCAATGGCTGCGGCGGCGATGTGCGCAAGGCCGTCAACGCCGTGGAGCTGCTGTATCGCTCGGCGAAGCCGGTAGACGGGCAGCTATATGTGACAAGGGATGATGCTTTACAGCTAAGCCAATGCAGCGCCATGCGCTACGACAGGGAGGGGGACGACCACTACGACCTGCTGTCGGCGCTGCAGAAGTCCATCCGGGGCTCCGATCCGGACGCGGCGGTGTACTATCTGGGCCGCCTGCTGGTGGCCGGCGATCTGCTGTCCCCCTGCCGCCGCCTGCTGGTCATCGCGGCGGAGGACATCGGTCTTGCCTACCCGCAGGGTATCGTAGTGACGAAGGCCTGTGTGGACGCGGCGCTGCAGCTGGGCCTGCCGGAGGCGCGCCTGCCGCTGGCGGAGGCCGCCGTGCTGCTGGCCACCGCACCCAAGTCCAACAGCGCCCACAACGCCATTATCGCCGCTATGGAGGACATCCAGCGCGGTGCGGTGGGGGACATTCCCCGGCACCTGAAGAACGTCCACGCCGACAGCGCCGGCGCGGCCAGGCACGCCGCCTACAAGTACCCCCACGTCTATCCCAACCACTATGTAAAGCAAAGATACTTGCCAGAGTCGCTGGGGGACAGGACATACTACGAATACGGACCCAATAAGACGGAGCAGGCCGCCAAGCGCTATTGGGACGACATCAAGGGGACGTGACCATGGAGCTGCATCTCAACGATATACTGGAGCTGAAGAAAGACCACCCCTGCGGCAGCCGCCGCTGGCAGGTGCTGCGGGTGGGCATGGATATCAAGCTGCGCTGTCAGGGCTGCGGCCACGAGGTCATGCAGCCCCGCCGCAAGGTGGAGAAAATGATCAAGCGCATCATACCGAAGGAGGAGCTGGAATGAAACCGAAATGGGTACGTTACATGGCCATGGGCATCGCCCTGCTGCTGGCCATCGTCATGCTGGTATCGCTGGTGCTGCCGTATCTGGGACTGTGAGACGGCTATGAAGCACTGCATCCTTGCCAAGTACCGGCCGGAGGTCTATCCCCGCCGGGAGGAGCTGCTGCCCCGTATCCGGGAGATCTTCGCCCCGGCGGCGGAGCTGCCGGGCGTCCACCGCATCACCGTCTATCCCAACTGCGTGGCGCGGGAGAACCGGTACGATGTGCTGATCGTGCTGGACATGGCGTCGGAGGCCCTGCCGGTGTACGACGCCTCCGCGCCGCACCGTCTCTGGAAGGAGGAGTTTGGCCCGCTGCTGGCGCAGAAGGCCATCTTCGATTTTGAACCGTAAAAAACCACAGGCTCTCCGGCGTACCGGGGGGCCTGTCTGTTCGCCGCCGGGAAAAGGCTCGTCCTTTTCCCGGCGGCTCTCTTTTTGTGACGGTTTTCTTTGCCGCCCTGTCCTATAATGGACGGGCGAGGTGAGGAGCGATGGTGGTGTATCTGGATCGGGTGTTCCTGCTGAACCTGCTGGTGGATTACCTGCTCCTGCTGGCGGCGGCGCAGCTGTCGGGCCGAATGCTCCGCCGTCTGCGGCTGCTGCTGTGTGCCGCCGGGGGAGGGATCTACGCGGCGCTGACATTCCTGCCGGGCTGCGCCGTCCTCCGCACGCCGCTGTGCCAGCTGGCGGCAGGCGCCGTCATGGCGCTGTGCGCCTACCGGGGACGGAGGAAGCCGGCGCTGCTGTTCCTGCTGCTGTCCGGCGGACTGGCGGGCTTCGTGCTGGCGCTGGGCCTGTGGACCGGCTCACCCGCGGGGCTGCTGGGCCGGGTCTACCGGGGCGAGGTAAGCTGGCCGCTGCTGTTGGGGGCCGCGCTGGGGTTTTACATTCTGCTGCGCCTGCTGCTGGGGCAGGGGGCGCGCCATGGAGGGGGAGAGCTATTGAAGATCACCATATCCGTCTGCGGACGGAAGCAGACCGTTACGGCGCTGCACGACACCGGCAATACCCTGCGCGACCCGGTGTCGGGCCGCCCCGCGCTGGTGCTGGAGCGGCGGGCGGCGGCGGAGCTATGGCCGCCGGAGGTAGCGGAGGTGCTGGCGTCGCCGCTGCCGCCGGAGGAAAAGATGGCGCGGCTCCACCGGCAGGGCGCATCGGTGACATTTACGCTGCTGCCGTTTCGCAGCGTGGGCACAGCGGCGGGACTGCTGCTGGCGGCCCGCAGCGACTATATAGAGGTCAACGGACGCCGCTATCCCCGGACGCCGGTGGCGCTGTCGGAGCACCCGGTCAGCGATGGCGGCGGCTACCACGCCCTGTGGGGCGATCCGGAGGGAGAGGAGGTGAGCGCCCGTGCTGAGAGAGCTGTTTCGGCGGCTTCTGACACAGCTGCGGAGACACAGCAGGCCGGATAAAATCATGTACATCGGCGGCAGTGACACGCTGCCTCCGCCGCTGCCCCGAGACGAGGAGGCGGCGCTGCTGGCCCGTCTGGATCAGGGGGAGCTGCCGGTGCGGCAGACCCTTATCGAGCGGAATCTGCGGCTGGTGGTATACATCGCCCGCCGGTTTGAAAACACCGGCATTAACATCGAGGATCTGATCTCCATCGGCACCATCGGGCTCATCAAGGCCATCAACACGTTCCGCACCGACAAGAACATCAAGCTGGCCACCTATGCCTCCCGCTGTATTGAGAACGAGATCCTCATGTACCTGCGGAAGAACAATGGCAGCCGTGTGGAGGTTAGCTTCGATGAGCCGCTGAACACCGACTGGGACGGCAAGGAGCTGCTGCTCAGCGACGTACTGGGCACGGACAGCGATGTGGTCATGCGGCCTATTGAGGATGATGTGGATCGCCAGATGCTGGCGGACGCCGTGGCGAAGCTGAGCCCGCGGGAGCGGGACATCATCACCATGCGCTTCGGACTTGGCGGCAGCAAGGAGCTGACGCAGAAGGAGGTGGCCGACCGGCTGGGCATCTCCCAGTCCTACATCTCCCGGCTGGAAAAGCGCATCATCCTGCGTCTGCGCCGGGAGATCCTGCGCATGAGTTAGAAAAAGGCTGTGAAGGCAGATACCTTCACAGCCTTTTATTGTCCAATCATTGCAGGAACAGGGAAGCGGGACGGTTTATGACCATCATGTTGTAGTATCGCAGTAGGTGATAGTCGTCCTTGTCCAGCTTGATCGTGTTCATCAGACGCTCCGTCTCGTCCAGCGGCTCCTTGGAGATCAGCGCCTTCAGCGCGATGGGGGCGAAGAAGGGGGTGGAGCCGATGCCCGACACCAGACCGATGGCCGGTGTGCGGTTGGACATGGGGTTCAGCATGCAGATGTACATTTTCTCCGCTTCGTTGATCTGGTTGGTCAGCACCATGTGAGTGATGGTGTCATAGGCCTTCATCTCGCCGGTGAACAGGTGCTGGCAGCGATCCGGGTCGGTGAAGGACGCCACGCCCAGATACAGCGTGACCTCAATGGCGTCCCGGTCGGCGGCGCGGGAGAACCGCAGCAGGGAGCGCACCATCTGCCGCACGCGCCCGTCGTAGTGGTACATGTACGCCAGCGACTGGTTGAAATAGCTGTTCTTGGGCAGGGACGCATCCTGATGGAACACCGGCGGCTGATAGTCGATGAAGCACTTGAGATCGATCTCCAACGCCTGCGCAATGTCGTACAGCGTTTCGATATCGATGGTGATGGCGCCGTTCTCATACTTGGAGAGCGTGGCCTTGCTCTTGTTGATCATGGCCGAGAACTGCTCAATGGTATAGCCTCTGCTTTTTCGGTATTTTTTGATGCGCTGTCCCACAAAGTAAGAAAAAGAACTCACTTGCGTCACCTCCTGCTGACAGTGCAATCATACCAAACATTTGGTAGGAAGTCAACAATTAGTTTCGGAACATGAAACATATTTTCAACGAATTTTCACAATAGTAAACCGTTCGGTGAAGAACTTAACAAATACCGGTCGACTTATATCAGCCCTACTGGGCGAAATACACGAAAAAGCCGCCCGACCCACATAGGGTCGGGCGGCTTTGCGCCTGTAAGAAAGGGAGAGGTTACTTGGCGGCGTCCATGCCGGCCAGCAGAGCCTTTTTGTTGCCCTCCAGGAAACGGGCTTTCTTCTCACCAAGCTCAATGCGGATGGCTTCCATCATGCTCTCCACGGAGGTGACGGGAGCCTTGGCCAGAGTGGAGCCCAGAATGGCCACGTTGGCGCCCTTGGGGTTGCCGATGGACTCGGCAATGCCGTTGGCGTCGCAGTACACCACGGTGATGTCGTCACGGACGGCCTTGCGGTCGATGATGCTGCTGTTGATGACCAGCACACCGCCGGGCTTCACATGCGCCTCGAACTTGTCCAGAGAGGGACGGTTCATGGCAACGATGACGTCGGCCTTGTCCACCAGCGGGGAGGCCACGGGGTCATCGGAGACGATGACGGAGCAGTTGGCGGTACCGCCGCGCATCTCGGGGCCGTAGGAAGGCAGCCAGGAGACGTGCTTGCCGTCCAGCATGCAGGCCATGGCCACGAACTTACCGATCAGGAGCATGCCCTGACCGCCGAAACCGGCAAAAATGAAGGTTTTTTCCATATTACTCGGCCTCCTTGTCTTTGTACACGCCCAGCGGGTAATAGGGGATCATGTTCTTCTCCAGCCAGTCCAGAGCCTCCACGGGAGACAGACCCCAGTTGGTGGGGCAGGTGGACAGCACTTCGATCATGGTAAAGCCCTTGCCCTCCATCTGCAGGCGGAACGCCTTGGCGATGGCCTTCTTGGCCTTGGCGATGTTGGCGGTGCTGTTGACGGCCACGCGCTCAATGTAGTAGGAGCTGGGCACAGCGGCCAGCATCTCGCTCATCTTGATGGGCAGACCGCTCCACTCCTCGCTGCGGCCGGCGGGGCAGGTAGTCGCCTTCTGGCCGATCAGGGTGGTGGGGGCCATCTGGCCGCCGGTCATGCCGTAAATGGCGTTGTTGACAAAGATGGTGGTGATCTTCTCACCGCGGTGCGCGGCGTGTACGATCTCGGCGGTGCCGATGGAGGCCAGGTCGCCGTCGCCCTGATAGGTGAACACCAGCGTGTCCTTGCCCACGGCGCGCTTGATACCGGTGGCGACTGCGGGAGCACGGCCGTGAGCGGCCTCGTACATATCGCAGTTGAAGTAGTCATAGGCGAATACGGAGCAGCCCACAGGAGCCACGCCGATGACCTTGCCGTCCAGGTTCATCTCATCGATGACCTCGGCCACCAGACGGTGAATGATACCGTGGTTGCAGCCGGGGCAGTAATGGAATTGCTTGTCAGTCAGCAGCTTGGTCTTTTCAAACAGTACAGCCATCTTATTTACCCTCCTTCATGCTCAGGATCTTCTCAACGATCTCAGTGGTGGAGGGCATCTGGCTGCCGCAGTGACCGAAGAAGTCCACGGACTTTGCGCCGTTGAGGGCCAGCTTCACGTCCTCCAGCATCTGGCCTTCGTTCAGCTCCACGTCCAGAACAGCCTTCACGCTGGGCTGGCAGCAGGCCTCGTGTACGGCATCGTAGGGGAAAGGCCACACGGTGATGGGACGCACCAGACCGACGTTAATGCCCTTCTCCTTCAGCTCGGCGATAGCGCTCTTAGCGATACGGGCCACGGTGCCGAAGGCGGTGATGATGTAGTCGGCGTTCTCGCAGTTGTAGCTCTCCCACATCTGCTCGTTGGCGACGACTTCCTTGTACATGGCCTGCAGCTCATCGTTGTGGATGGCAAGGCTCTCAGTGTCGATATAGATAGAGTTGATGATACCGCGCTTTGCAGGATCATCGCCGGGCTTCCAGCCGGTGCAGGCCCAAGGCTTCTTCTCGGGATCGACCTTGTAGTCCACCATCTCGGGCAGCTCCACGGGCTCCATCATCTGGGCGATGATACCGTCCGCCAGGAACAGCACGGGGATGCGGTACTTCTCGGCCTTGTCGTAAGCAATCATCATCAGGTCGATGGCCTCCTGCACGGAAGCGGGAGCGAAGGTCAGCAGGTGATAGTCACCGTTGCCGCCGCCCTTGACGCCCTGGAAATAGTCGCCCTGAGAGGCCTGAATGTTGCCCAGACCGGGGCCGCCGCGCATCACGTTGATGATGACAGCAGGAACCATGGCGCCTGCGCAGTAGGAGATGCCCTCCTGCTTCAGGGACACGCCGGGGCTGGAAGAAGAAGTGATGACACGGGCACCGGTACCGGCAGCGCCGTACACCATGTTGATCGCCGCCACTTCGCTCTCGGCCTGCAGGAAGCAGCCACCGATCTCGGGCATACGGGCGGACATGTACTCGGGGATCTCCGTCTGCGGAGTGATGGGGTAACCGAAGAAATAGCGTGCGCCGGCACGAATGGCGGCTTCCGCAATAGCTTCGCTACCCTTCATAAGAGTCAAAGCCATGTTTTTTCCTCCTTAGTCTTTTTCAATACGGATTACCACATCAGGGCAAGTGCGGGCACAGGAAGTACAGCCGATGCAGGCTTCCATGTTGATGACCTCCGCCGGATGATAGCCCTTAGCGTTGATGCGAGTCTTTGACAACTCGATGATGTGCTTGGGACAGGCTCGTGCGCACAGGCCGCAGCCCTTGCACAGGTTTTCGTCGATGGTAACTCTTACCACTCTCTACACCTCTTTTCCTCATTTTCCTCTTTGCTGTTTGTATCTACTACCCCCGGAAAGGGGAGGTATGCGGGATTTAATACATATCCTTGTGCGGATTCTTGGTGTTCAGTCCATACTCGATGTAGGAATCCCAGTCGCGGTGCATGTACACATCGATGGCCACGGGCTTTCCCACATATTTCGGATCCGGGTCGCGGGCCAGGAAGGCGTCCAGAAACTCCTTCTTGCCGGTGGTGTAGGCCACGGGGATGCCGGTCAGGTCGACGACCTGCCGCAGCACCTCATAGCCGTCCCACAAATCGTCGGCACTGGTCATGGTGGCCAGATTGGTGTTGTTGATCATACCGGTGATCTGCAGTCGGGCGTGGGCCTGCATCCCCTCCTGCAGCCGGTGGATCTTCTCCACCGTGCTGGCAAGAGGACGTCGGATATTCACCACATTCAGCACCTCGAGCGCGCCCGGCTCCAGTGCCATAAAGTCCTGATGGTAGCGGCCCAGCGCCGTGGCGCCCACATCGTCGCCGCCCACATCGAAAATGACCGTATCCCAATCCAGTACAAAGGCGGATGACACCTCGGCGGGGAGGGAGAGCGTCTCGATACCGGAGCAGGCAAAGTTGGGGGAGACGAGCCGGATCTCCTTCTGCTCCACCATCTTGCCCCGCTCGGTCAGCCGGAAGTAGGTGTTCACCATATCCAGATCCAGCAGCTCCGTCCTGTCGCCGCGGGCGGCTGCCTGCATGGCGAAGTTCAGAGCCAGCTCGCTCTTGCCGCTGCCGTAGTTGCCGATGAGCACTTTGACGTCTTTCATGGATGCAGTGTCTCCTTGCTTATTTCAGGTTCTCCCGGATGGTCTGGCACAGAGCGGTGATGCCCTGTACGATCTTCTCCTCGGGCATGCAGGAGTAGTTCAGACGCAGGGTATTGTCGTGACCGCCGTTGGGGAAGAAGGAGCCGCCGGGAACGAAAGCCACCTTCTTGGCGAGGCACTTCATCTGCAGATCCTTGGCGTCCATGTACTCGGGCAGCACGACCCATGCGAACAGACCGCCCTCGGGACGGGTGAAGGTGCAGGGCTCGGGCAGCTCCTTGGCCAGCGTCTCCAGCATCACGGCGCGGCGCTTTCTGTAGCACTCGCGGATGGTGTTGACGTGGGCGTCCAGATCGAACATGTCGATCCACTTGGAGGTCTCCATCTGGCCGACGGTGGAAGCCTGCAGGGAGGCCGCCTGCTCCATGAAGTTGTACTTGGCCAGGATCTCGTCATCGGCGCAGACCCAACCCAGACGGTAGCCGGGCGCCAGGATCTTAGAGAAGGTGCCCAGATAGATGACCAGACCCTTGGTGTCCAGGCTCTTCAGCGCGGGCATATACTCGCCCTCGAAGCGCAGCTCGCCGTAGGGGTTATCCTCGACCACGGGGATCTCGTACTTGTTGATGATATCCATGAACTGGTGACGGCGCTCCAGATCCCAGGTGCGGCCGGTGGGGTTCTGGAAATCGGGGATGACGTAGATCATCTTCACGCGCTCGGTGGTGGCCAGGATCTTCTCCAGCTCGGACATGATCATGCCGCCGTCGTCGGTGGGAACTTCGATGAACTTGGGCTCACAGGCCTTGAAGGCGTTGACGGCGCCCAGATAGGAGGGACTCTCCAGCAGCACCACATCGCCGGGGTTCAGGAACACGCGGGCGGAGAAATCCAGACCCTGCTGGGAACCGGAGGTCACAAGGATGTGATCCTTATCGGTGTGGATGTTGTTCTTTGCCAGCATACGCTCGGCGATCTGCTCACGCAGACGGGGATAGCCCTCGGTGGAAGAATACTGCAGAGCCACGCGGCCGTTTTCCTTCATAACGGCCATGGAGGCCTCCATCATCTGCTCCACGGGAAACAGCTCGGGAGCGGGCATACCGCCGGCAAAGGAGATGATGTCGGGCTGCGCGGTCAGCTTCAGCAGCTCGCGGATCTCGGAACCCTTCAGCAGATCCATTCTGCTCGCAAATTGTACCATGAATGTTTTCCTCCTCAAATTTTGTTGATTCCACAAATGCACATTTCATTCCACTTTGTACACGGTTGATTAAAGCACAAAATCACTGCAAAGTAAATAAAGCGGGGCGGAGAAAAAAGGGCCTGTTTTCATTTTTGTCATTCCGAACAAAAAACCGCGCAGTTGTCTCGTCAATTCCACAACGTATTTCAGTGAATGAATCGGCGAAATGCGGAAAACACCACATAAACGGGGGAAATGGCGGTTTTACCCACCAGCGGTTGGGATTGCCTTTTACACGATAACAGGGTATACTGTGACTGCGGGAGGGCGTTCCGCCCGCTCAAAAAAGGAAAAAACTGTTAAATTGCTGACAAGCGGGGAAAGGAGGCGCGTCCCATGAAAAAGAAGGAATTTGCCATCGCGGTGGCGCTGCTCAGCGCCAGCTCGGCGCTGTGTCTGCGCATCATGAAAAGGGTGGACGAGAAGCTGCGCCGCGAGAAGGAGAAGCGGACGCGGAAGTGACGTAAGAAAGACGTAAGGAAGCGAAAAGAGAGACGGCTCAGGGCCGTCTCTCTTTTGTCATTCAGATGCTTCAGGCAGCAGCCTTGACCACGGAGGTGATGTGGGGGTTAGCACCGTTGTACCAGTACAGGAAGCCCTCCATGTCGACGACATCGCCCACGTTCAGGGCCTTGACGGCCTCATACGCGTCAGAGCCGGGGCCGCACAGATAGCTCTCCACCACGAAGGTGTAGGTCTTGTCGTTCAGGGAGACGTTGAAGTACAGATCGTCGCCCTCGCTGCCGGAGCCGTCCCAGTTGTACAGGAACGGAGCGCCCGCGTCATTGGAGGCGGCCACAGTCATGCCCTTGAAGGACACCTTCTCGTTCTGGTGCTGGATCAGCTCGTCGCTGCCCAGCAGGGAGGTGACGTCCAGCGCCTCGTAGAACTTGGAGGAGCCCTCCAGCACCTCACAGGTGGCATCGATGATCTCCACCTCACCGGACCACTCGGCCTTGTAGCCGCTGACGCGGATCTTGGCGCCATCTACCAGCAGGGTGTCATACTCCTCCTTGGAGCAGGGCATATTGTACAGGAAGTACGCGCCGTCATCGGCCTGGGTGTAGAAAGTGGCCACGCCGACGCCGTCCTTCTCCCACCAGCCCTGAGCGGCCTGAATGTATGTCTCCACGGTGACGGGGGAATCCACGGCCGCCGCGTCGAACTCAGCGTGGGTCATAACGGTTACGGCAGCGTCGCCGCCGTCGTCGGGGGTGTCCGGCGTGTCGGGCTCCGTGTTGGTCTTGCCGCAGCCGACGATGGACAGCGCCATCACCAGCGCCAGCAGCAGGGTCAGAATCTTTTTCATGTTGTTACTCCTCTTTTTTGTACCGAAGATCGGTGAATGGGACGGGTGCCGCTTCGAGCACCCGCCCCATTATAACGCATTCTGCCAATAAATCAATGCCTGTTTCGCTTTTTCACCAGCTGGACGCCGGCGTAGACGGCGATAAGCGCCCATGCGCAGCCCAGTGTGACCAGCAGCGCCCTGGCCGGGGCGGGCAGCGGCCCCAGAGCCCCGCTGCCGGCCAGGGCGCTCCGCTGATCCAGCCGGTACAGGGACGTGACGCTGTCGTACAGCTTTGCCATATACGCCGCATCCACCGTTTCCTTGCGCCGGACGGACTTGGTCACATCCTCAATGAGCTGTCCCGCCGCGTTCCGCAGGGAGGCGGAGCCGTTGTATACCGGCGTGGTGAAGGTGTTGTCCACGTTGTCCAGCAGCAGCCTGGAGGCCTTCAGCTTCACATCGTAGTGCAGCTGATCGTCCTCACCCTCCCGGGCCAGATAGTCCTGATAGGCGGCGTCCTGCCGGGCCTTACCGGTGACGGGGACGTAGCCCTCCGTCTGGGCGTAGGCGATCTGCACGTCGTTGGTCAGCAGGTACTGGGCGAACAGCCACGAGGCCAGCACCTCCTGCGGGTCGTCCTTGTTGAACACACACACCGACGGACCCTGGGAAATCATCTGCGGGTGCGCCGGGTCGAACTGGGGCACCGTCATCACCGCCGTCTTGAAGTCCACATACTTGTCGGCGCTGATGTCGCTCAGCGGTGCGTGGGAGCCCATCCATGTGGCGCCGGCGGTGGAGTCCACCGCGAACAGGCACTGGCCCGCATTCAGGAAATTGGCGGGATAACCGGATATTTTGAACGTGGAGAACGCGCCGCTGGCGGTGTGAGCCGCGATGCCGTACAGCAGCTCCTCAGTGGTGTCGTTGAAGATCCGCACCTCGCCGCTGTCGGTGGAGTAGCCAGCGCCCTTCTGGCGCAGCATCTGGATCATCATGTTGTCCGTGGACTTGTAGATGAAGGGCAGCAGCACCTGCTGGCCGTTGGCGGCGTAGGTGCCGTCGGCGTTCTTCGCCGCGGCCGCCGCCTCGGAAACCTCCCACACAAAGTCCCACGTCAGCGTCTCGGGCAGGGTGTAGCCCAGTGCCTCCACATAGGTCTTGTTCACATAGCACGCCTCGGTGGAGCGCATGAACGGCACGGCGTAGTGGCTGCCGGAAAAGCTGCACTCCTCCAAAAACTGCGGGATTATCTCCTCCATGGCCGGCCCGTCGTACTTCAGGGCGCTGCCGCCCAGCCCGTACCGCTCGTCGGCAAACAGACCGTCCAGCGGCGCCACCACATTGCTGCCGGTGAGGTAGGTGGCGATGTGGTCGGGGTAGGTGATGCACACATTGGGCGTGGTGTTGGTGGCGATGTTGGTGATGACATCGTTGTAGATCTTGCCGTAGTCGGTATACAGCCGCAGCTTCACCGAGATGTTGGGGTACAGCGCCTGAAAATCGGTGATGGCTTTGTTATAGATATCCACCTGTGTCTTGTTGGTGTCGTTCTTGGCCCAGAATGTGATATCGTACTGCCGGGACTCGTCAAAGCTGTCCGGTACGGAGAAGGCATTTTGCCCGCGGGAGCCGTGGCAGCCGCACAGCGTCAGCAGGGAGAGCAGCGCCAGCAGCGCGGGAATATACGCCTTTTTCATCATCCCTTGGTGCCCCCTCTCGAAACGCCCTCCATGATCTTATTGCGGAACAGGAGGAACAGCACGATCAGCGGCACGGAGATGACCACCACCGCCGCCATCATGGCGGGGATATTCTCACGCCCGAAGCCGTTTTCCCGGATGGCCTGGATGCCGTTGGACACCAGGAAGTAGTTCTCGTCGTCGGTGATGAGCCGGGGCCACACATAGGAGTTCCAGCACTCGATGACCTTCAGGATCACGATGGTCACCACTGTGGGACGGCAGATGGGCAGCATCACCTTCCACAGGTACTTGAAGTCGGAGGTGCCGTCCACCTTGGCGGCGTAGTACAGCTCGTCGGGTATCTGGGCGAAGTTCTCCTTGAGAAGATAGATGTAGAACACCGACGTCACCGACGGCAGGATCAGGCCCCAGAACGTGTTGCGCAGGCCGGCGTCCGTGATGGTGACGAAATTGGTGATGATCACCAGCTCATTGGGGATCATCATCAGCGCCAGAAAGCATGTAAAGGCGATATGCTTGCCATGGAAATTCAGCCGCGCAAAGGCAAAGGCCGCCAGCGTGATGACCGCCAGCATAATGGCGGTGGTGGCCGCGGTGAAGATCACCGTGTTCAGGAAGTACCGGCCCAGCGGCACCGCGGTGAAGGCGTCATGGTAATTTTGCAGCGTGGGGGACAGGGTGAAGAACGCGGGAATGCGCTCGGCACTGTACGCGCTGTAGCTCTTCACGGAGGTCAGCACCATCCAGTAGAACGGGAACAGCACGATCACGGCCCACAGTGCCAGCAGCACATAGGTAATGGCGCGGCGCACCGCCCTGCGGCGGCGCGCGGCCAGCTCGATCTGTCTGTAATCGGTATGAGAGTCCACAGTGTCGCCTCCTCTCAATAATGGACGTGCTTCCGGCTCACCAGCAGGTTGATGCAGGTGATGGTCAGCACGATGGCGAACAGGATAATGGCAGCCGCCGACGCAAAGGACGGGTAGCCGCCGGAATCGCCGTACAGCATATCATAGATATATCCCACCATGGTGTTCATCTGGGCGGCGTTCAAGTCGGTACCGAACAGGGCCACCGCGTCGCTGTACGCCTTGAATGCGCCGATGAAGCCGGTGACCACCAGATAGAAGATCATAGGGGAGATCATGGGCAGGGTGATGCGGGTGAAGATGCGCCGGCGAGAAGTACCGTCGATGCGGGCGGCGTTGTAGTAGTCCTGCTTCACCGATGCCAGCGCACTGGTGAGGATCAGGATCTTGAAGGGAAGCACCACCCACACGGTGTAGAAGCACAGCACGAACATCTTGGCCCAGTACGGCCCGTCGATAAAGTCCACGCCGGGACTGCCGAACCAGTGGAGCATCACGTTTACCAGACCGTCGGTGTAGGCGGTCTTTTTGAACAGGATCATGAACACCAGGCCTACCGCCAGCGTGTTGGTGACATAGGGCAGGAAGTACACCGTCTGGAACAGGCCTCGCAGCTTTTCGATGGAGCTGAGCCCCAGCGAGATCAGCAGGGCAAGGCCGGTGGACACCGGCACGGTGATGATAACGAGGATGAAGGTGTTTTTCAGCGCCTGCAAAAAGTAGGGGTCCCGCAGCACATAGCGGTAGTTGAACAGGCCCACGCCGGAAAACGTCTGGGACGCGGAGTTGTACCCCTCCTCGAAGGAGTACACGAACACGTCCACCAGCGGATAGACCATGAACACGCCCAGAAAGGCGATGGCCGGCAGCAGGTACAGCCAGCCCTTGGCATTTCGTTTGTCCATGGCGTCACCTCAGGGTGCAGGCCAGCCGCGTCTGCTCCTCCCGATGGAACAGGAACACCTTGTGGGGCTTCAGGGCAAAACGCACCGTCTCCCGGGTGGTGTCCACGCGGCTGTCGGCATTGATAATGGCGCGGATGGCCGCGTTTTCGCAGGCGGGATGGGTGCATACCACGCTGATGTCGCGTCCCATGACCTCCACGCGGTCCAGCTTGCAGCACAGAGGGCCGGCCTCCGCGAGAATGAAGCCCTCCGGCCGGACGGCGGCGTATACCGGCTGGTCGGCCGCGCCGTCCACGTCCAGCACCGCCGCATCGTCTATGTACAGCCTGCCGCCCTCCACGCGGCCGTCAAAGACGTGGATGGGCGGCGTACCCAGAAATTTGGCCACGAACAGATTCACGGGGCTGTCGTAGACCTCCTGCGGCTTGCCGATCTGCTGCACCACGCCGTCCTTCATCACCACAATCTCATCGGAGATGCTCATGGCCTCCTCCTGATCGTGGGTGACGAACACGGTGGTCACGTTGGTCTGCCGCTGGATGCGGCGGATCTCCTCCCGTGTCTGAAGGCGCAGCCGCGCGTCCAGATTGGACAGCGGCTCGTCCAGCAGCAGTACCCGAGGGCGCTTCACCAGTGCGCGGGCGATGGCCACACGCTGCTGCTGGCCGCCGGACAGCTCACTGGGCTTACGATCCATCAGACCCTCCAGTTGCACCAGCTTTGCCGCGTCCAGCACCCGCTCCGCCATCTCCGCCTTGGTGAGCTTGTCCGCGCCCCGCAGGTTCTCCAGCGGGAACATGATGTTCTGCCGCACCGTCAGGTGGGGGTACAGGGCGTAGTTCTGGAACACCAGCCCCACGCCGCGATTTTCCGGCGGCAGATGCGTCACATCGTCCTCTCCGAAAAAGATCTGTCCCTCAGACGGCTCCAGCAGGCCGCTGATGAGATTCAGCGCCGTGCTCTTGCCGCAGCCGGAGGGCCCCAGCAGACCGATGAGCTTCCCGTCGGGGATCTCAAAGGTGAAGTCATGGACGGCGATGACGTCGCCGCCCGCTTTTTTGTTGCGGTTGGGGAACCTCTTGGTCAGATGTTGCAGCACGACCTTCATGGCAGTTTCTCCTTGCCTGTATTTGGCGGCCCCCTCCGCAGAAGGAAAGGGCCGTCTGTAATGTCCGCACCATTGTACCACAGTTTCCGTCGTAAATCTCCTGTTTTTGCAAAAGTTCCCGGAAATTTTTCCACCGTCCCGTCAGGCGCCCGCGGCGCCGCCGACACATAGAATGAGGTGAGCCGTTTCCGGCTCACCGATATCACCACTTCAAAGGAGGAATTTCTCTTGTATATGGAGAGAACTGCCGCGGCTGCGGCGGCACAGGACGGCGCGGCCCGCGACACGACGGCCCGCAGCGACGCGGTCTGCCGCGAGATGGAGGGACGTCTGCCCAAGGGCTGCGGCAGTATGGCGTTTCCCTATATCGCCATGCAGCGCGAGAACGCCCAGCGCTACGAGGATCGGGAAGCCTTGCTGCAAGGTACTCTGTTTCCCGGACTCGACCTGCCGTTCCGCAAGGAGCTGCGTTCCCGGTTTCCCAAGGTAAATGAGGCGCTGCTGGAGCTGATGGCGCTGGACTTTGCCATTGATGAGCTGGGTTTGTACCTGACCACCCATCCCAACGACCAACAGGCGCTGGAGCTGTACTGGAGCTACATCCGGCTGGGCCGGGAGGGCCGCGCCAAGTACGAGGAGGCCAACGGCCCGCTGCTGCAGACGGACATCACTGAGGGCGGCTTCCGCTGGCTGAATGATCCGTGGCCCTGGGACAAAGGAGGGAACGACTGATGTTTGTGTATGAGAAGAAGCTGCAATACCCGGTGAAGATCAAAAACACCAACCCCCGGCTGGCGTCTCTGATCATTTCGCAATACGGCGGGCCGGACGGGGAGCTGGGTGCGTCCCTGCGCTATTTGAGCCAGCGCTACTCCATGCCCTATCCGGAGCTGAAGGGCCTGCTTACGGACATCGGCACAGAGGAGCTGGGGCATCTGGAGATGATCGGCGCCATCGTCCACCAGCTGACCTGCAACCTGTCGGAGCAGGAGATCAAGACCGCCGGCTTCGACGCCTATTTCGTGGATCACACCGCCGGCATCTATCCCACCGCCGCCTCCGGCTTCCCGTGGAACGCGGCATCCATGGCGGTCAAGGGCGACCTCATCGCCGATCTGACCGAGGACCTGGCAGCGGAGCAGAAGGCCCGCGTCACCTACGACAACATCCTGCGGCTCAGCGACGACCCGGATGTCAACGATGTCATCAAGTTCCTGCGCGCCCGGGAAATCGTGCATTTCCAGCGCTTCGGCGAAGCAAAGCGTACAAGATGGAGAGTTACCAAAAGAGCTGCTGAACAGAACAGCCGCAAGTCATCAAAAATGGTGGCTTGCGGCTGTTTGACTCTGAAATCCATGGTAATGGGCGCACACCCTCTCACGGCAAGGTTTCTCCGTTTCCCTCAATGCGGCCATCCGTCATCTGAACGATCCTGTCACAGCGTTCGGCAATCGAAGGGTCGTGCGTAACGATGATCAGCGTCTTGCCGCTTTCCTTGCAGAGCCGCATGAGGATGTCCATGACATTCGATTTGTTCGCCGCGTCCAGTGATCCGGTGGGTTCGTCCGCAAGGATGATCGGCTGGTCACAGACGATTGCACGGGCGATTGCCACCCGCTGCCGCTCTCCACCGGACAATTTGCCTGCCTTGCGGTTCAGCTTGTCTGATATGTCCAGCTTCTGCGCGATCTCCCTGATTCGGGGCTTGTGCTCCCTGCGCTTGATCTGCCTGTTGTAAAGCAAGGGGATTCGGATGTTGTGATATACGGTTTCATCGTCCAGCAGGGCGAAGTCCTGCACAATATAGCCGAACGAGGCATTTCGGAAAGCGCTGCACCGCCTGTCGCTCATGTTCAGGACTTCCTCTCCGCCCACGGCGACGCTTCCGGAATCCGGCTTCAAAATCAGACCGATAATGTTCAAAAGTGTGGACTTGCCGCTGCCGGAAGGTCCGACAATGGCGACGGCTTCGCCGCTTTCCACGGAAAGATTGGCGTGATTTACCGCTTTTACGGTATAGTGGCTGGTTTCATAGCTCTTGCAGGCTTGTGTAACGGTGATTCCCGGCATAATTCATTCCCTCCTTAATCCCTGTGAAAATTTAGATACAAAACGCTGCTGCACAATACTTGTGACAAGGAACGCCGAGCCCATGGTGGCTGCGAATACCATGAGAAGATTCAGCGGCGACGCGAGCCTGTTCAATGACAGGATCAGGAGCGTTCCCGCAAGCGGGATCACATGGTATCCCAACACGAACAGATACATCCTTGCAAAGATAAACCGCTGTGTTGCGCCAAACAGATGATGCACCGCATATTCCGGGATCCTGCGTCGCAGGATGCGATAGGTGCTCAGCAGCAGCGCGCCGAATAAAACCAGCGTGGACATGATGTAGAACAGAAGATACGCCTGATGGGTGCGGGTGCTGCTTGCGGCGGAAAGCCGCAAAAAGTTTTCCGTTGACTGTATCTCCGCATAGGCGGAATAGTTTTGATACAGGAACGACCTGACATCGGCGGCGCTTTCCTCTGTGGGTTCGGCAAGAATCAGACGGTCTATGAACATATCCACCGATACGTGCGGAAACGCCGCGAGGGAAAGGGCATCCTCACAGGACGGCGAGAAAACATAGAGCGTTTTCTTCAGATTCTCCGATGCGGGGGGACTGTAGTGCAGCGGATGGTAAACGTCCATATCGGATGGGACAACGGTTACAGTGCATTCGTGATCTCCGATGCGGAGCGTCTTTCCTTCGTCCCCAGCGCAGTCCGGCGAAACTGCGGCGATGGGTGCATCACTGCCTGCCGGAAACGGGAATGCTGTCAGCTGGGTATAGGCGCCCACATAAACGATGGTCTGCTGATACTCGCCGATGCCGGGGAGAAGGACGAGGCTGCCGAGGTTGTCATGCTTTTGAAACAGATCCACGAGGCCCTGCTGCCGCCCACTGCCTGTGCTGATAGGCTGTGCGGTAGTTTTCCGGTCAGCCGCTGTCATAAGACTGCTCAAATCCTTTACCCGCACCATGCTCACATCGTTTTGCGTAAAGCGACGGATTGCATCATTTTGTGACGCGACATGCTGGTAGCTCAATCCCACCAGCACGAAAGCCATGATGGACATTGCGGTTAAAAAGCCGTAAAAAATGACCCATCCGGCATCCTTGACCAAATCCCGGATCACCTGCCTGATCAGTGTCATATCATCTTCCCCCTTTCCCCAACCGTGCGGCTGTTCCGCAGTAGCCCGCCCAGTTCAAAATCAGTGAGAACAGTACAAACCCTGCCGTAGTACCTATCAGCAGCGTGGTCAGATCACTGCCCGGCATATAGGTCAGCCCCCGGTACAGCGCCACGCCGAAAAGCAGAGCAGCAGTCAGTGCAATACCCATCGCCGTAAGGGTGGAGCGGAGGAACAGCCGTGCTTTTGACAGCCCAAACAAATGATAGATTTGATAGCGGCGGTCATTTTCCCGATACACGGTCAGCACCACATAGGAGAAGCAAAAGATCAAACCGAGCATGGCAGCGGAAATCGCTCTGGAAAGAACGCTGTCCGTTAGAAGCTTCGCCGCCAGCGCGGGAAGGCTCAAACGCTGCCGCTGGTCAGTAACCGTATAGCCGCAGCTCTCGAACAGAGCCGTCAGACCACTGGTGTCCGCGCCATCTGTGAAGTACATTCCGTCCTTCGCTCCGCTCATGGACAACGGATAGAGAAACCCTGCATTGGAGATAACGGAAGGCACATCCCGTTCCCGATAGGTTCCCAGTACAGGCAGCCCCAGCGCGTCCGGCAAAAACCGTCCGTCGCGCACATAGGTTTCCGAAAAAGCCGCGTCCTCTGCGGTTAATACGCCCTGCGCATCACAAGGCAGCGAAAGCCCGATGGCTTCACGGAGCCAATCCGAACCGTCCAGAATGCCGCAGCCTGCGGCAAACCCGTTCTTGTATAGGATTGTCACCTCGTTTTCCAATGCCCAGTGTTCCAGGAGCACATAAAGCTCATCGGACGGCGCGGCGGCGCTTGGCGTGCCTGCGTCCTCCCCCGGATGAAGGTATGTCCGGGAGACGTCCGCGACAGTAAAGGATTGCAAGCCCGACACGGGGCTGAAATAGTAGTCCGAGTAAATGATGGAAACGCCAAGCCCTATGCTCGCAAGAATCAGGATCGAGCACAGCAAGGCAGCCCAGTTCTTTTTTCGCATAGCTTTACCCTCCGTCCTCTCACAGCGCAATGTGCCGTGTGGCGCAATCGCTCACATAGGGATCATGTGTCACAACAACAATGGTTTTTCCTTGTCGGTTCAGCTCTTTGAGAATATCCATCACATAGCTGCGGTTGCGCTCGTCCAGACTGCCCGTAGGCTCATCCGCAAGGATAATGTCGGGGGATTTTGCAATGATTTTTGCCAGCGCCACCCGCTGCTGCTCACCGCCGCTCAAGGTGTAGACCTTACGACGCTCATAGCCAGAAAGCCCCACCTGTGCCAGCGCATCCGCGATGCGTTCTTTCTCTGCCTTGCCCTTTGCTTTACCGAACCGGGTGGCGAGCTTCATGTTGGCTTCCACGGTGTCGGTGTCCACCAGTCCGTAATTCTGAAACAGGTAGGAAAGCTTGTGCCGCCGCAGATGAACCGCAGCGCGGGAGGAAAAGGACGGGTTTCTTGCGCCGCAGAGGGTGACGCTGCCGCTGTCCGGCGTTTCCAGCAGTCCTATGATGTTCAGGAGAGTTGTTTTTCCGGCTCCGCTTTCGCCCTTGATGGCGACAAACTCTCCGGCTTCAATATGCAGCGAGTAATCCCGAAACAGGACTTTTTCCCCGAAGCGTTTATTGATATTGGATAAAGTAATGGCAGTCATGCTTCCGCTCCTTTCACAATCTGATAGAGGTTCTTCCGGGCAATGCTGCCGCAAGCAAGCAGCGTGATCAGCAGCTCCGCGAGAAGCGTACCCAGCAGGATATTGTAGTCAAGCTCGATGGCGAGCTTTAAGAGCAGCAGCCCTGCCGCTACCGCCCCATAGTACAGCACCGTCAGCACGAGATGGGTGCGAATACAGCTTAATAGGGAATGCCCTTCAATCAGGCGACAGGCGATCCTGTCCCTGTAATTGTCGCAGTAGAGCCTTGCGCCGAATAAGATCAGGCAGAACAGCCCGATCAGCAGCACAAAAGCCTGTACGCCCCAAATCATCAGCATATAGGTCAGATGATGGAGCATTTTATCAAAGGTGGCGGCGACGGTCGGTGTGGAAACGGTCGCCGCGTCAATACCCGTTTCCCGCAGGATGGGCAGCAGCTCCGCATACGGATCATCGGTGGGAACATAGAGGAAATACGCCCCCTGTGAACACCATGCTTCGATGAAAAGCCCGTCCAGCAGGTCACCTTCCTTGACTACAAGGATGGGCGCGGGCAGAGCGCTGTTGCCCCCAAGCCCTGTGCTGGCGTTATAGGAGTATATGTCAGACGCTTTATCATCGTAGAGGACAATATTCACATCCCCGGAATTTCCCCAGCTCGCGCCGCGCTCCCGCACCTCATCCCGCCTGTATTCCTTGGACTTCGGAAGCAGAATATTCACATGGGTATCGGAAAGCAGAGCGTCACCGATCTGCTCCCCGTCCGGCGCATAGATGGGGTTAAACGCAAGGTAGTTTCGGTTGATGTGGGCATAATCCTGACCGTATGCCTCTCCCAGCATTTTCCCTTCAAACAGGTCGTAATTAAAATCGTTGGCTGCCATGAGTATTCCATTGTAGCGATCCACTGTGGCATAATAGAACGCCAGATAATCCGCGCCCTCCGGTGCTCTGCCGGAATTAACATTGTTCAGAGGGACAGTCACATAGCCCTTTGTCTTTTGCGAACAGAACTCCGCTGCATGGAAGGTGTTGTAGATCTGCGTGATGTTCCGCATGGCAATGGTGAGAGAGAATAGAATAAAGATTAGAAAAGCAGCTTTCGCAAGCGTGTTTGTGATGTAGATCCCGCGCTTTGGAACTTTGCCCTTCACATACTCCGCGCTGCGCTGCCCGGAGAGGAACAGCAGGGAGATCAGAATGCCCAGTATCAGAGGAACGAGCAGCCACAGACAATCCCCCAGCAGGAACAGCCCAAATTGCCAGGTCGCCACCGGATGAAGCCACACGGCGCAAATCATGGCGGCGGCAAAAATCAGCAGAAAGCAAAGACACAAAGCAGGGGCAAAGGCTTTGATCTCCCCCAGCAGGATATTCCCCGTGGTATAGCCCTCCATTTTTTTCAGCACATTTTTCTTGCCTGCGGACAGGGTGTAGAATACGATACTGACGCAGAGCATAAAGGCAGGAATGAACAGGAAATAAAGCGGCAGCTTGGTAGACAAAAGCCTTTCGTTGGTTGCTGTTACGGAATAGCCCAAGCCTTTCAGCGCATGAAGCACCGCGTCAAGCTGTCCTTCCGCCACATACCAGGTCGCGGCGGTCAAGTCATGCTGCTGCGCCTGCATGAGTGGATAGATGGCGGTATCTTGAAACAGCGAGGACAGATGCAGTGCCATAGCTCCCGGCTGCCTTGCAGTGGAAAAGAACTCGTCCGATTCCAACCTCACGCTCCCTTTCCCGGTAGAAACGGAAAGAAAGCTGTCGGTATGGCTGGTCTTATAGTAGCGGTACAGTGGCTTGTCCCCATCCAGCTCCGCGTAGCGGTACATAATGTCTGCGCCGATCTTTCCGAGTGCAGTATCTATCTGTCCCAAAAATTCGCGGTTGCTCAATGTCTCCGGCTTTTCGAGGATCACCGCCCGCTTATCCAGTATCATGCTTTCCTCTGCGTCCTGTGCAAAATTGAACAGGGATAGTACCGAAAGCACGGTCATACAGACGGCAAAGCAAAGGATCACAAGTTTTCTCATGGTACACCTACTTTCCAAATGGTCAGACCGCTATTCGTTCTCACCCTCTCTTTTTACACCCCGCAGCTCTTTTACATTATAAAAAATACTCAATGCCAGCAGCATCGCGCAGTAGAACAGAACGCCGACTGCAAGGATCAGTTGAAAGTCGCGCCATTCCGAACAGGATGCAGTGCGAAAGCCCATGACACACAAGTGCCCCAGCCCGTATGCGATAGGGATCGGGAGCAGGTGCTCCACCCGGCGGCGGGATTTTTCTTTCCTGCGCAGCTTGAACCATACCCCGATAAGGATCAGGAACAGGGCGATGTTGAATAGCAGCCAATAGCCCAAAGAAAGCCCCGCCAAAGCGACCCAGCCGCCGCTGTCGGGCGCGGTGCCGTAGATGCACACCGAGCTGTTGCTGGAGCTTTCGGCGTGTCCGTTGATAAACTGCGTGAAATAAACGAGAAGCGGCTTGCCGCTCTCCGGCGCTGCGGTCACGGCCTGCGCGCCGGGTTTATGGAACGCTCTGTCCCATACGGAAGTCCACACCTCAAGATGGTAGACAGTGTTGCGATCATCGGGGTCGGCGATTTGTTGGAGCTTATAATTCGTGACCTCGTTGCTGAAAGAGAGCTTCACCGCACCGTTTGCTTCCTCTGTCACAGTCACCAGCTCTGGCGAATAGGCGAAGTATTCCGGCGCAGTCAGAAAGGAGATGACCGACAGCATCAGCGCCAGCAGCACCGCCGCTGTGCATAGGATGGTCTGCACCTTTTTCATCAGCAGTGCCTTTTTCAGCCGTTTCAGCGGCGCGGCGTCCATGTCGGGCTGCGGCTCTGTTTGCACCTCCACAGGCTCTCGCAGTTTTTCAAGCTCCGCACGGCAGGCGGGGCAGCTTTCCAGATGCTCCTTTACAAACTCCGCCGTATCCTCCGATACCATGTTTTCCACATACAGCGGCAGAATATCGCGGATGATGCTGCACTCATTTTTCATCTTCGTCAGCCTCCATTCCTTTTTGGATCATTTTTCGTGCGCGGTGATAGGTGACGCACGCCCAGTTTTCCGTCTTGTGAAACAGCTTCCCGATCTCCTTAAAGCTCAATTCGCCAAGGGCACGCCACATGAAAACCTCTTTGTACGGGTCGGGGAGCTCATGCAGCAGATGTTTTACCTGTTGGGCATTCTCACTGCGCAGCAGCATCTCATCCGGTGATTCCTCCGCTTCCGATATAAGCTGTTCCATATCCGCTGTATGCTCTGTCCTGCGGCTTTGTTTCAGATGGGTATAGTAACAATTCTTTGCGATCTGACACAGCCACACCCGGATGTCGCAATCCCCCCGAAAGCTGTCGATGCGGCGAAGCGCACGGAAGAAGGCTTCGCTGGTAATATCCTCTGCCAGCCGTTCGTCCCCGCCGGACAGCCGCCGCACATAGAGAAACACATCCCGAAAATAGTCCTTGTATATTTGTTCAAAGTCCGTCACCTGCTCACCTCCTTGTCCCGTTCACTTATAAGACTGCGAAAAACGAAAAATCTTACAAAGAATTTTGTAAAAAATTTTGAGTTGACTACTTATCTTCCCATATTGTAAGACTGCCGCTCGGCAGTTTTCGCTGTCGGCGGCAGATTCGGTTATGCAGTAAGAGGACCATCCACAATCTTTACATACGCCTCCAGCTTTACTTTTCACAGGTATTGGAGCTCTCATTCTCGCCTAAGTATTGCTCTCCGCTTGCAACGGCTTCCTCCAGTATAGCATAGACCTCCGCCAAGGCGCGGACATACTGCGGAAAATTGCGCCGCAGCTCACCATCCTCCCCCGATGGCAGGACCGGCCTCCGCATCATACGATGAACAGCCCTCCACACTTGGAGCCTGCTGCCGGGATAGGATTTTCTCAGCTTCTCGACCGCGCGGTTCTTCGCCTTCTCTACGGCGGACTCCTTCATCATGTGATACATCCCGATCTCTTTCAAGGTCGCCTCCGGGTATCCGAACACGCCGCAGGTCTTGCCGAGAATGTCCCTGTCCTTCTTCGGCAGGGTGTCGAACAGCTCCCGGAGGAGCTCAATGCAGACTTTGCGGTACACGGACTGCTCCGCCGAAGCGGTGAGCAACCCCGGCATCAGCCGCTCATAGGGATCGCCGTCATAGCTCTCCGGGATAAGATCATGCACGCCGAGGAAATGGGTGTTATATCGAACGTATCGGCTGACACGAGCCTTGGAAACGCCCAACTCCTCCGCGATCTCACTGGTATCCTTCCATGCGGCATGATACAGCCTCTGCGCCTGACGGACGGCAGCCATCTCGTCCTTGCTCAACGCCATACAGCCAAGATTCTGCTCCAGCCAGCGGGTCATGCGCCCCTTCAAATGCGGGTAGAGGTAGGTGGTGAGCGCGGCGCGGCTCTCGTCATATTCTCTGCTCTGAATCCGCGTCAGAAGTTCCAATGCGCCCTCGCCGCAGAGATCGTCCAGAATCGTTTTCGTATACGCGGAACACTGATTCGGATGATGCTGCTCCATTATCAGGCAGTTGAACTCCGCCGCAGCTTCCTTGGCGATTCCGCGGATCAGACCGAGATTTTTATGGTACAGCTTTTCCAGCGCAGCTTCATCACCGTCATAATATTGGCGAATTAGTTGCTCGTTGGTCATGCTTGCTCACCCGCCTTTTCCTTCGGCGGACGGCCCCTCGGATTGGCCGTTCTGGTGATCTCACAGTGCTGGTAAACGCGCTCAGAGGAAATACGCTGCTCGAAAGCCTCCACGGAGATATTCGCGTCGCGCAGGGCATCATAGAGCAGATCCCGCACATAGTCCTTGGCTTTTCTTGCATCCTCTTGTGAGATCGCACCCCGCTGCATATCCTTTGTGATGCGGGCAAAGGCGGTCACCTTGACTTTGACCTTGGGAATGTCCTTCGCCAGTTCCTTCTGCAACTCCACCGTGCCGAACTGCCGGCAGGTGTAGCCGGGCGCATGGGGACACGCCCCTTCGCAGTACAAAGCATGGACACCGCTCTTGAGCAGAAAATACCGTCCGCAGATGATGCAGCGGCGGATGTTGTGCCCGCTGTTCAGCGCCAGCATATAATCCGCTTTCATCAGTGCCTGCAAGCTGTCGGTCACATGCTCCTGACAGATAGCGACAGAGCCGTCCGCCAGCGGCCGCGGTACATAGGAAAGCTCGTAGGCATCGTGGGTCGTATAGCAGTCGCCGTTGTTGCGGATGGGATTGACGATGAGCTTTTCCGCAATGCGTTCATCATTGTAGAAGCCGTAGAGTGCTGCGGCATAGTCCTCTGGGCTGTTATGCTTCAGCTTGGACAGACTAAAGCTGATGAAATTCCGAATAGTACCGTTGAAAGCGCGAATGTCGTGAAGATATGTTTCATAACGGCGGATGTACTTTTTGTAATCACGCCATGCGTCCTTGGTAGGACCGATGGCACGAAGCATTTCGTAATAAAAGGCATCGCCTTTTTCTAAAGCTGCTTCGCTCGGATGGAACAGGTCAAGCGGAACATCCTTGACCATTTCACTGCGCGCGGAGATTTCATTCGCCACGCGCTCAAGTCGTTTCCGTTGTATCTCTTCTGACGGCTCATGCTCCTCTTTCGGAAACAAATCGAACTGCCCCGTGACCTCCCGTATGACAGAGAAGAAAGCGTCCTCGCTCTCGTCCAGCAGCAGGCGGAACACCTGATACCGGCGCAGTACCCCACAGAGTGCTGCCAGCTCCTCGTTCAGCTTCCACCAAAGCTCTATGCTCCCGCTCTGCTCATATTCTTCCGCAAGGATGGTGACCTGCTTCATGCGTTTGCTCATGGGTCGATATTCGTCCGGCGACAGATTCAGCAGATCGGCGGTCAGCATACCGGCAGTGAACTGCTGGCCGTTCAGTTCCAAGGTGCTGCCATAGGTGTAGAAAATGATGCTGCCCTCCATGTGTGCCCCTCCTGGTAAAATCTGTCCTACATGAATTTTAATCTGTCCATACTTTTTCTCAGCATAGCATAAATTCCTCCACAATACAAGCAGAGGGAAGAAACCACGCGCCGTCCCGTGGTAACGCCCCTCTGCTTTTTTTCGCTCTCATCGTTCCGATGGGAGCAATATTTTTAAGGAGGAAACGAAATTGAAAAAAGAAAACCGATTGCTGACCATCGACGGAGAAACGCTGATGAGTCAGCCGCTCACGCCGCTGAACTTCGTGGTGGATACGCTGCTCTCTCAAGGTCTGCACATCCTCGCGGGCACACCCAAGGTTGGAAAATCGTGGCTGGCGCTGTGGCTGGCCGTCACGGTGGCGAAGGGCGATCCCGTCTGGGGCATGGGCGTGAAACAGGGCACCACGCTCTACCTCTGTCTGGAGGACTCCACCCTCCGCATCCAGAACCGCCTGTTTGAGATCACGGAGGACGCCCCCGCCAGCGTCCACTTCTCCACCAATAGCGATACCCTTGGCAAGGGTTTGGAGGAACAGCTCTGCACATTCCTCTCTGAGCATCCCGACACAGTACTGGTCATCATCGACACGCTGCAAATGATCCGCGGCGCCGGTTATGACAACACCTACGCAAATGACTACCGTGACCTCTCCGTGCTGAAGCACATCGCGGACACCCACGGCATCGCCATTCTGCTGATCCACCATCTACGGAAGGAGCTTGCCGACGATGTGTTCAGCCGCATCTCCGGTACGACTGCCATCAGCGGCGCGGTGGATTCCAGCTTTACGCTGGTGGAGGACAAGCGCGGCAGCGGCAAGGCGACGCTCTCCTGCATCGGGCGCGACATCGAGTACCGGGAGCTGACGCTGGAGCGCAACGCGGAAAATGTGTGGGAGCTGGTGTCGGACAGTCGGACGCAGCCGGAGCTGCTGGGCGGCCGGATCGTCATTCTTCTCTCTGAACTGATGCGTGACCGCGCGGAATTTATCGGCACTCCCACGGAGCTGTCCGCGCAGATCGACCCTGTGGGTAGCGAGGGCATCACGCCGAAAAAGGTGTCCCGTCTGATCCTACAAAGCGTTGCCGCACTAAGCAAAATCGGCATTTCCGCCGTGGTGCGCCGCAGCAACGGAAAGCGGCTCATTGAGCTGCGCCGTGCCGAAAGTGACGATACACAAGATGCCCGAACCGTTGACCCTATCGACCCTGTCGATGTCTCAGGCAGCGAAAACGCCCCGTGTTTGCCCCTGTGAGCCGCTGTGTGCACGGTTTGGGGACGGGGTGGTGGTGTACACGCCGAGGGGATAGTCAGCCCGCACAGGGCGAACACTGCGGCGGCATAAAAACGGCGAATACGCCGCCGTGACCCGCGGGCGTCCAGCGTTTCAACGGCATGAAGCGCACGCCGAGGGTAGTGATACCACCCCCATACAGGAACGCCGAAAA
>ERZ1023848.26-NODE-26-length-72326-cov-36.889541_pt1 | contig 72326 bp, 62 predicted proteins | sample MGYA00380385_ERZ1023848 | MGnify/ENA primary metagenome ERZ1023848 (study PRJEB33179, sample SAMN07449069) | human gut metagenome | biome: Human-gut; feature: Human associated habitat; material: Faeces | host: Homo sapiens | place: India:Kasaragod | collected...
TCACAATCCCGACCCAGACCCAGATCCAGATCCCACTCCCCATTCCCGACTCCCCAGTCCCCACTCCCAGCTATCCGCTATCCGCTATCGGCTATCAGCTATCGGCCGTCCGCCGACGGCTCCCCCATCCTCCATTCCCCATTCCCGAATCCCCACTCCCACCTTTTCAAATTCTCCTCTCCCCTGTATAATAGATACAGTATATCTAACTATTTAAATAAGGAGACTCCCATGAAAACATTGAAATATATTTCCTGGAACGTAAACGGACTTCGGGCCTGCATAAAAAAAGGCTTTATGGACGCTTTCAATGCCCTTGATGCAGACTGCTTCTGCCTGCAGGAAACCAAACTGCAGCCCCACCAGATCGAGCTGGACCTGCCGGGATATCACCAGTACTGGAACAGCGCCGTAAAGAAAGGATACAGCGGTACCGCCATTTTCACCAAGGAAAAGCCACTCTCCGTCACCTACGGCCTGGGCATAGAAGAACACGACCAGGAAGGGCGGCTCATTACCGCCGACTTCGGAAGCCACTACCTTCTCTGCTGCTATACCCCCAACAGCCAGCGGGGACTGGCGCGCCTTTCCTACCGCATGACCTGGGAAGAAGCTATGAAAGAATACATGACAAAACTGGCAAAAGAAAAGCCGGTGATTCTCTGCGGCGACCTGAACGTGGCCCACGAAGACATCGATATCGCCAACCCCGCCTCCAACCATAAAAATGCCGGCTTCACCGATGAAGAAAGAGGCCGTATGACAGACCTCCTTGCCGCCGGCTTCACCGACTCCTTCCGTCACCTCCACCCCGACGAAAAAGACGCCTACTCCTGGTGGAGCTACTTTGCCAAAGCCAGAGAAAGAAACGTGGGATGGAGAATCGACTACTTCCTCGTCTCCAGCGTATGGAAAGACCACATCAAAGGCGCCTCCATCCACTCCGATATCCTGGGCAGCGACCACTGCCCGGTGGAACTGGACCTGGAATGCTGATATGAAAAAAGACCGCTCCGGCGGTCTTTTTTTTTGCGTGGCAGGGGACATAGCCGCCTGCCGGCGAAGATTATGTCTGCTTTCTCTCAAAGGTCAGCAGCCCCTTCGCCGCTTCAAAGGGGAACGCACGTTTTTTTGCAAGGGTCCTCACTCCATTTGACCTGCCCACCCTGAACGAGACTGGGTGGCGAGCGCCTATATACTCTCTTGCGCCCCACTGCTTGTCAGGGGGGAGAGGGCCACGCAGTGGCGAGGGGGGATTGCCGAAGGCACGCCGATAGCCGAAAGCCAGAAGCCGATAACGGACCGCCGAGACCTCCCCTCCCCGTCATTTCGAGCGAAGCCGAGAAATCTCCCACCGCCATGTCACCTGCCGTAATTGGAGTATGTGCTGCAATCTGCGCTGTCATTCTGAAGTCTGATTGTCTGACGTCTCCCGTCAAAATGCCTCTGCCTCCCCAAATTTCTTACAATCTCATCTTTCCATCCACCATTCCTTATTCTCCAGGTACCAGCGGATAGTCTTCTTAATCCCATCAGCAAATTTCGTTTCCGGAAGCCATCCCAGTTCTTTATGGATCTTTGCGGGGTCAATGGCATATCTCCGGTCATGTCCTTTTCTATCCTTCACATAGGTGATAAGGCTTTCCGGTTTTCCCAGTTCCTTGAGGATAAGCCGCACAATGTCGATGTTTGCCATTTCGTTATGGCCGCCGATATTGTAGACCTCCCCTACGGTACCTTGATGGATGATGAGGTCGATGGCCTTGCAGTGATCCTCCACATAGAGCCAGTCCCTTACGTTTTTTCCATCCCCATACACCGGAAGGGGCTTATCTCCCAGAGCGTTCATCATCATGAGGGGTATCAGCTTTTCCGGGAACTGGTAGGGGCCATAGTTATTGCTGCAGCGGGAAATGGTGGTGGGAAGGCCATAGGTACGATGGTAGGCGCCTACGAGAAGGTCAGCTCCCGCCTTGGAGCTGCTGTAGGGAGAAGACGTATGAAGGGGCGTCTTTTCCGTGAAAAACAGGTCCGGCCGGTCCAGGGGCAGGTCGCCGTATACTTCGTCTGTAGAGACCTGGTGGTACCGCTGGATGCCATACTTCCGGCAGGCATCCATGAGGACAGAAGTACCGATGATATTGGTTTCCAGAAAGATTTCCGGATTCAGGATCGACCGGTCCACATGGGATTCCGCCGCAAAGTTCACCACCACATCCGGATGTTCTTCTTCAAAAAGCCCATACACCGCATCTCGGTCACAGATGTCCATTTTCACGAAGCGGAAATTAGGTGCATCCATGATAGGTGCAAGAGTCTTCAGGTCCCCTGCATAGGTCAGCTTATCCAGGCACACGATGCGGTAGTCCGGGTACTTCTTCAACATATAGAAAATAAAGTTGGATCCGATAAATCCGGCGCCGCCGGTTACTATGATGGTCATAATGTATGCTTCTTTTAATTTTAATTTTATCATTTTTTATTTATAGAATCGGGCTTTGGTCATCTTCATGGAAAAGGCTTTGTAATTCTATCATACGTCCCTTGCAAAGCACCATTTATTCAAGCTGCACTGTGCCTATAGTTTGTGCGTGGTGCCACTCTCCTGTGATGGTCCAATATTCATACGCGCTCAGCCAGGACAGAATCCAGGGGACTAGAGTCTTACCCCAAAGCATATCCTTACGGAGTTCATTACACTCTTTTCTACAGTCAAATACGCATAATTCCGGATATTTACCTGGATGCTTATGTGTATAAAGATGATGCGGCAATTTACCATTTACCTTTTCCAATTGGGGAGACAATAACCAGACATGTGGCCACTCTTCCGGACCACTTTCTATTCTCACCTTGTATTCGCAGCTTTCTGGACTTGGTTTTAAGACCATAATACAAGTCAACCTGCCATTCGCCAACTTTATGGATTGGATACAATTACTATAAAGATCCTTCAAGCAAACCAGTTGGCGAGGCAGACCAAGCCTGTTACCCGACTTATAGTTATGTCCCATAATGGTGAACCGCCGGTACTACGATGCTTCCCACAGGCGAAATCGTGCCTTTTTTCGAATCCACTTTCAAAATCCCCTGCTCCTGTTTGCGCTTGTTTTCTTCGGCCATTTCATTGTAGACCTGTACTACGACTTTTTCGCCGAGGACTTTCTTCAAATGTGCAGCTATCTCCATCATATCCATCTGCTTTAGCTTTTCTCGGTCAAAATCTTTTCGTGCTTCTTGCAGGAAATAATAAAAAGCACTTACCCTTTCCGGATGCTGGTTCCATTTGTTTGCCAAATTTTCCTCCGGATTGCAGGGGTCAGCTATAAAATACTGATTTCCCCGATGCTGAATATATTGATTTGCTTTTCCCAGGAACAACCCAATCGCGTCTAAAATGCTTTCACCATTATCATAGGATTTGGCTGCCAAAGTCGTGATAATGATGGAAACCGGTTTTAACTTTTCATCTTTCGACTCAAATTCTACATCCCGATACCGCTTGAGAATCTGTATGGCTTTCTGCAAAGGTGTCTTCAGTTTATGCCTCTTCAGTTTTTCAATTTTGGCATCTGCACGGAAAGCGCGATTATATTCCTCGAGCAAAGCCTTCCTTCTAATTTCACATCTTTCAAAAAACCACTTCTGATACTCTTTCGGATCACTTCTGATATATCTGTAAATCGCATACGGTTCGCGTTTGTCTGTAATCAAAAGCTTATTCTCCTGAATACATCCGGGCACGACGTCCGTATGGAATCCGGGGTGGGCATTATTTTCGACATGCCAGCAGCGACGCTTTTCCTCGATTTTCCCACCATTACAACCATACCTATTTTCCCGCAGATAGTCATCGAGCCAAGGCTTAACGACACCGCATTTCATTTCCATAGCATCCAGTCCATATTCCTCTTGAAAAGCAAGCACCCAATCCAGATCAAAATCGGCATCCTTGTTCCCTACAGGCAGCGGACGGACAACAGTTCCCAGCGCCATAGAACCCTGTGGGAAAATATCCACCTTATAATCTCTTCCTTCTTCATCAACTTTAGCTGCTATCCATTTACCTAAATTACGATATTCATCTTCCGCCTGTTTAAAAAGGTCATCGCCGATATCCAGATCTCTAGAAATACGGTTCAACACATCATCTATATATTTTTCTGTAGCCATTCAAACCTCCATTATTTCAAATCAATCTGCTCAGATTCATTGAAACATCGTTCCCCTTTCGAGGACTGATAGTACACATAGAGACGCCCGATGAAATCTCTTCCGCCTGTCTTGAAGACTTCATTCACGATTTCGTAAGTATTCCACGGATTCATCGTAGCAAAAATATGCAATTCATCCACCGACTCCGGCAGTTTTCTAACCTCATTTAATACCGACTCCACGAACTTCCGGCTATGCACCCGTGTCTTATCTTCCGAAGACCTGCTGATATACAAAGTCTTTCTGACAGCCACTGCTTTCGGAAGCTGCTTCTGTAAATCAATCCGGTATGTATCACTTAGAACTAAATTCATTTCGTAATCTTCTGGTCCCAACTTTCCTTTATAGAAAATTGAAATGTTTGAATTCGGCTCTTCTTCCCTATCGTGCGTTCCCTCCGTGTAGGAATATTGAGTAAACGGACTCTGCAATATGACCTTAAACTGCATAGGAATCGGCACGCGTATCAATTTACACTTTTCCACGCCCAACACATAATAGGCTGCCAAATATTCCCAGTAGGCATGCTCATGCAAGTACTTGAACCCGTTATTGCCATTCAAGGTATAGCCCCTGTTACTTTTTCTTATCCTAAGAATCAGCCAAGCATAAATAATAATCACAATGGCATCGGCAGGTAGTGTTGGAGATAATTCTAAATAATCTGCAAGAACTAAGAGAAGCTCTAACGAGTCCGGTAGCAGCTCCTGATGTGGGCGAGTAGATTCCACCAACCAACTTCCCGGATTACAGTAGAAAGCGAAAGAGAGGAAAAGGGCCAATAATGCAAGGCACAGGAAAGCCTGAAAATACAATTTATTCCAATCCCTGACGGCCCTCATCCACTTCGTATCCATATTCCCTCCATTTGCACATCAAAATCTCTACCTTGATTGCCGTATTTCCTTAGCAGACAAGGATCCCGTCCTGCTCAGCCTTTTCAAAGAAGACATTGAAATTGCTGCAGCGTTTCAGAGAATTCGCCCCGGTTTCTATGAACTCCCAGCTTCCTGTATAATCATTCCCACCCAGGGCAATTTTGGGCGACTTGATAAAATGTACAAGCTGCTGCGGATTCTCTACCAGTATGTCTTCCAGCTGATTGGCCCACGAAACCTTCTCATCCCTTGAAGCATTCGGGACATTGTAGAACACGTGCTCCAGATTCATCGACATGTAGTAGAGCTCATACGGAATTGACCGATAAATCTTCGCGCATGTTCTCAGCCGGTTTACTTTGGCCTGCTTGAGATGGTTCCTATAGATGACACTCCCCGGATTACGGGCCCAGATACCACTCGCCGGGTCATAGTACACGCCTTTCCCGTAATCCGAAAGTTCAGGATTTCCAGTCATATCCAATACCTGCGTATCCGGGATAAAGGCGGCATCTGTATCGATGATCTGCACGACCTTGTAGAAATCCTTCGCCTCAAAATGCTGCCGGCCGGCAAAGTCTCTTACCCTATTTCCCACTTCTTTAACAATATCTGTCGTAGGGATATGAAAATCGGCGGTCAGATCTCCATCCATGATTTCAAACCGGATATCACTTTGACTGAGCAGCCGAGACATAGCCAGGCCCAGAGACGTCTTATCCGTCGCTCCTTCCACCAGGAAGAGCAGTACCTTTAGTCTCGATCTATGTGCCATGCCGGACCCTCCGTCTTATCAACCGGCCGGGTGATCCGCTTCAGCGCATACTCGATAGCCATGTTATTTGTTTTTTCATACAAGGACTCCGGCGTGCCTCCAAGCTGGATATCCCCGTAGTAGACAGACCGCAGGTTATTATTCGGCTTTATATTTTTCAGCCGGATATAACGATTTTGGGGATTGACCGTGGTGAAAACGATCGCTTTCTTTTGCAGCGTTTCTAATGGCCGCAGGTTGTGGGATGTAAAAATCAACTGCCCTTTTCCTGAACTTTCAAAAATAGCCAGAAGTTCTCCCAGAAGATATTCAAAAATCCCTGCATCAAGCTCATCCACCACCAGCGTAATTGACGGATCTGCATAGGCGGCAATAAACATATTCAATATAGCCACGATTTTCTTGATGCCTTCCGATTCATACCGGAGCGGGACTTTGCTATTGCTCCGGATGGATATTGCCTCAAGAGCCATTCCCTCTTTTCCATTCTTCATGACCTGCTCCCCCATGTCCTTCAGCTCCAGCTGCAGGTGAGGAATCAGCTCACCGAGGACAGGATTCATCTTGGCAATGACTTTCTTCAGCGGTTCATACAACTCTTTTGGAAGTACCGTCGGTTTATCCAACCGGAAAAAGACCGCCCCTGCAGCCAACCGTTTATTCTTCTTATTTTCCACGCGGAAATAAAGCGGCAGTCCGGCATTCATATTTATCGGCCCCCATCCCCGCGTATCGATGACGTACAGATACCTCCGTCCATAGGCCTGCAAAGCCTTGAAAATACGGCCCAGCACAGTCCCGCCATTTCCCGCAAGCAGTGGAAACGCATCCGTCGAAAAGAAGAAAGAAGTATACTGCCTCCTCGCAAGCCTCTTTGCTACCAGCAGATTGATCAGCCGGTCATTCTTCTCGCCAATGATTTCCTTCGCCAGTTTTTGTGGAGAAAAGACAATTTCCTTACCCTGGTCCTGTGCAATCAGCCTATGCTTCTTTTCCCACTTCGTGCCATCAAAAGCGGAAACCTTCAATTCCTCCTGGCTGACATAGACCCCGGGTCCCTTTTCGCCATCTTCTGCATTGCCATCCATTTTCTCTTTCGTAAGCATCACCTTATATTCCGTGTAATACATAGTCCCGCTCACAGACAGCTGAAATGCCGCCATCATCCCGGCTTCCTCTTTTCCTTCCGTAATATAGGGTAACGCTTCATCCCGAAGAGAATGACCGTTTAAAATCTTCTTCAGCAGCCCCATGGCATGAACAAAGGTCGTCTTGCCCGATCCATTCTGTCCATAAATGCCCAAAACATCTGCTTTAAAATCTACCGGCTCATTATTATCCCTTGGGGAAATCGTAATCGTGCCATACTCGACATTCTGCAGATTAAAAATATCCACTCTTTTCAATCTGATCCAGTCCATCATTTCTACCACCCACTTCCTTTTTCATAGAGTACCACGATAAAAGAGCTCAGTCAATAAAATCGTAACAAAATGTTACGATTTTATTGACTGAGCTCTTCCAATTTGCTTCTTAGAGAAAGCATCAGTGAAAAAAATTTCACTAAAATATACACAAGCCGAATGGGTAGCTAGTGGCTAGCAGCTGGTAGCCAGGTGAACCCGCTAGCGGCGAAAAAGAAAGAGTCGAGAGTTGAGTTTTGAGAGCCCCGGTCCCGCGTCGAAGCCGCTAGTCGTCAGCCTCCTTCCATCGAGTAGGAGGCGGGCTTCGGCCCGCCGACCTCTCACACCACCGTACGTACCGTTCGGTATACGGCGGTTCTTTAGTTTTCGCATTCCTGCTTATGCAAGTCTGCGATGATGTTGTTGTGTTCAGCAATCCTCACATGGATGGGCACTCCGGCATATCCTTGCTGTTCTGCAGCTGCTTTCTGCCAGTAGTCTTCTTTCTGAAGTTGTCTGCCTTTAAGCCCATGGTTGGTTACTTTCATTGACTAACATCTCCTAAAGTTCGGCCCTTCCCAGATGCCTATGAGCCATCTGGTACTATGGCCTCTGCTGACTTCTCACGGCAAATCTTATTTCAACCACAGCACAGCCCAGTAAATACAGCCTTATTCTGCTGTGTCCGTGAGACCTCCCCAGGTAAGAACGCACTCTTTCTCTCCATATATCCGCCACATGTACTCTGCAGGATTCCGTACAGCTATGGGACTTCAGTTTGTCATGCAACCTTATCCATCCTGCCGTAGCCTTATGTGGTTCTTGTACATCGGACCGGAGATTTGCCTGCACCTTCCTTCAGATTCCACCTCACGATGGACACCCTTGGTGTTCGGCTATGACCTTCCCACTGTCGGGCGGTCTAGGGACTTTCACCCTTAAGAGTGCGCCCATGCTGGGCGCACTCGGAAAGGCGAGGGTCCTGCAGAGGACCCTCGAGTCGGGTCTAAGTGGGCGCCTCTACTGCACAATAAGGTGCCTTCCTTTTGTGACCCGACGGTGGCGCCGCCAGGCGACGGAGGTTAGCTGAGGGGAAACGCCGTAGGCTGATTCCATGCGGCGCCAGCCACTGACAACAGTCCCCTTTCTCAAAGGGGGATGTCTGCGCTAGCAGACAGAGGGATTCTAGTGGGCTTACACACTTAGCATTTTAAATGCTCGATTGGCATAATTCCTACAGAATCCCTCACCCCGGTGGGGAGCTCCCTTTGAAAAAGGGAGCCTGCTGCACAGTCAATTGGAACGTTATTTGTGCAGAGTCATTAGGGGCCCATCTGCGGCTTCGCCGCTACTGGGCATAATACTGCGTCACTTCCCAATTTGTGCGCCGCCACCTTTGCGGCGAAGCCTCAGATGGAATTCTGTTGAAAGCGCCGCAGGCTGGACCTCAACTCTCAAATCTCAAATCTCAAATCTTTCTTTTCCGCCGCAGGCTGTTCAGCTTTCCTGGCCGCTAACAGCTAGCAGCTAAAAGCCCCCATCCGTTCGCACGCCGCTCAGCCACATGCCAATCGGCCCGCAGGGCCTGTCCGCCCAGCTGACAGCTGCCTTGTCTCTAACCACATTAAATACCTGCTGCAACCAAACCGTAAACACGCCAATAAGACCCGGTGTCCGTATACTGCAAGAATTTGTCCAGTGAATCAGGCGCCGGCGTAAGGATGGAAACCGAAGTTTCTCCAAAAGCCGAACTAGTCGTCAAAGAGGCAAAAGCATGAGCCAGTATAAAGTCCTTGGGTCTTATGGTGTTTTTTTGCATTTCATTGTCATGAATCCGGATTACATAACATGGTGCGAGGATCGAGATCGAGAGGAATTGCGGCAGAGCCACTGGCCTGCTCGGTCTCGGTACAGGCCCCACTTCCCTATTCAGCTGAATCGGTGAGAAGCGTTCAGGGTGATATCCATATCCGGCCGGTCTTGGCAGCTGCTTCCCTTTTGCTAGCACTGGGGAATATACTGACCGGCCTTCTATGCTGCAGGTCCCTGATTTACTTCTCTACTATATACATACCGCGAAGTTGCATTTTGTAAACATGAAAATATAAATTTTATCATTAGAATTTTATGAGACGAAATCGTAAACCTTAAGTGTGTAATAGATAGTGGACCTGGAACAGAAAATCCAGCACTATTTGCTATACGTAACAACACCCGCAAAACCGGACCTCCAGCTGTTTGCCCTCACCCCCGGTTCCTTCAACGTACAGCTGGGCTCCCTCAATGATAGTGACTCCCTCTTCTACGGCAGTGGAGAGGAACGAAAGGTCAATGTGCTCTATAAGTCGGGCATCCGCCTTCTTCATATCATGGACTCCCTCCATAAGAAAGAAGATCCCGTCCGGCATCTGGCAGAAGAGAATGATGAAATTCTGGAATCCATCAGGTCCATATATGAGACCATGGACACCGCCAACCTGTCCCTGGATATCAGCTGGAATTACCATCCCATATACGACACCTTCTCCATTTCCCATGAAGAAACAGCCCCCATCGCCAGGGACATAGAAACCTACATGAAGCACCGGCAGGAAACAGAAACAGACCAGCTCCTCACCGGCACCATCACCAGCGTGGACGTGAAGAAATACATCATCCGCCTGCAGAAGAAGGACGGTACCCCATTACCCATTAAATTCCGAAAAGAAGACCTCCCCGTCCTCATGGCCCAGGACGTGAACCCATTATATCCTCAAGAATACAGGATTCACGTACGCTGCGAGACAAAACCCATGAAAAAATGTACATGGCAGTTTAAGTGATTTGAAGAAAACTGAATAGAAAATGCAAAAGTCCGAATAGCTGCGGAGTAATAACTCCATAGCCGTCGGACTTTTTTAGTGGATATGAGGGGATTGCTGAGACAAATGGGATGACGGGTCAAGGTGGACTAAAACAGGTTGCCGGGCTTACAGTTTACAGCTTGCAGCTTACCGCTATCCGCTTACCGCTGACCGAAATCTGGCATAAAATAAAATTCTTATAGTGCCGCCTTATGGGTTCTCATCACAGTTGCAACTCTCGCCTGAAGTTCCACCCCCCACTCAATCGGCCGGGCTTTGAAAAGAATGCGCTTTATTGTGCAGTAAGAGCACCACATCCTTTCAGTGGAACAAGTGGAAATAACTCCACATATCCATTGTACAAAGACATCAGGTGGCTCTCTAGCGCGGATTCAAACAAAAATCGCAGTGGCTCTCTCCAACGGAACGGGTGGCTCTCAGTCGCAGATTGGGTGGCTCTCTGAACGCGGAATACTCACAAAATCTGCAGAACGTCCGGTGCACCTCGGCGAATAAGCAGTACACTTTCCGCGGAAAGGCGGTACTTCTCTTTCTCACAACTCTCCAATACGGGCTAAACAAAAATTACAATGATTCTCGTCACCGGACCTGGGTAGTCCTCGCCACCAAAACAGGAACCCTCTGAGAGGGTAATACTAGCAAAAATATTGTTCATGCTTATTGTAGGTTATGCAAAGTATTTAAAGTATATTTTCACCAACTCATCGTTCAAACCATTTTCAAGATACGCGGCTTTAAGCCGTTCAGCAATATTAGTCTTCAAGGACTGATTTTTCTCTATTTCTTTCAATACATTTACTGGACATAAAGATACCCACTTAGGCTCAAACTTTTCAAAGGCTTTATCATCATTCATATGAAGCAGCCAATACCCAGCATCCAAAGAAATAAGACTGCAAATCCTACTAAGCCGTTCGGTGTTAAGAAACTTACCATCCTTCGCCAGGTAAATGAAGTCATAGATGCAGTTGATTACATCCGTATCCTTTGAACTATGAGAGCCTTTTTCTCGGCTTTTGACGAAGCTTTCTCCCCATTCTTCTAAGTTTTTAAGGCAAATATCTTCAACCTTGCGATCGTTTTCAAATATATTGTTTCTTATACACGTCGCATATATCCGGCATTCTTCTATTTTTCCAGACAATTCACGTTTCCACTTTTGAAACCATAACTGAATTGGTTCTTTGACTTGTTTTGAACAATAGGGATAACAGCTTGCCCAAAAGCTGGCCTTAAACTGATCCTGTAAAGAAGACAAAAGTGACTCTTTAACTTCATTGACATTTGAGTATTCACTTCCACAATCTTGAAGAATAGAGAAAATGGTACCACATATTGCAGTAATAATGGATAGCTCATAATCCCGATTACATTTCGGCAGTATTTGCATTATATTGCTAATAAATCTACAAAGTAACGTGATAATTCCCAATTTCCCTTCGGAAACCTTCTGGTCCTTTACTGCTTGCAAGAAATAATAGGCATGAATACCATTTACCCTTACATCATTAACATTCTGCATATGATGAAACAAAGTTTTTATAACCTTCTTAACCAAGGACTCTGACAAATCAAAATGACTGCAAAGAGCCAAAAGCGAATTAAAATAATGCCTTTGTAAACGTATCTTATCAGGTTCTACTGATAGATTAAACGCCACCGATTCTACATATTTTAATGCATTTTCAGAAATCGGCACATGTTCACAATTACCCAAAATCTTTTGTATCTCATCTGCATCTAAAAAACGAATTGCTAAAAGTACCTCTAAAGGTCGTATTTGCTGTTCATGGATATTAACAATTTGGGGTGCATTAGGATTAATACTGTTTTCTTCCTGCATTTTATCTTTGATCAAGGCTGACTTGATCAGAGCAGCCGCTGACCATTTATACACATTCGTAGCCTCAGCATATTCATAGGCGAGTAAGTGATTTCGTTCCTGATAATTATAAAAAGCTAGAATATCCTCTCTTAACTTTATATAGGCTGGAGTTCCAATATATAAAATAAAAGGAGTATCGGCTTCTTCCTGTACTTTTTTAGAGTTCTTCACTACATCCTGAAGTATATGGTAAACCAGCTGGAAAGAATAAAGTGCTTTCAAAAAATCCTTTCCTTCATTTCCTGATTCCCCATACTCATCTGTTAAATCCGGAATATTTGAGAAAATCTGATCCAAATCGATTCTGTCTGTTTCTCTCTTTATTGCATCTCGATTTATACTTGAAATAGACTGAGCCACCTTCATTGTATATCCAATCGACTGACCAATATAATATTGATTGCATTTAGCAATAAAATACTTTGCATAATTGGGCTGCTTAAAATATCCCGCAGCTGCAGCTTTAGATAAATTATATGCTTTTAAATCCTCTCCAAGGAAATATTCAACATGTGCCTGTCTTAGACATACATCCGGATTCAAAGAAGTCAGGAATTTTCCATCTGCCTCTTTTATGTCCATTAATTTTTTAAAGTTGAAATGGTCAATAGCATCTGCTACAATCTCTTCGTCCACACTATTTTTGCTCTTACGAAATGGAATGAATATCTCTTCTTTTGGACTTACATTAACAAGAAATCCTTTATAGCCGGTTTGGGCAAAAACAGATAAAAGAACTTTACTTTGCTCTATTTCTGCATCGGTTAGTTTTAAACGAAAATCACTGTCATGTGCTTCTTGCTCAAAATGTTGTGCTTTATCTATTTGCTGATACCATTGTGTATTTTGGACTGCCTCTCTACCATAATAATTATTACCCACTAAGCTGTCGGCCATATAGCACAATTGAAAATATTGTACGACAGCAGAGTTTGCACCATTTTCGCTTTTCAGTCCAGCTTTTTCCAAATTCAAATAATCATCACCAACATAAGGTCCGCAAATAACATAACCGTCAGGTTTATCAGAGTCTGAACTTTCGAAAACATTAATTTCAGGATTATCGCTTTTTTCTTTTTCATCATAATCTTGCAAAGAAATTTTTTGAATAGAGAACCCGCATCCTCTTAGCTTTTCTCTAACATCATGTTCATAAGGCTGCTGTACATAATAATATCCTCCAAGTTTCCGGTATACTTCCGTCAGCAGACTCTCACTTTCATTTTGCAAAATCCAATCCAGTGCATTTTCCAGTATTGTTGTCTTATTTACCACGTCTCTATTACATGGAAGCTGCGCAGCATAAATGACACGTATGCCAAAATTTTTAAAATAATCTGCTTCAATAGGATTATATTCTCCTACACTAATCATATAAGCCTGCTGGGAATCCTCCCGCAAAATATCTTTTAGTAATGAAAAAATCTGCTTTACGTCCGGATCACTAAAACTATAACCAATAAACAGAATTGTCTTCGTTCCTGCTAGTGAAACTATATAATTTTTTATCAGCCTGAAGTTCCGCTCAAAATTCAAGTAGTCATCTTCTTTAAGCACAAAATTATCATGTTCAAAATCCCCATGCATCTTAATAAGTTCTTTTCCATGTTTGTAGGGAAGTTCTTTATCAATACTAACGACATGACGAATCTCATTTTCTGCTCGACACGCCTGTTCAATCAAGTGATCATAATTCGTCGTAACAATAGTGTCTGCCTGAAAAGAAATAATCTTATGATGAATTTCCTGCTCCTGCAAATGGATTTTATATTTAAAAATACGGCGCATCAACTCCGTATAATCCTTTTTCCCTCTTTCATTATAATAATACTGCGGAACTTTCAAGGTATCTTCCGAGCCAGGCTGTATATTAAGCTTCGACGCAATCTGAGACACAGCATTATTCCAACTGGGCATACCGGCATCTAATGAAGTCCCAGCCCCCACGAAAAGGACAAGATTATTCTCCACCATAGCTTTACGTATCTGCCGTCGAGATTCAATATAAGAATCAAGTAAAAATGCCGACTTTTCTTTCTTCATACTATGGCTACCTCCTATCAGATATGGCCAGATTTACTTTATACTATCCCATCAGAGAAATCTATCTGTAAACTATATATTGAGAGAAATCATTACGATCATGTAATAGACTACTATTTCAGCTATTATTTCATTATAAAGTATAGAAAAGAAGATTTTCCCACATAGACTTAAAAGGGATAGATCCCTGCTATAGTGCCTTCATAGGCTATTGCCAGGAAGAAGAAGTACATGAGCGCCCCACGTGGAAAGAAGTGAGCTCTTTCATGGCTATATGACAACTCACACGGCTCTCAGAAGCAAGAGCCGCCTCATTTGCCCGTCTTGCAGCGTCCAGTATGCAGCTCATGGGCACTGGCCCAGTGGCGTCCTTTTCATTGCACTCCACTTCCACGTCCCGTTCCGGTTCCTTCACCGAAATGAACTGGACCAGCCTATTCTCCTGTCCCCGCTGGTGCTCCTGAGTAAGGGAATGCATGTCCGTGACTTAAAAATAGTGAATAAGTCGGAGCGCTCCAAGCGACTTCGCATCCAGTAAGTCTCTTCACTATCTTCCTAACTCTCAGTTGCGAATTAGATGGCTCTGAAGCTAAGTAACAATAAAGTCTATAGAATCTCCGTCCGATACATTGCAACATATAAGTGGTACACTTTCCGCGAGTAGGCCGTTCACCCAAGGTTGAATATTCACTTAAACCAAGTCACAATCCCCAAGTACCTAAAATGGAGTACGCCTCTTTATTTTTAGTTCAATGTTCCCCATATAGGAAAATATTATGTATTCCTTTCAATGTAATTTCCCCAGCCTTCAGCCTCTGGTAGTAACCCATGTAGTCCACAACTGGAACATTTATCACAATCTTTCCGGGAAAATCGTACTCTTTCTCGAGCCCTGCCAAGGTCTTGTTAACCTGCTGCACGATGTAGTCAATCATCTTTCGTTTCATTATTCGGAAGTGGCAGGTACGCCAAATCAGGTGAAAATCACTCATCAGCTTAGAACGATCCACAGGATATCCTACATAGAAAATATCTTTCGTCGCTTGTATTATCGTCATTTCCCGATTCCGGACCTTCTCATTGAAGTTATACCCGGGCTTTGGGTGCTGTACGTTTTCCATCTCGTCACTAATCTGAGGAAGTCCGCGAATCTTTTTGAAAGCCGCTGTAAAGAGGTCTTTCGGCAGCCCGGCGCCTTCCAACGATAGCGGCACGAGGCAATGGGCGTCTACTTTGAAATCGACCGGCTTACCTTCCCATGTAATAGAGGTAAATTCTGTCTCTTCCATTCCCTCCTCCTTCAACTGGGCATGCAGGAGGAGAAACCGGACACTGCAGACGTTATTTCCTTCATCAAGCCCCAATCGGATTTCCAGCCAGGCGCGACCGTGGAAAACGAGGGCTCGGACAGTTTCGCGGATGATATTGCCAAAAGTATAGTTGAAATCTTCCCCACCATGCATATATAATTGGCACAGTTTACGTGATTCCGTTTCATCCGTTTGTTCTTCACAGCCCTTGATGGAGAAGAGGTCTCCCTTCACTCTTAGTGCCCGTAAGCTGAGTGGCTCGCTGAGATCATCTACGATTCCCCGGATAAGATTACTGTTTTCATCAAAGGGCCCTTCGTAAGCCAGTTTTTCCAATACGGTAGGCTCTCCCAAGAGATAAATATCCGGCAATTCCGGTATTTCTTTCACCATTTTCGACCTGTTCATCACTCATCCACCTCCCATCGTCTATGGCTCTTGTACTGTTTCTCCGCCGGCACTGCTTTATTCAAGACTGTAATAGGATAAAGTTCATCGACAGCATCCACATCAATCAGGCAGCGCCCACTCATCACTTGGATGCAGTTCTCCAGCACCGGATTCCTTTTTCTTTTTTCCGCTTTTCCCAAAAGAGGAAACGCATGGCGGTGAAGAATTTCTTCAAATACGGGCAATCTCCCTATGGCCTTATCCATTTTCTGCCTCCAGTCAAAGCGTATTTCATCACCATCCGTAAGCCTGCCTGAGTCATTTTTCCAAAAAACAAAATGCAGCAGCAGCTCCCTATCCATCTCCGGCGCACCGGCAGCTTCAACGGTTTCTCTCCACCGTTTATCTCCTACTGCTTCGCTCCAAAGCAGTGCATAGCCACTAATGGCAATAAAATTAATAATGGGCCGGTTCACCTGGTCCATTACCCATAATGGATTCCGGTCTTTCGTCTCAATTGTATGCACAATAAACCAGGCATAAGAAGTGACGATTTCCTTATAAGTAGCATAGGCCTTGGTAAAACTTGAAAAATCATTTTCAGCAATGCACTCTATAAGCCACTCATCCTCCATGCCCACAAGTCCCCCAAGAAGAGTCGTATCCTTTTGCAGCCACCAGGTATATTTATCACGATCCTCCAACAGATGCTGGAGAATAGGCAGCCGCATTTCTGCGATTTCACCTGCCAGCACTTTCCACTGATGGCTATAATCCAACTTCTTTTCCATCCATGGATAGGTCACCTCATCCTTGCAATATGTCCGACATTGTATCTTTGCCTGGTCAATTTCCATTTCGAGCAGCTTACATTTGCTGTGATATTCCCGCATACGGAGAAGAAGGTAAGCTGCCGCCACATATTCATTCCGCCTATAGACGGCATCCAGCATTTGCTTCATCCGTTGCGGCTCTACAACACAGGCATCCGCCTTGATCGCATCCAACTTTTCAAAGATTGTCTTTGCATGATACTGCCTGATAAACCAATCCGGCGTTAGTGTCTCTCCAGTCACTATCATTTCATTATTGATTTGATCTAGAAAAAATCTGCACTCCTCCACATTAGAAAATGGCGCCTTCCGGAAATCCACTTTTCTGAAATCCTTGCATGATGACACATAGGAGACAATGGCATCCACATCCATTTTCTCAATACTCTTCCGTACCCCGAGCACATAGGATACATATAGAAACCCGATATTCTCCGTCGTCACGATTATAGACTCGCTCTTTTCCGTTAGCCCCCAGACTGTAATCCATTCCTTTTGGATATCATAAATCCTATCTGCCACGAAACTGCACGATGACAATGGAGCCCCGACTGCCAGATAATTTCCTAAAAATTTGAAATACTCCTTTCGGTAAGTCCAATTATCGTTTTGCGATAACCGCGGAATCCCCCTGCCATTGATAGTATGAATCCACTGCTCTAGAAAATAATAATTTTTCTCTCTTTGGTCCCAAGCCACACCACCAAGCTGCACCGCGATCTTTTTCTGATATCCCGGTAATTCATACCACTCCGGCTTCACCTGCCTCTGTGGGAACCAGACCGAATCATAAGGAATTCTCTCCTTGATTGTCATATAGTGCCATACCAGCACAACATTGCTGCACATGAAAACAAGAAGTGACGCTTCCGAGAAATCTCCTGATGAAATGGCATTTTTCTCCATTATGTCCATGACCCGCAGACTCCTTGCTACAGCCCCACGGATATTTGCTATGCCCTCTCCCTCAGCCAGTGAGGTTCCATTTTCTATCAAATACAGAGAATGAAAAATATCCTCATACTCCCGCTTCAATAGCTTGAATGCATCCGTCAACGCCAACGACTTCTGCCCCAGCTCTCCAAAAACTAAGATAATCAAAACAGTAAAAAAGCCCCAGAAACCCGTAAGCAGGTACGAAGTCTCTGGCACTTTCCATAGATGATAAATGAAGCAGAACGAATAAACGATATAGTACAAGACCACACGCACCCCGGCGCCGGTAATGAAACTATTCATAAAGAGATCGAAAACCTCATTCGGCGCACGGGAATACCGGGCTGAAAAAACAGCGGCGATATTCGAGCAATATAACGCTAGAAATACCCCGGCCACGCTGATGCCTGCCGCAACTATAGCGATGAAATCACTTGCCTTGATATCAAGCGCCCAGCCCAAAAGACCATTTGCCCACTCCAGCCCATACAGGATTCCAACCGAAACGCCCAGGGCAATCAGCGCAGAAATAAATACATGCTTCAATAATTCCCAATACGACTTCCCATGCTGAAGCCATAAGAAACCATGAAATGCCTTCCCCTTGACCCCGTTTGCCTTCTGCCGGAATATATACCTGTGCTTCTGCCAATCCATCTCCGTTCACCTCTTTCCAATAATTCAAGAAAAATTTGGGGTTATTTAGATATCATTTTAGAGTCATTATCCATTTTGTAAATAGCCTGAATAACTCCACCAATTTAATGAAAGTTCACTATTCAATAATTTCGAAATGGGCCAGCCAACCTCTCTATAGCATCTAAATGCTTGTTTATTTAATTATACCATATGTTATATCCCCTTAATTTTACTTATCTTCTTTCTAAAACCCATCCATCTGACGTTTGACTACCTATCAGCTGTAAGTACACACGAAAAAGAGGGAATGGCGCATGCAGGCCACCGGCTTCGCCGCCGGAGGTTCTCTTCCCTCTTTCCTCTTCTCTCTTCACTTATAAAATTACTTCTCTCCCAAAATATACTCCCTCAGATCCTCATGGAGTATCTTCTTATAATCCTCCACCCCAGGCTGATCATAGGCGTTGATGTTAGCCAATGCCCCTTCGTAGGCGATGGCGAGGAAGAAGAAGTACATAAGCGCCCCCACGTGGAAGGGGGTGAGCTTTTCCATCGTGATATGGCAGCTCATGCGCCCCTCGGAAGCCAGGGCTTCCTCATTTACCCGTCTCGCGGCGTTCCAGCATGCGGCTGACGGGTACCGGCCCCTGTAGCGCCCTTTTCATTGCACCCCACTCCCACATCCAGTTGCGGTTCACGATTATTTTATATGGTATGTACATCGCAAGTTCAAGAAGTTGTCTAAAAACGGCAAGCGGTACACCTCGGCGGACAAACGGTACACCTTAGCGGACAGGCGGTACATCTAGCGCGGAATACTCAATAAAACCAAGTGCCGCATTTTGAAGCTTAGATATTTCGAAAAATCTGCCACTGAAGAACAAAGGAAACAGAATTAATAGATTTTTAATGCAGTGCTTTAGCCTCATCAGTTCTATATAATCTTCTAAATACTCTATCATTCTAAACCCTTTCATGCCTCAGTAGATTTCACAAAAAAATATGTAGATATTAACGCAGCATAGGAGGCCTGCTTTACCACCGACCGAAGTTTATCAGCTCTTTACATCATAGTAAGTCTTACTTTCCGTCCCACCAGGTTTCTGTCCCTTTGAACCATTGTACACCTTCCTGTACTATTTCAAGTCGCAGACGGTCTCCTTCGTCAAGAGATGGGCCAAGTCCGTCAAGGTTTACATGGAGAGAAATTCTCTCACCGTTATAGATATTACCATACTTTTTAATAGGAATATGCTTATAATCCTGGTTTTTCACTTTCCCTGACTGTGATATTACACTGATTCCTAAATTAATAGGATACTTGCCTGATGATATAGCAGTCATTTTCCCTCCCCTATTCACTATGTCAATAGTACCGGTCACCTTGCTGCCATCCGATGAACGTACAAGTTCCGGATGAATATCCATTTGTAGTTTACTCTCGGCAAGGGGAGCATTGGTTACTATATGTCTCCCCGGCTGGAAATGGTTAATTCCAAGGGAAGATACGGTCAAAATAAGAAAATAAGCGGAAAAAACAAGTACAGTTCCTTTCCAGGCCCCAGTTTTGAAAAGATGTCCCCGGCTGCCTGTATTTTCCTGCCCATGCAAACATCCTGTCAGATACGTATCAAACCGGCTGCATATATTCACGCAAAATGGCTGCTTTTCAATCAAACGTTCTGAAAGGGTATTTCTCACCAGCTCTATCAAAGTGCCCACAAGCCATACGGTAAGAATGCAGGCAATGGTATAGAGCATCCTGGTCCCGCCGGTATACTTTTCGATAGCCTCTGTGGAATGAAAGATCTCTTTCCACAGGTAGTCATACCAAAAGGGTACCTGATGCATACAATAAATACCCAGTACAGCTCCTGCCGCTTTATTGACCACCTTTGAATTTTTCATTCTGAGATAAAAGAAACCAAAAAAGGCTGTATATGCCATGATCAGACAGGGAAGCGTGGAAAGTCTCGATCTGTAATGCTCCAAATAAGAAGAAACAATGGCCATGAATTCCGGATGCCAGTTACCGTGCACTGCGACCAGAGCCCGTAAAAGATTGAGAGTAAGCCACAGTATCCCAAAAATAAGAAAATATCTGCCGGGCACAGCCTTCCGGAATGATGAGTTCATGACGGCATCATCATCTTTACCTGCATTCCGCTTTCCGATCACGTATCTTTTGATGTAGCCAGTACTTACATAGAGAAAGATAAGTGTCCATATGTCATGACCGAAGAAACCCGGCCTATCTGTAATCGTAGAAAAAAGAACCAAGGTGATGAAGAAAAAGCCAAGGAAAAGTTCAACCAGACTTTTGGAATTCCGATTTATGAATAGATTCAAAAGGGTTGACAGGCAGACCAGAATGATATAGTATCCTGCAAACCAGAGAGGACTCGCTTCCACCGGGAGAAAAGCCCAAAAGATATCTGCATTTGCTACTCCATTCACATAGAGGAAAATGGTAATGGGAACCGTGTACATGGCTACTGTCAACCAGACATGTATAATCTTCCTGAGATGAAATTCCTTATCCACCATGAACCAGGCACTGATGATAATGAATACATCGCAGGCTACTCTGGAAAGGCTGTCAACGGTGCAATAGAATAAAGCAGAAAAGTATGATGAATTGTCTGCTACCCCACTTTGGCCGACGAAATGGTCCCCCTATAATACATAAGATACAAATGATTCTTAACAGTTCAAGATTTGAGCTTCTGCCTGCCTGCCTAAAGCATTGTAATTATTTCCCAATCCCATTGTTAATACCTCATTCCAGTAAATCCATGTTTTCTTTTACTGCTATACCTGTACAAGGCACGAATCCAATATCCTATCAAACTGACGCACATGTTCATCCCAGTTACAGGGAAGAGGCATCCCTGCTTTTCCTTTAGTCGGAGAATTTACCGCTTCCACGATTTTCCTCGCCAGATCTGGCACGTCTTCCGGTTGGAAGTACAGGACCCCATTTCCCCAAATCTCTCTAGTTACCGGAATATCACTGCAGATTATTCGTTTACAACCGGCTGCCCTGGCCTCCAGGGGCGGAAGGCCGAAGCCTTCATAGAGGGAGGGGAATACAAAAAGGTCTGCATGATGGTAATACTGTTTAAGCTCGCTGCGAGTTACATATCCTGTGAAATGGACTCTATCTCCCAATACTCCCGACAACTGACAGACATTACGATCTCCTGTAATAAAGCCATCTTTCTTTCCCACGATAACGAGATCATGGGGAATACGCTCCTTTATCATTTTGAAAGCCTGAATCAGAGTTTTCAAATTCTTGTGGGGTTTAACATTTCCCACATAAAGAATGTAAGGCTTTTGATAAGGCGATGGCTCCACAGAAACTTGGTACCAGTCTTCATCAACGCCAGGATATATGACGGTGATTTTCTTCTGATTTACACCGGTGTACTTGATCAGTTCCCTCTCAGTGAAATGGGAAACACATACAATATGGGCTGCTTTTTTTACTGCCTCATGGAACATGATCTGGGCATAGATTCTCTTATCCAAACGGCCGAACTGGGGTAAAGCCAGATGGGCCAGATCATGGATAGTGACAATCATCTTGCCACGATAGATAAGAGGAATATTGTAATGGGGAACCCACAACAAATCTGTGTCGGAAGGAATCGCCCCTGGCATCACGACCTGCTCTTTGATTGTATAAATAGGGACTACACTGGGAATGATGTCCACATTTTTTTTGTGGCAGAAAGGAAAAGAATCCAGTTCTTCTACATTCCCTATCAGGTGAAACTGTAAATCTTCCCTCATCGGAATCAGCCGTTTCAGTACATTTTCTATAACCGTCCCAATCCCTGAAGCCCGAATCATTCTGGCATCAATGGTTATGTTGCTCATTCTGTCTTCCTATTTTTCCTGTCTCTAATGTCACAACCGATACACGGGCCGCAAACAATCGCTATCAAAGAACGTCTACTCCCCTACGCCTTTAAATAAGCCAACGTTTTGGCCAGCTCATGAATATCTTCATCGGTATATGAGCTATTTAAATGGCTTCTTACATGGGAAAGCAAATCTTCCGTCACAACGGACTCATGGGTTTCCAGGATGAAATCACGATACTGCCTGCCAATAATATGTATATCCAGATTTTCCTCAGCGTATTTCCGTGCTGCGGAACCAGTCCGGGAAATTTTCTCCGGATGAGTTACCAGATCTTCCAAAGCCGCTGCTATAGCTTCTACTTCTTCCTTCTCTGTCATGTCAGCCACGTTAGGCAGCTTTATGCATGCATCATCCGGAATTTCATCAAAGCTTCCAATACGGTTGACCAAGACACATTTGCCATCGGCCAGAATACGCATGAGGGATCCCGATGTTTCACCATTATACGGGTATCTAAGATTCAGACAAATATCCGACGCATCCAAATAAGCTTTGAATTGATCGAGATCTACAAAACCGGTAACCCTGACATCATTCTGCAAATGATTCTGTTTGATATAAGAGAAAAATTCCTCTTCTAAATCTGAAGCCAGTTTTCCCACAAAGACTAACTTGAGGGATAAATTGCCCTTTTTCGCCAACAAATGATAAAAAGCTTGCAATGCAGGCATAACCCGCTTTGTCTGCTGAACATGTCCAAAAGCAGTAATAAGAATGGAATTCTCCGAAAATTTTATTAGATTTTTGCATTTTTTTACATTGGGCAAGGGATTAATTTTTGCATAATGAGGAATAACCTTCACATTTCTTCCTATATTTTTTCTCAATAGTCTTTCTTTTGCATAATTACTGTGAACAATAATTTTTGTAGCATGGTTCACGATATACCCATTTGCTGGTATATTAAACACATCGGCATATCTGCTACCGTTTCGAATTGCCTCCAAATAGCTAGCAATATCAGGCTCAGCATAATCTTCTAACAGGCCTGTCTTATATTCTTCAAAATCCTTATCAACATTCAAAGCTTTATAGGCTAATGCTCCATGAATATTCGCATCATGCAGAACGACGATTCCTGGATATTTCCGAATATAACTGTTCATGTAGAAATGATATTCTGAGTTTCCATACTGATAAATCACATATTTATAGCAAGAAGGATCAAAGGCGCGATGATTTACTACCTTTACGGTGTCCGGCAAAAGGCAATCCGGAGTATATCCATCATCAATAAATACGTCTATATCAAAGTATGCGCTGATCTCATTAATAATATCGACGCTGTAATCTGAGATCCCTGACTGTTTCGGAGGGAGCGGAGTAAAGAAAGCCAGTTTAGGTTTGTTCAGGCTCTTAGAAGATATATGAGAAATGTCTTTTACATCGTTCAGAGATTCAATACTCTCAATTGTAGATTTAGCTACCTCTTTCCACTGGAATTTTTTTACCTGTTCAAACCCCTTCTGCTTCATCCGGCCAATGTCCTTATCGGTCAGAGCTTTTGCCAGCCTCTCACTGATACTTTCAATGGAAAACGGATCTACCAGGTAAGCTGCATCTCCGGCTATTTGGACAAGACTGGAATTATTGGACGTTAAAACGGGGGCACCGCAGGCAAAAGCTTCTGCTACAGGAAGTCCAAACCCTTCATACTTGGACGGGAATGCCACCAGGTACGCCATATTGTATAGTTTCAGCAAATCCTCATCGGATACATAATTTGTCAAAACCAGTTCGTTTCCTACGTGATACTTTTCTGCCAGTTTTCTGTATTTATCAACGGAAGCTGGAGATAACTTGCAGACAATGACCAGCTGGTGACCATGGCGCACTTCTTTTGGAACTCGTGCATAGGCTTCAATGAGCCCGCCGATATTTTTACGTTCATCGTCACCGCCGGTGCACATAATAAATCCCGGGTGGATATGGAACGCCTTCTTCATATGGTCCCAGTCACTTTGTGAAACATCAATAACTCTGAAAGAAGGACTGGCTGCACCCCAAATACAGTCGATTTTCAGGGGATCAAAATGAAGAGCATTCACAAGATCATCTTTAACACTCTTAGAAATTGCGAGCAACTTATCCGCCCAGCGCAGTTGTTCCACAAAACCCATATACTGTTTTAAAGCATCGGAATCCCGTAAATAGTGCTTTTTAAAAAGGTAAGGGATTATATCATAAACTGTAGCCACCACTTTGATACCTGCAAACCAGTCTTTCCGGTAAACCGGCAGTAACCCATCAAAAGGGGAAGTAATATAAAATACATCGATTCGGTTTTTAGCAATGTATTCTTTCACCAATTTTCCATATGCAGAAGAAAAGTACGAACCAGAACCTAAAAAGCAGCCCCTTCCAAGGGAAAAATAGGACTCTGTCAAATTCCTCGGACACTTTCCAAACAGGGAGAATGGTTCCACACAGTTGAAGAAAAAGTAATTGTCTTTGGGATCCATCTGAATAAGAGTTCGAAATTGGTTGAGCGTGTAATTTCCAATGCCCCGGTTCTTCCCTCCTAGTATGGCCCTGGCATCAAAAGCAATATTCACGATAATCTCTCCTTCACTAAACGGTCATCGATAAAGAGGGAATTAATGCCTGTATTGGCATACTCCACGTATCCATGAGCCTTCATAAAGTCCATCTTTTCCTTATCTTTCTGCCCCACCACCATCTTATTGCTGTAATCAATCATTTCCATGATGATAATAGCAGGACGCCACGAATCAAAGGGAATAGAATTCAGAATCCCCATTTCCTGTCCCTCTATATCAATACTCATAATAACCGGTGCCTTTGGGAAATAGAGTCTTATGATTTCCTGCATAGTGATGCTTCCTACGTCCACTTCTTTTGTTATTGCAAGTTTGGGATTAATCCGTATTGCTTCCATGGCGCTTTCTTTATCTGTGGTAGACAGACCATCTCCATTCAAAATATAAAAGTGAAGATTCTCCTGCTTTCCTTCCAATGATACGCACCGATTGAGAACAACATCACCGGGCCGTTCTTTCTTGAGTTCCGGAATGAGATCTGGATTTGCTTCCACCAGCACTCCCCTTGCGCCCTGCTGGTAAAAGAAATATGTATTGCTAAGGATCTTGGCATGATTAGCACCTAAGTCAAGATAGGTGCACTCCTTCAGCGGTATGCCGAGTCCCTTTGCCATATAGGATGCAATCACATCTTCCCCTGACTGGGAATGGGACTCTCCACCATATAAAGGATTTATCAGTGTCTTTTCTTTTTCCTGTACCCAACTACTAAGAGCTTTGAGCTGTTCTGCTTGGGCTATTTGCTGCTGACGGACAGCTGCCAATGATGTCTCCAAATTCTTTATTTCATCTACGGCTGCAGCATTGAATTCAGACTGCATCTGGCAGACTCTTTCCACATACCATTTGAGAAGTTTCCTGACCAACCTTTTGCCGAAAACAATAAAAGGCCCAATAATTGGACGATGGGATGTAATGGTATAGTAGGTGGAAACATGGCTGAATTGCCTCATTCTATCCAGATTCTGTGTGAATGTTTCTTTCGAACTTCCAGCAAATGGTACGCCAATATTTCCGTTTCCATGTACCAACTTCTCATAAATCACTTTTTCTTCAATGCTGTCAAATTTCATTACTGATTCTCCTGTTCAATATGCCACTGATGGTCAATAGAAACCACGCCGGCACTCCGGTCATTACTGACCACACTAAACTGGCAGTATTCCCGGTAAAAATCCATGGGGACGCCATTCCAATCAACAATGGCGATATTTAAACCATACTTTCCAGATAATAGAGGGAGCTTTGGTATTTCAAAAGTTATCCTGCCATTCGGTTTATCTCCCATGACATGAATATTATCGAGCTGGGTATTATTCCCGTAGATACTATTTCCTTCCATTGTATTGAATCCCATGCCCACAACGAACTCCGGTAAAGGCCGATTGACTTTGTAATAAATATCAATGTACATGGGGCCTCCAGCCTTTATCACATCGGCTTTTTCATTTTGCCCATTCCGCATGGTAACCTGCTCAATGGTCACATACTGCAACCCAAAATGGTTGGCATTATAGTCAATATTTTCCTGACCTTCATAGCGAGATTCATTTCTCTTTTCTTCCTGTAAACTTGGCGGGATATCTGCCTTCTGTTTTTCCAGTTTGGCTTTTTCTGCTTCCTCTTTCTTCTTCTGACGTCTTTCTTCCTTCAAGAGTAGCTGCATCTTCTGGTCATTCATATACTTCAAATAACTATCAACCACTTCTACCGCAGGACCTGATTTAACTATTTCTCCTTTATTGATCCAAATGGCCTGGTTGCAAAATCTTTCCACTGTACCTGTATCGTGGGTGACGATAACAATGGTCACTCCACTTGCTTTTAATTCCCGCAGCCGTTCATAGCACTTGGCCTGGAAGTTTGCATCTCCTACCGCCAGAATTTCATCGATAAGAAGAATATCCGCATCCACATTAATGGCCACAGCGAAAGCAAGTCTCATATACATGCCACTGGAATAGGTGCGTACGGGATTATCGATAAAATCTTCCAGTTCAGAAAAGGCAATGATATCATCCAGACGGGCATCGATTTCTTTCTTTGTCAGTCCAAAAATAGAAGCATTGATATAGATATTCTCTCTCCCGCTCATATCGGGATGAAATCCGGCTCCCAGTTCAATCAGGCTGGCCACGCGGCCATGAATCTCAATGGACCCGGAGTCAGGGTATAAAATGCGGGTGAGAAGTTTCAGCGTTGTACTTTTTCCACAGCCATTTTGCCCAACCAGAGCCAACACTTCCCCCGCTTTGACTTCGAAGCTGATATTTTTCAATACATGCCGCACTTCATAACGGTTTCTTTTCCAAAAAAGAATCTTCTCCTTTAAACTTGTCCCTTTATCCCGATAGACTTTGAAATCCTTACTTACATTTGTAACTTTGATGACCGTCTTCATAATTCCTCCGCAAAGTTTCTCTTCAGTCTGCCAAAGACTATGAAGCCCAAAATAGCAAAAAGAATTCCAAAGACAAGAGCAGAGATAAGTGTCTCCATATGAGGAATTCTTCCATAATACAGGATATCGCGGTAAGCAACAATAATGGGGGACATGGGATTCAGGTTGAAGATAAATAGATACTCATCGGGCACCATATCAATGCCATACATAACAGGCGTCAGGAACTGCCAAGCCATGGTAACAATCCCAAGAATATGCTCCAGATCTCTTATATATACAGTGACGGCAGCTGCAATGAGGGCAAATCCCAGTGCCAGGACATACTCAATGATGGCAATCACCGGTAAATAAAGCCACGCCACGAAATTGACATGGTCGCTGAAAACCAGCACCACCGCCAGTACCACGATGAAGCAGTAGAGCATATTCACAAATGCCCCGGTGACCACTGAAATCGGCAGTACCTCCCGGGGAAAATAAATCTTCGTCACCATACTCTGGTTGGACAGGATGGATGTGGATCCCCCCATGATGCTGCTGGAAAAGAACATCCAGGGAATCAGTGCCACAAAGAGGAATAGATAATAATCATGGATTCCCATACGTATAATATGGGAAAACAGAATGGTATATACAGCCAGTTGGAGAAGGGGATTCAGAAAAGTCCATAAAAATCCAAGCACAGACCCTTTATATCGTCCCCGTAAGTCACGGTGTACCAGGCTCCGCAGCATTTCACGATAGGCATACAGTTCTTTGAATATACCCAAAATATCCTCCCTTATCCTTTCTTAATCCATTCCGCCAAGGGTGTAGCAATTGAAATAAAATAATGATAAAAGCTCGTATAGTGATGCGTCTCAATCACATTTGGGATAATAAAAAAATTGACCTAAGTCGAGTCACTACAGCAGAATACAGGTAGCACACCCCTCTCGCTTCGCTCGCGTCCCCTCAAGGGGACAAGGATCCAGCGGCGTAGCCGCCGACTTGCGCCCCCTCTCTGGGGGAGAGGTCCACGAAGTGGCGCGGGGGTTACTATCGTTACGCAGAATTATTGACCCTATCCTCCCAAATTCATTCGGCATTATCCCAAATGTGATTAAGATGGCACACTAACCATCAGTAATCCTATAGCAGCTGCGCCGCAGGATGCGCTACTGGCGAGTCTCAGTCCCGTTGGGCCAAACCCATTTGTTCCCATCAGCTAACCCCACCGCCGTGCGGAGCCCCTTCCAGAGGAAGGGGCCTTCTGCTGAATCAATTTCACGTTATTTGTGCAGAGTCATCAGGATACCAATAGCGGCGAAGCCGCTGTTAGTTAGCCTCCTTCCTCGGGAAGGAGGTGGATGCGAAGCAGACGGAGGTTAGCTGATGAATGCGCCGCAGGCGGGTCTCCGGCCCTTTGGGCCACTTCACTACCCCTACCGCCGTGCGGTGGCAAGCGAACGGGATCCGTAGGGAGCCGCAAAGCGACTGAGAATCGGGTAAGACGCTTCCCCGCGGGAGCCCCTGCCCGACTTTGCCGGGAAAACGTCTCACTGGATTTTCGCTCGCTGACGCTCACTACAAATCCAGCTCGCTTGCTTCCCCGAGGAAGGAGCCTACTGTAGTGTCATTTCCACACATTTTATGCAGGGTCTTTAGGATTCCTATAGCGTTTCCGCCAGTAGTTCAGTACGTTTTCCATGCCCCTGCGGAAGTCATAGACTGGTTCCCAGCCGGTGGCTTTCTTTAATTTATCACAGTTTCCTACAAAGAAAGGGACTTCAGCGGGGCGGAATTTTGCCCGGTCCACTTTGATTTCTATGTCCACACCAGACAGAGAAAGGAGGGTATCCAGAATTTCCTGCATCTGTCTGGCTTTGCCTGAGCAGATATTGTACACGCCGGTGGGTACATCATTCTCAATAGCCGCCACGTAGGCAGAAACTACGTCTGTCACATAGGTGAAGTCCCTGTAGGCACTGAGGTCACCTACTGAAATAACCGGCTCCTGCTTTCCTGCCTCGATGGCTGCAATCTGGCTGGCAAAGTCGGCTGTTACAAATCCTTTTGCCTGTCCTGGGCCGAAGTGGTTGAAAGAACGGGTCTGGATAACTCTCATGCCCCATTTTTTCCCCAGCTGCAGTACCATCTGTTCTGCGCTGTATTTGCTGATGGAATAGGGATTCTGGGGACGGCATTCCATGTCTTCCGTAAGGGGTTTGCCCGATTTTGCTGTCAGGCCGTACTCATCACTGGAGCCCACATCCAGGAACAGAGCCCGGGGATTGGCCTCATGTAAAGCTTCTAATACATTGATGGAACCACAGATGTTGATTTCTATGGTTTGGACCGGATTGTTCCATGAAAGTGGCACATTGCTGATGGCTGCCAGATGAATAACCGCATCTGGCCTGAAATCCTTCATGACTTTCCTGACAGCATCGGCATCCAGAATGTCTGCTTTATAGGATTTTATGCTTTGCGTCTTCAGTGGATCAATACTTTGCCGATCCATAACGGCCACATCATGGCTATGGGAAAGAAGCTGCTCTATGACATAGGCTCCCACGAATCCACCTGCCCCGGTTACCAGTACTTTCATATTACCGAGCCACCTTGAGTTCATCCTGCACCCGTTTCAGGTCAGCATCTACCATCATATGAATTAATTCTTCCAAATCTGTTTCTGCTTCCCATCCAAGAATGTTCTTTGCCTTGGTCGGATCTCCGCGAAGCAGATCCACTTCGGCAGGACGATAGAATTTCGGATCAATGACCACATACTTTTCATAATCGAGACCTACATAGTCAAAGGCAATGCGGCACATGTCACGGACCGTTGTTGTCTTCCCGGTTGCCACTACATAGACATCGGGCTTTTCCTGCTGGAGCATGAGCCACATGGCTTTCACGTAATCTCCAGCAAATCCCCAGTCCCGTTTAGCATCAATATTTCCCAGATGAAGGTCTTTCTGGACGCCCAGTTTAATTCTTGCCACCGCATCTGTTACCTTTCTGGTGACGAACTCGATACCCCGGAGAGGAGATTCATGGTTGAAAAGAATCCCGCAGCAGCCAAAAATATCAAAGCTTTCACGATAATTGATAGTTGCCCAGTGAGCAAACAGCTTGGACACGCCATATGGGCTCCGGGGGTGGAAAGGAGTCGTTTCCGACTGAATCGGATATTCCGGCATGCCGCCAAACATTTCAGATGTGGATGCCTGATAAAATTTAATTTTGGGATTTGTAAGTCGGATGGCTTCAAGGCAATTGAGCGCCCCAAGGCCTGTAGACAGGGCAGTCAGCTGTGGCTGTCTCCAGGATGTGGCTACGAAGCTCTGGGCACCAAGATTGTAAAATTCATCGGGATTTGCTTCGCGGATTGCACGGATCAGGGATGTGGCATCTGTGAGGTCCCCTTCCAGCAACGTCACTTTCCCCTCGATACCCAGATACTTCAGTCTCCAGGTGGTTTTGGTAGCACGACGTGCCAGCAGTCCATAGACCTTGTATCCTTTTCCCAAAAGAAAATGAGCCAGATACGCTCCATCCTGTCCTGTGATTCCTGTAATTAATGCGGTTTTTGCCATTTTGTCTTCTCCTTATTGTAATACTTTGTACGGCTTCACCTTGCCATCCATGATATCAAGGATCTCCTGGGCCGACTCTTTCCATGAATATAATCGAATTTTTTTGGAATCCGGATGAACCTCTGCCTTCATCCACTTGATTAGCGTTTCTGCCAGAGAATCGGCATCCATGACTTTGAAAAAGGTGGCATGCCCCTCAGTTACTTCCCGGAAAATTGGTATATCGCTGCAGATGATAGGAACCCCAAAATAGGCGGCCTCAATGAGCGGCAATCCAAAGCCCTCATCTCGGGATACAGCAATCAGTGCAGAAACATGACGATACGCCCAATGAAGTTCTGCATCAGTGGCGTCCTGAATCCAAAGAATATCACTAAAAGAAAAACTTTGCAATTTCTTCATAAATTCATTATTTTTCCACCCATCGTGTCCTATAATCAGCAGTTTCGCAGACATACCTTGCATCCTGATTTTTTCCAAAGCTTCCAGAACCATGACATGACCCTTGCGAATTTCCAAAGTTCCCACCATGAGGAATACATTCCCTTTGGAGACAAAATCAGTAATCTCTTTTCTTACCTGCCCTTTTACCTCTTCAAAATGGGAACCCATATGAAAATAGTAAATAGATAAAGGTGTATCTCGCTTAATCTGAGCAGATTTGTAATAATCAGCTACCGTATCGGCTACTGTTCTGGAAATACACAATACATTATCGCACTGGGACAAGGAAAGATCTTGCCATTGACGAAAATTATCTATTCCAGGTCCAGCTGGGAATAATTCGGGGTATAGTATGGGCATTAAATCATAAACAACTGTTGATATTTTAACCCCGCTTACCCTCGCACTGGCTATTATATTAGTAAAATCTTCATAATAATTCCAAATGGAATCCAATAATAAAAACTCGTCTCCTTTATAGAAAGGAAGCCTGTATTCTTTGCCATCAAAAGGGACGTGGAAAAGACCATCATGGTATTTTCTACTGGTTATATAGAGCTTCCGCCAATCCCTGCCGGGGATAACTTGCTTTTCTCTTATATTAGAAATATTCGAATAAATATTATTTACTACGCGTTGTATTCCAGTTCCTGCATCAGAAAAGCTAATATCTGATACATCTATAATAACTTTTGGGGAATTAGACCTAATTGGATTAATTTTTATTATTATTTGTCCTGTAGGTTTACCCGTTAAGATTTCATAGCAATGTAAAATTTTCCCTTTTATCTCCTCAGCCATATCAGGTGAAGCGAACGCAACAAGTGAATAGCATTTTTTCAATGCTTTCTTTATAGCTGCTTGATGAACACCCATAATTATTCCTCTCTTTTGCTGCCCAATAAATTTTAATTCTATCTGGCTTTATTCAGCAGCCGAATTTTTATGAGCAAAGCTAAATGTGGACTTATCTTATACACGAGATTAAAGGCACTTCGTAATATGCGCTTTTTGCAGTTTTTCTTCCTGATGCGAAGAACGATTTTCTGATCAATCAAATCCAAAGAATAGGGTGGTATATCATTTGTTTTTTCTCCCTGATTGTCGGGGCTACCGGCTTTGGGTTGTTTCCATTCCGGTTGATTCTCTCCTATTCTCCAATGATTTTCTTCATGATTGACAAACTGATGGAAATATAAGAGAGCTTCTTCAGCCACTTCTTCATAGGAAAAATCATGTAGCCTCTCACGTTGACCTTCTATGACAGACTTTCGAAAAGCATCGTCTCTATGCAGCTTATCAGCCAATCGGCTGGCTGCTATGCCATCGACATCATCAACAAGGAGACCTGCACCGCCTAATGTATCCGGAATAGCACTGGAAGAATAGGCAATCACAGGAACATCAAAGAGCATGGCTTCTATCAGGGGTACACAGAAACCTTCATGCTCACTCATGCAGACAAATGCATTCGCAAGACGATAGTAAGCCAGAATATCAGCAAAGCTGGTATGACCGGTAAAAACAATATCAGAAGAAAGGCCCAGCTCTCCGATATAACGCTTCAATGCATCATCATAGGCTTCTACAACCGGTGCTCCTACTAAAAAAAGACGGGATTGGGGATTATAGTGCTTCTTGTAATAAGCAAAAGCACGAATCACATTTTCCTGTTTTTTATTTGGCGCAATACGACCCACAAAAAGCCAATTTTCATATCCATCATTTTCATATCTGGAAATGACTAGTTTTGAAGGCTTTTTCTTATAATCTTCAAAGGGAATCAGGATGGGCAGTACAGCTATAGGGCAACGATATCCTGCCTTTACCAATTCTTCCGCATTATACGCAGAATCTGCCAGGCAGGCTTCAAAGAGGCCTGCCATGTCCCGTAATTCCTGCCGTCCTTCCTGGCACCCTCTTGCCATGTCCTGGTCATAGGGATCAAAAAATCCGGCTGGCGTAATATTGTGATAAATCATCAGCCTGCGGGCCTTTGTGTGCTCAAGGATTCGTCTCATTTCATCAGAGCCAATGGCAAAATGGTAAACAATAATATCCTCTTCCCCCAGGTCAGGAAGGTCCGCATAGTTGTGGATATAGATTCTTTTCAGTCTTTCATCGATATTTCCGGCATAGATTGCCGTATCATAACCTGCTTTGTAAAGCAGATTATACAATGCTAAGGTATCATTCCCAACGGCATCGCCGTAAGAAATAGAGGGGAGCAGTTGTACAATTTTCATAGATAATTCCAAATAAATCCTGCTGCCATAATGTGCAAGCCGTTAGAAAATTATTTTACGCGACCATAGATGTCTTCAAAGCGAACAATATCGTCTTCCCCAAGGTACTTCCCATTCTGTACTTCAATAACAGCTAAAGGAATACGTCCGGGATTTTCCAGACGGTGCTTTGTCCCAATAGGAATAAAGGTACTTTCATTTTCCCGAAGAAGGAACTGCTTGTCACCGAGGGTAATCTTGCCTGTCCCGCTGATAACGATCCAATGCTCGCTCCGATGATAATGCATCTGGAGGCTAAGCTTTCCTCCCGGTTTGACAACAATCCGCTTGGCTTTGAATCCGTCCCCTTCTGCAATGACTGTATAGCTGCCCCATGGACGGTACATGGTTACGTTTTCAGAAACTTCTTTTCGTTTCTGGTCTTTCAGCTTCTGTACAATCTGTTTTACTTTCTGGGATTCGCCTTTTTTAGCAACCAGAAGCACGTCCGGTGTATCTACCACCATCAGGTCAGAAAGACCAATACCTGTAATGAGACGGTTCGAACCTAAAATCATGGTGTTCCTGCAGTCTTCTGCCACAACATCTCCATCAAAGGAATTCTGGTTCTCGCCTCCCATTACATCAGAAATGGAATCAAAGCTTCCGATATCGTTCCAATAAATATGAGACATAGGTACAACAGCAATGCGCTCCGATTTTTCTGCTACTGCATAGTCGATGGAAATATCGGGCATTTCTTCAAAGTGTTTCTCTGCATTGTCATAGCCCGGTCCTGTGATGTCCAGAATTTCCGGAATATAGGACTGCATTTCCTGCTTCATAGTATCCATGCGGAACATGAACATTCCACCATTCCAATAATAATGGCCTTCCTGGATATACTTTTCCGCTGTTTCCTTATTTGGCTTTTCTGTAAAGGATTCCACTTTAAACGCAGGACCTACTTTTTCTTCTGTAGCGTGGATATAACCATATCCTGTTTCCGGCTTCGTCGGTACAATGCCAAGTGTCACAATAAATCCCTTCTGCGCAGCCGGCACAGCTTCCTTTACAAGTTTCTGGAAATCTTCCTTTGTCTCAATCAGATGGTCTGATGGACATACAAACATGACTTCATCGTCCGGGCATCCCAGTACGTCTCGGCAGTATACGGATGCCAGTGCAATGGCAGGAGCTGTATTTCTTCCTACCGGTTCGCAAATAATATGCACTGCAGATGTCCCAATCTCTTCCATTTCTGCTTTGACATGGAACAGATAGGATTCATTTGTAACAATAACAATATCTTCCGGCTTTACCAGGCCAATAAAGCGTTCCACTGTCTGTTCCAGCAGAGACTCCTTCCCTGCAATATGAAGGAACTGCTTTGGGAAGCAGGAACGAGATAATGGAAACAGGCGGGTACCACCGCCACCAGCAAGAATAATGACTTTCATTCAGAATTTTCCTTTCAAAAATACTTTCAAAAAACTTTTCTTTGACAAAGTCCCAAAATAGAATCATGAACTCCTGCAGCCCCCATAAAGGATTTGAAGCTGTTCTTGGGTCAATATGCCAAATTGCCTTATATAGCAAGTAAAAAAACCTTTTCCAAAATGCAATTCTCTGAAAACGGGCACTGCATAGAAAGGGCAGAATGTACCTCATTATCCGCCCTTCCTATATAGAATTTTATGAATGCATTATGGGACAACCCACTGCCGACGCCGCTGATTTTCACCTTAGAAACGTCTTCCATATGGATCCTCCTACATCAAATAGTAAAACTATTATAGCACAGAAAGAGAACCCCATGCCATAGCTTTCTATCGCAAGGTAAATAGCTGAATTAACGACAAATTCACGACACTGAGATACTTGTCAATGTTTTAAAAGGGGATTAATTCTCTATTATTCTTTTCGATACCATATCGCTTCATAGCCATCCGCCCTCATCACCAATCCCGGCATCCAGTCCGGCATCTCCGACATGGTCTCCGTAATCTCACACACCTTTGTATCTTCTGGACACTCGATAATCAGCTCATCATGTACGTGACCGCATATGTAATGCTCCTGCAGATTCTTCATGGCATGGCAGAGGATATCCCGTGATACAGCCTGGATGATATTTTCCACGAACTTGGGGCCATAGGATTCGATGTGTTCCCATTTCTTTGTGGCTCCTACACCCATGTAGGTGATGACTTTATAGCCTTTATCTCCCATCTTCATGGCGGCCCCCACATAAGCGAGTCTCCTGCCCGATGGCAGCTCTATGAAGAGGATGCCCTTCTGCATGAAGATTGTCAGGGTTCCTACTCTCATGATGCGGTGGTTTTCAATAGCCTCTTTCACTGCCCTATCTACTTTCCACCAGTAGTCCACGATATGGGGGTTCGTGGTCCGCCAGGAGGTGACCAGGGGCTTCAGCTCTTCTTCTGTGAGCCCCATGTCGAGAGCCCCCATGGCTTTCAGGGCTCCTTCTCCTCCGCCGTAGCCCAGGGCGAGCTCTGCAATCTTTCCTTTCTGCCGGAGGTCCCCGTGGATGCCGTGCTTCACTACGGGCACATGGAACATGGCAGAGGCAGAGGCGGCATAGATGTCACCGTCTTTGGCGAAGACTTCCATCCGCCACCGTTCTCCCGCCATGTAGGAGAGCACTCTTGCCTCAATGGCGGAGAAGTCGGAGACGATGAATTTATAGCCCTTCCGTGGGATGAAGGCGGTCCGGATGAGCTGGGAGAGGACATCCGTCACTTCGTCGTAGAAGAAGGAGAGCTTTTCATAGTCCCAGTCCTTTACCATCTTCCTTGCCAGGTCCAGATCTTCCATGTTGTTTCGTGGGAGGTTCTGCAACTGGATCCGCCGCCCCGCCCAGCGCCCACTCCGGGCGGCGCCGTAGAACTGGAACATGCCCCTCGCCCTGCCGTCGCTGCAGGTGGAGTCTGCCATGGCGGTATACTTCGCAAGAGACGACTTCTGGGCCTGGCTGTAGAGGACAAGGGCCTCATGGATATCGCCGGACGTATGGGCGATAAAGTGGGTCCTTTCCTTTTTACAGAGGGTATGGGTGATGTGGTCTTTGGAAAAGAGCCACTTTTTCATCTGCACCGGAGACCGGGGATTGGAAAGACCCGTCAGTTGCTGGAGGCGGCCGGTGATTTCTTCCTGCGCCCGTTTTCCCATGGTCATGGCGGACTCCACGAAATTCCGGTCCACCAGGATGCCCCGGTCATTGATGGCCTGGTCCCGGTGGTACTCATCCCAGAGGTCCGGGGAAACATAATATGGCTCCAGGGCCTTCCGGATTTCCATTTCCACCTCCACGTCCCGCTTGTTGTAGGCTTTGAAGAGTTCCCAGTCCTCCGGGCTGTCCTTGGGAAGTATTCTTCCATTGACCACGGGGACGCTGAATTTCCGGATGAGCCTCGTGCCTTCTGCCATCTTCTGCTCTTCAAGATGGAGCGCCTCCCCCACTGCTTTCAAGGATAACGGCAGCCCCAGGGAAGCGGAAAGGACCATGGTGCACTTCCAACCTAATGGATCCAGGTATCGGGACACCGCCTCATCGTGGCCGTAGGAGCTGAAATGCTCCGGATAAAACTCCCGAAGATACCGGGACAGGCAGATCCGCTCGAAATTCGCATTGAATGCCCACTTTGTCACCAGCGGATCCGTCAGGGCAGAGAGAACCGCCTCCGGAATTTCCTCGCCGGAAGCCACGTCCACCACCTGGACCCCTCCGTCGTCTATGGCGTAGCCGAAGAGAAGGATCCTGAAGTCCGGGGATTCGGTGTATTTGTAGACGCCAGAGCGGGTGAGGTCGATGGAACTGTAGGTTTCGATGTCGATGGAGAGGGTGCGCATGATATGGGTATACTCCTTTGCGGTACTAACGGTTAGAAAGGGTAGCTAGTGGCTGGTAGCTGGTGGCTGGGTGATCAGCGGCTTCGCCGCAAAAGTATGGGCAACATGGGATGGCTGGCTGTATAGCTGTTAGACGATAGAAGATAGATGATAGATGGAAGATGCCCACAGGCCCTTCGGGCCGTATTCATCATTTCCCATCAGCTAACCTCAGCCCCGTGGGCAGCTCCTTCCCAAGGAAGGAGCCTCGTGTATCGTCATCTCCACGTTATTTGTGTAGAGTCATTAGGATTCCAACTGCGGCTTCGCCGCGAATCGTTAGCCTCCTTCCTTGGAAGGCGAGGGTCCTGCAGAGGACCTTCGAGCCGGGCCCAAGTTGATCGGCCAGCCGCCAAAAGGAAAGCGCTTTGATGTGCAGCAAAAGCGCCAACTTGCAGCTGGCTTGCAGGTCCTATGCAGGACCTGCACACCTTTACTGCACACTAAGGCGCCTTCCTTTCGGGGCCCGGCGGTGGCGCCGCCAGGCGACGGAGGTTAGCTGATGGAAGCGCCACAGGCTGAAGGGTAGTCCCCCTTTTCCAAAGGGGGATGTCTGCGTAGCAGACAGAGGGATTCTGATGATTTTTTCTCACTAACGGCTTAAATGCCCATTTCCCTCAATCCCTACCTCGATCCCTCACCCCGGTGGGGAGCTCCCTTCGGCGAAGGGAGCCTCGTGCAGAGTCACTTTCTCGCTTTTGGGTCAGAGTCAGTAGAATCCCAACTGCGGCGAAGCCGCTGGCGTGTATCACTAATGCGGCGCTTCTTAATTTGTGCGCCGCCACCATCGCGGCGAAGCCGCGGACCGTCAGCGCCGCAGGCTGACCAGCTTTCCTAGCCGCTAGTAGCTAGCAGCTAGAAGCCCCCACCCGTTCGCACGCCGCTTAGCCACATACAACCCACAACAAAAAGGACCTGCACTCACACAGGTCCTTGTTTACGTCACCTATCACCCGTCATTCAGACAGATCATTGGTATCGATCCGGCGAAGACCGTTCAGGGTATAAGCGGTGAGTCCGCAGATGGCTTTTCCTGCTGCCATGAGCTGTTCATCGCTTGCGTCCAGCTTGATGTTGGAAAAGTTCAGATTTTTGCTCTTCGCCTTTCCGGAAGCAGTAGTTCCATCAAGAACATTAATCTGAAGCTTCAGATCGGTCAAAGCTTTCTGTACTGCCATGATGTTTCCTCCTTTCATTTTTCAACATTGCTATTTTCGTCTGGATTTAGACCTGGTTCACCTTTCCTCAAGCCAGTTCTTCTTCAGAAGTTGTCACGATGACTGCTTTCTTGAAGCCGGTGAAATCTGCTCCGGAGCGGGTTACAAAGATTTCCTGAATCTTTGCTGCTCCTGCTTTTACTTCATCCAGGGTCACACCATCTTTTGGGTTATTGATGGTGACTGTAGAAGTGGCATTGCTGCCTGCTGCGAATACGAGCTGCAGTGTCTTCATTTCTTTCCTCCTTTCAGGGCATAACTCTGGATTTTCCATCCCGGGCCCTGGGATGTTCCGTTCATTTCAGCCCTCTACTATATACATTGCAAAAACTTTCATTTTGTGAACATTAACTTACAAAAGTTTCTTGAAAATACCTGTTTTTTTCAAAAATTGATCGAATATGTCTGGCATGGCGATATACACCGCTGGGAGATACATGATTTTCCCTGGCAATGACAGGCCAGCTTTTTCCTTCCATTCTCTGGCTCAGGATTTTTCGCTGGATGTTTGTTAGTGAGCATCTATCAATAATGGTCTGTACTTCTTTTTCAGTAAGAGCCGGGACTGCTTTCAGATGATCTTTCGAAGGAATGTCATTCATGCTTTCATCATAGCTCTCAGTCGACAGCTCCCCCTGCTTCCTCCGGCACTGCATCAGGTAATTCCATTTCAGCTTTTTCATAACAAACATGGCGAAGTGAACTTTTCTGGAAATATCGTACAATAAAAGGCACTCCAAGAAGCATACCCATAAATCCTGCTCTGCATCTTCCCTGTCCCAGGTCTCAAACCGGGCCCTGGAAAGATGATGGATATACTTCTTGAAATGCCTGCAAATTTCTTCCCTGGCAGAAGCGTCCGCTTTTGCTTTTACTGCCAGCACGTCCAGATACTGGTACCGTTCTTCTTTAGTCATAGGGAATAGTCCTTTTCTCCGGAATACCGGAAAAAATCGGTTTCTCACTTATCTTGACTGTTTAGCGGTTTAGCGATGTATCTGTTGAGCGATGTAGCATCAAGTGATTTCCGATTATGTAATTGTTGAATTAATTGTAACATATACTGATAAAAATTAAAATCAAACGTTTGAAGCTTTGAGCCTTCAGCCTTGTGCCTTGAGCTGATCAGCCTGCGGCGCTTATGTGGATGAGTTTGCGTGCGATCGTATGGGGGCTTCTAGCTGCTAGCTGTTAGCCTCTAGGAAAGCTGGTCAGCCTGCGGCGCTTTGGTCAGAATCCCTCACCCCGTTGGGGAGCTCCCTTTGGGAAAGGGAGCCTCAAGCAGAGGCAATTGTACGCTTTGGTGCAGAGTCTTTAGGATTCCAGCTGCGGCGAAGCCGCTAACCGCCTAGCTACTAGACCTAGCTACTAGCCACCTTGACTCTAACCATATTAAATACCAAATGTAAAATACACATACCCCAAGAAGACCCGGTGTCCGTAAGATGCAAGAATTTGTCCAGTGAATCAGGCGCCGGCGTGAAGGGCCTAACCGAAGTTATCCCCAAACCGAACTAGTCGTCAAAGAGGCAAAAGCATGAGCTATCAAAAAGTCCTGAGCCTTCCATATAGGTATGTTTTAGTGAGAATAACCAGGTCCCCTGCTGCCGGATTCCGGGCTTTTCGCCAAGGCCTTGGTGAATTTCCCAGGTCCTTTGGCAGGTTTCTATTTATTCCCACCGTCCTCGGTGGCCACTGAGGTGGAGACAATCAAGTCGACGTCCACGGCTGAGTCCCTTTTCATAGAACCTTCCCGTAGCTAGCAGTTGGGAAATATGAAATTAGATTTGCCATTCCTGGAACTTTTTGTCCCTCTACTATATACATTGCAAAAAGTCTCAATTTGTGAACATTAAATTTGAAAATTAGTAAAAAATAGTAATATACCAGCATATCACCTATGCTTTTACCAATAAGCAACCACATAGATTACAATAAATTTATTTTCAAACCATAAAGAAAGCTCGAAATCAGTAGCACAATAGTACTATAACTTTCGAGCTTTGCGATAAGTAATTTGGGTACACTCTTTTCAACATTCCGGATGCAATGTGGCAAGTTATTTTTCATTTTAATCCAAATGCAAATCACAGCACCCCAAGAACTATCCACTCATCTACAACTATCTTTCCATTCATCTACTTTTGCTTGCATAATATTATCTACATAATCCCTGAACTCTTTTTGGAACCGAGGAATAGAGAAGCTTTCTGCGTGTCTTCTACAATCTTCATAAGAAATTTGATTTCTTATTTTATCAAATTTTTCGACTGCACCGATAATAGATTCGATATTCTGATGGTAGAAGAAAATACCTGTCGGATTGGTTTCTTTCCCATATCCACGTACTGTTTCCAAAGCGCCTCCTTTCCCGTATGCAATAACTGGCGTCCCACAGGCCTGGGCTTCTACTGGCGTAATTCCAAAATCTTCCTCTGCTGCAAATACAAAGGCTTTAGCCCGTTCCATATAATCCCGCAGCACATCATCAGGCTGGTATCCCATCAGCGTAACATTGGGACCAGCCACCTTTTGGATTTTATCGAATTCAGGGCCCTTTCCAATGACTATCAGCTTTTTATCGGGCATATGGTTGAATGCCTCTACAATGAGACCCATCTTTTTATAGGGAACCATGCGGGATGCGGTCATGTAAAAATCTTCTTTTTCGGTGCACAGCTGGAATTTTTCAACATCCACAGGCGGATAGATAACATCTGATTCGCGCCGATAGCATTTCCAGATTCTCCGACCAATAAATTTTGAATTAGCAATGAGATAGTCCACACCATTGCTGGTACGGGTATCCCAGATCCGCATATAATGCATGATGAGCCGAGCGATTTTACTTTTCAGACCATGGGTCAGTCCAGCTTCTTTCAGATACTGGTGCTGCAGGTCCCAGGCATACCGGATAGGAGAATGAACGTAGGAAATATGAACCTGGTCTGGTCCTGTCAAGACTCCCTTCGCCACACAATGGGAACTGGAAATGACGAGATCGTAGGCAGACACATCCAGCTGCTCAATAGCAATGGGCATGAAGGGCAAATAGTTCCTGTACTTAGTTTTTGCCTTTGGCATATTCTGGATAAATGTGGTTGTTACCTTTTTATTCTTTATAAAATCCCGCTGTCCTTCAGGGATGAAATCTACCAACGCAAATAAATCAGCGTCAGGAAACACATTCAGAATCTGCTCCAGCACCTTCTCAGCACCTGAATATGTTACCAGCCAGTCACATACCACCGCTACTCTCATTACTCATTACTCTCTTCTATAGCTATCATCAAATGATGCAATATCATCTTTTTGACATATGATGGCTCTGATTATTTGCCAAGATTAATTACTTTATCTTCAATTACATTGATATATTGAGCGAACCGTATTTTAGCCTGATTTTCGTCATTATCTTTAATTGAGAAATAAAATTTAATCTTTGGCTCCGTACCGGAGGGTCTTGCTGCAATCCAACTGCCATCAGCCATGACAAACTTTAAGACATTTTCTTTCGGCAAATCGCCAATTCCAACAGCGAAATCTATCGTATCTTTTATCTCAGGAATATGTGAAACAATAACTTTTTCTCTCAACAATTTCATGATTTGGCTGATTTTCTCTATTCCATCTTTTCCGGGTAATGTATAAGAGACCAGCTTATCATAATAATATCCATACTGCTTATATAAGTCACCTAACACATCAATCAATGTTTTGTTATTCTGTTTGTATAAAGATGACATTTCACATACCAGCATAGCAGCTACTGTAGCATCTTTGTCACGGGCATGGGTTCCTACCAGATATCCATAACTTTCTTCATAACCCATCACAAAAGTATGATGTGGATCTTGTTCATACTGGGTTATTTTCTCACCGATATACTTAAAACCGGTCAGCGTCTCTACAACCTGAACTCCTTTGCTCCTGGCAATATTCGCACCTAATTCACCGGTAACAACCGTTTTTACCAGTGTCGCTGTTTTATCCGATTTCCTATGAGAGAATACAAAATTTACAAGCAAAGCACCAATCTGGTTGCCGGTAATCAACTGATACTGCCCATGATGCAATACTGCACATCCTAAACGATCTCCATCGGGATCAGAACCAATGACAATATCTGCTTTAATATCGGAAGCTAAATCAATCCCAAGCTGTAATGCAGACTGTTCTTCCGGATTCGGAGACTTTACTGTAGGAAAATTCCCATCCGGCTGTTCCTGCTCTTTCACAACATGGACATCATGAAAGCCTGCTTTTGCCAAAATTCCTCGAATCGGCTTATTTCCAGCTCCATGAAGCGGTGTATAGACAATGCGCAAAGGGGAAACATTTCCCTTCAAAACGGATGACTTATAAACGGCGTTCAGAAAAGCAGCTACTGTCTGCTGACCGAGTCTAGTCAGCAATTCATTATTTCCTCTTGCATCAATATGTGCAAGATCAGTAACTACATCAATATATGAAATCACTTTATTCGCAATACGTGGAACAATCTGGTCACCATACTCATCATATACTTTGTAGCCATTATACTGTTTCATATTGTGGCTGGCAGTAATCACTATGCCGGCAAGAGCATGAAAATATTTAACAGAAAAAGACAAAACCGGTGTCGGTTCCAGCTCGGCAAAAATTCTTACCGGTATACCTGCAGAAGTCATAACATTGGCTGCTTCCATAGCGAATTCATGGGAATGATTGCGAGAATCGTAAGCAATTACGATGCCCCTATCCAGATCATCCAGATAAGTCTCTTTCAAGTAATGCGCGAGTCCCAAAGTTGCTTTGCGGACAATATATTTATTCATACGATTTGATCCCGCACCCATTACGCCGCGTAGGCCGCCGGTGCCAAAAGAGAGCTCTTTATAAAATCTATCCTCTATTTCTTTTTCATCGGAAATAGCTAATAATTCCTTTTTAGTATCCTCATCTGCCCAAGAAATCCAATCTCGATATGAATCTTTATTGTTCATCCTATACCTCTTTTACTATAAACAATTACGTAGAAAAAATATTAGTTGCTCAATAAGCACCATCACAAGCCATGACAACACCAATGGTCCGCCACAGTAAAACAAGATCTAGCCAAACCGACCAGTTATGTACATACCAGTTATCCATCTGCACACGCTCCGGATAATCAATGTCATTTCTGCCGCTTGTCTGCCAGATACCTGTAATACCGGGGCGAACCATCATGTATTCCTTACTATATTTTCCGTACCGGGCCATTTCCCTCCGCACAATGGGCCGGGGTCCTACGAGGCTCATTTCGCCTTTCAGCACGTTCCAGAGCTGGGGGAGTTCGTCTAGGCTGGTCTTACGGAGGAAGGCGCCGCTCTTTGTGATGCGGGGGTCGTCTTTCAGTTTGAATTCCTTATCCCATTCCGCCTTCGCCGCCGGGTCCGTAGCCAGGAGGTGTTCCAGCACTTCCTTGGAGTTCACGCACATGGACCGGAACTTGTAGCAGTTGAATTCTTTCCCGTCCTTCCCCACTCTCCGGTGTTTGAAGATCACCGGGCCCGGGGAGTCGTGGTAGACCCAGATGGCAATGGCCAGAAGGATGGGCGATATGAGGATGCCGCCGCAGATGGTGGCCACGATATCAAAGATCCGTTTCAGCAGCTGGTTCCAGGGGCTGGCCAGGTTATTCCGGATATGAAGGACCATGATTTTCGCATCGAAGAAGGATTCTGCGGTGACATTGGACATGGGGACAGCCACCAGATTCGGAACCACGTCTACCTGTTTCACCAGGGACTGGGCGCGGTAGATGAGATCTGACAGATCATCCTGGGGAAGCCCCGGCGCCGCGATGAGTACCGTGTGGACCCCTGTTTCCTGAATGACTTTTTCCATATCATCAAATCCACCCAGCACAGGAAATCCATGGATGGGAGTATTTACCGGATGCCGGTCTTCCAGAAATCCCACCACCCGATAGCGCATGCCGGAGTCGCGAAGGATCTGCTGTACCACCAGCTCCGCCGTCTTTCCGGCGCCTACGATAAGCACGGGAATCTGGAAAGCTTTCACCCGCTTCATCAGTTTGCTTAATACCACACGCAGCACTGCCATCAGCGTAAAGGCAAGGATGGTGTAGAGAACCACAAAGAGACGGGATACCTGCCCCGAGACCTGGGCAAAGAACATGAGGATAATGCCCAGCACCGTGCCTTCCAGGCACGCAAAAAAGAGACGCTCTACCATACGATATATGAGCATGCGTCTCCCGTAGAGTCCGCTATAGAAATTGAAAAACATAAAAACCAGCGGCAGCCACAGGAAAAGATAGCCCTCAGACACCTGAAAGGTGCTGTAGGTCATAATGCAGTTCCTGATATACACTACCAGTATCCCTGCCACTGCCAGGGCGGCATAGTCGCCCAAGGCAAAAATAAGAGACGGTATCAGTCTCCCGTCTGCATTCTGCTTCGCTTCATGTATATGATGATCCATAAACTCCCCCGGATTGTTCTCTATGTCTAGTCTATTCTTAGTGAATGTAGATATTATATCACTTTATATCTTATCTCACAATTGAGGAAGGGGAAGGAAATAGATTTGAGATTTGAGGTTTGAGATTTGAGGATGTAGAGACAATTAAACGGGAGCCGTCAGACGGTCAGGCAATCAGACTTCAGACGGGCCCTTCGGGCCTTTCGTGGGCGGCCTTTACAATCATAGAGGGCCGCCTCTTTTGGTAAAATCATACAACCGCGCCTTTGGCGCGAAAGGAAAACATGCCGACCAGGCTGCGCCTGTAGGAAATGCACCCCTATCCCCGCTGCGCGGTACTTCCACCCGGAGGGGGAAGTTTGCTCTCCACTCAGTATTTGCCCTCATAAGCAACGCAAGGCATAGCGCCGGTAAAAGTGCCCCCTCCGGGGGAAAGGTGGTGCGTTAGCACCAAAAGGGGTGTATTTCCAGCGGACGAAGTCCGGTTTTGCGGTTTTCCCCTCGCCCCTTGAGGCGGTTTTAATGGTTTTTACCATAAGTGGCTCGTCTTTATTGACTATTTATACTCTCGTAGCCGAATGAGCCGTGGAAGCATAAGGCCAGGTTGGAGTGGCGTTCCAGTGAATGTTTCCCGCTTTTTATATAGTCCCAGCTTTCCTTATACGAGCCGTCTATGAAAACAGTTTGGGATGTCATTAATTGGATAAAGTATTCCGGCTTATCTGTGCAGATTTCTGCAAATTCATAGGATAGTTCTTCTTTTTCTTCGTCGGTCAGATTTATCCGATTGTGAAGGACGTGTTCGAGGTTTGATGACATATAGTATAGGCTGTAGGATAATCCTCCTATATTATGAGTATCAAGCAGTTTTTGGACATTTTGTTGCTTTATATGGTTTCTTCGGCAGAGGTTTTGTTTTGAGCTGCATCTGATGTTATCTTCTGAATAAACAATCTGACTGCAGTCAGGGGATTCTTGAACTAAATCGTCGGGAATAAAGGCTCCATCCGTATCAATAATATGGACGATTCTAAGGATGTTGCTTTTCGTAAGAAATTTTTTGTTACAAAATGCTCTGATTTCTTCATGAAGCCTTTTGATTATATTCCTGTTTGTGATGGTCCTATCCGATGTGATATCTCCATGCATAACCAGGGGTTCTATCCGGCTGGATGAAAAAATATACTTTAAGGAGCCGGCAAGTGATGTATCGTCTGAAGGGCCTTCCAAAATGAAAATCATGGCTTTTTTACGCATTGGGTTTGCCCCCTTTGGGATTTAACCTGCGTTCTTCTTCCTGCATTCCGGCCTTGCGGAATGCTGCTGCAATTTTATAATTTTCTGTTTCATCATATAATGTGTAATGATCGTTTCCTAAAATAATATTTCTGTAATAGCTGCTGCGCAGGTTATTGGAGCGTTTCATATTTCTGATTCGAATATATCGCTCATCGGGATCTGTTGTGGTAAAAGCGGTGCACAGAGTCGGCAGGGTTTCCAGAGGCCTCAGGTTATGGGATGTAAAAATCAGCTGGCCTTTTCCTCTTTCCTGAATGATGGACAGGAGCTCCCCCAAAAGGTATTCAAAGATACCGGAATCCAATTCATCCACTGCCACGGTCATAGACGGTCTATTATAAATTTCTATAAAGAGCTGCAGGACGGAGACGATTTTCTTAATACCATCCGATTCATAAACCAACGGAATTTCTCGGCCATTGCGGCAGGAGGTCAGCCCTATCCTGATTCCTTCCATATGCGTTTTACCCACAAAGGCAGTGCCCAAATCGTGAACTCCTATGGTCAATCCAGGGATGAGCGTCTGGAGGACGATGTTCATATAACCAATCATTTCAGATAGGACACGAAACATATCTTTTGGAATGACCGGCGGTTTATTTATCGGAAGCAGTGTTTGCCCAATGGCGCTTCCTTCCAGATGGAATGCAAAAGGAAGCCCGGATAAACTGATGATCCCGTTCATATCTGTTTTCATGACAAATAACTCGAAGTTTCCAAATCGCACCAGGGAGTCAAGCAATAACCGATAAATTTCGGCATTTTTATTTTTACGTATGAAGGAAAGAAGTTCTGAAGAGAAAAGGAAGGATTTCCCCAGCTTCAATGCCATCCCTTTATCCCCCATGAGCTGTATATAGGCAGTTTTATCGTCAATGAGAAGGTCATATTTAGCTTTGGGCAGAAATACGGCTTTATTTGATTTTGTATTCATGACGGTGGTCATAGGACATTTTAAAGATTCCGTTTCTACCGCGCATTTCAATTCTTCATCAAAAATCACAGGGCGATACTGTACTGTGTCTTCCTCGGTCTCACTAAAAGCCTCTACATTGGAATCCGGCAGTGCGGCCTCTTTTCTTAATTTAAATGTATATTTTACCCTGTAATGTATATTGCCTGCTGATACTATGAAATGAAATGACAGGACAGCACACTCAGCACCATACATAATGTATCCTGCATATTGATTATCTAAGATTCTCCCAGACAGCGCCTGTTTCAAAATATTCAGTGAATCTATGAATGCTGTCTTTCCGGAACCATTTTGTCCAAAAATGCCCAGCACAGAGGACTTAAAGCCTTCGGGCTGCAATAATAAGTTAATGCTTCCATGTCTGACATTTTTAAAATTCCATAGTTCCACATAAGTAATGCGCACCATATCTCCCTTTGCCATCTTTGCATTTCCTCCTATATACCGGTACTTGCTGGTATCATCATAAATAATTTTACATTTCTCGTCAATATATTTAACAAAAAAGAATAAAAAATATCTATTTTAAAAAGTTTACATCTAAAGGGTGAAGTAGAAATTTGAAATCCTTATTATGCCACTGCTTGCGAGCGGAAAGGTGGTACGCAGTACCAAAGGGGCCGAGACCGCAGGTCTCGTAGGGTTCAGAGGGTGCACGGGCCTGCGGCCCGAAGGTTTTGGCCCGCTAACGCAGGCAGGTTGTATAGAAGGGTTGCGGAAAAAAGGTTCTTAAGATGGATGGGCCCTTGGGGCCCATGGGTTCGTAAGTTTGACGGGGCCTTTAGCCCCGAGGGTTTTGGATTGCTATGGGGCCACTCTGTAGCCCGGGTTCAGAGGGTTCAAAAGGTTCGGCCTTCCTTTGGCAGGCTGGTTCAAAGGGTGGTGGTATCGCCCTCTCGGGCGATGAGTGTTATAGTGCCGCCTGGACGGCAATCCCCCTTCCACCCCTTCGCGGTCCCCCTCTCGCCCCTCAGGGAAACATGTCATGAGGTTTTCGGGGCGCTGGCGCGCCTCTGCAAACCACGTTTCCTTGCCACCCGGCAAGCGGAGGGAGGCAAGTTTTAACTGCGCGGCCCCATCCCGCCACAGATGGGGCCAGAACGTAGAAAGTATGGATTTCATCGAACTGAGCGGGGCTGTCCTGTTTTCCAACGGGCGCCTTCTATCAATAAAAAAGCGCCCTACTTTCTCAAGAGGGCACTTTTCGTATTTCATTGTTTCTGGAAGTACTGGTAGGTCCGTTTCAGTCCTTCTTCCAGGGATACTTCCGGGATCCAGTGAAGGTTTTTCACTGCCTTTTCGTTGGAAAGGGAGGAGCGATAGATGTCTCCTTCTCTGGCAGGGCCGTAGGATGGGGTAATTTCTTTTCCGGTAATACGGGAAAGAATGGTAACCAGTTCGTTCAGGCTGATTTCTGTCTGGGTACTGAGATTGTAGCAGGTGTCGGCGTTTTTTGTGGTCAGCGCCAGTCGGATGCCCCGGGCGATATCGCCGGCGTAGACGAAGTCTCTGGTCTGCTTACCGTTTCCGAAGATGGTAATGTCCTGTCCTTTAGCGAGGCGTTTGGCGAAGATGCTGATGACACCGCCTTCTCCCCCATCGCCCTGGCGTTCGCCATATACGTTGGAGAAACGGAATACTACGTAGTGAATGCCGAAGGCCAGATGGTAGAGGGCCAGGTATTTTTCTACGGTCATTTTGGTCAGGCCATAGAAGGAAAGGGGAATCTGCGGGAGTGTTTCCTGCACAGGCAGGGCTTTTTCGTCCACGTCACCATAGGTGGCAGCGGAGGAGGAGAAGATTACCCGCTTTACGCCGTATTTCCTGCAGCATTCCATGATATGAACGGTACCTGCAATGTTCTGGTACATATCGTTTTCAGGATCCACCATGGAGTCGCTCACCAGGGTCTGGGCAGCCAGATGCACCACAGCATCAAAATGTTCCTGGCGGAAGAGGTCTTCCACTTTATCGTCATGGGTGTCCATCACCTCCAGCCGGGCTCCTTCCGGCAGGTTTTCCCGAAGGCCCGTGGAGAGATTATCCAGGGAAATGACCTCATCCCCTGCTTCCATGAGCTGACGCACCAGATGGGAACCAATAAAGCCGGCACCGCCGGTTACAAGAATCTTCATAACTTCACCTTTTTCTATAGAAATGCCTGAGATAAGTCTATTTTAGTAATTTATTACTATTATAATAGCACATGATGATACGGTGTAAGGTAAAAGAATCATAAATTTGTGAAGGATGCGGAGACAATTCGGTGGGAGACGTCAGACGCGCCTTTGGCACATCCCCACTGAAAAAGCCCTCTGCTATAGAGCAGAGAGCTTTTTCTATTGAAGGTACCTATGGGATATAGGCCCTGGAGGCGTGGCCTATGATGGACAGGTGAAGATCGGTCAGAAGGGATAGGCGGATGGGGAGGATTCTTCCCAGGGCTTCGTAGATATCCACTTCCGATTCTTTGATTTCCTGCATGAGCATGGACAGTTTTTCTTCCATGGCGGTCCAGAGGTCCAGCAGTTCTTCTGCTTTCTTTATATTTCTCTGGAGGGAAATGGCATAGACAGCAGCAGGCGCTGTTTTTCTGCCGGGGATAAAGGAAAGGAACCAGCTGAGGGAGGGCATCGGCCGGCCGTCCAGTTTCCTTTCTACGTAGAGAAGGCGGAGTATCATGAGGAAGGCGGAGCAGCCTACGCCGAAGTCAAGTCCCAGCCAGAAGGAGTCGGCGCCCAGGGCGGTGTGACTATCCAGGAAGAGGCTCATGGGGAAGCAGCCGCCCCAGTAGGCCAGAACCATGAGGATGAAGGAAATCCTTGTGTCCTTCAGTCCCCGAAGGATGCCCTGGATGGGGGTGGAAATGGCGTCGAAGAGCTGCCAGCCGGCGCTGTAGATGAGGAACTGTCCTGCAATGAGGGCTACGGCGGCATCGTCGGTGTAGACGGAGCCGATGGAGTTTCTAAAGAGGACGGTGAAGGAGGCGGTCATCATGGCGCCTGCCATGGCCACCACGAAGCCTGCTTTTTTGTACCGCCGTGCCAGGGTCATATCACCGGCTCCCACTGCCGTAGCGATGAGGATGGTGAGGGCCATGGAGCAGGATACGGGAAGCATGTATACCAGGCTGGCAAAGTTGTCGGCAATCTGGTAGGCCGCCAGAGCATCGGTGCCGTAGCGGGAAAGGAATACGATAATCAGGCTGAAAAGGCTCATTTCCATGAAGATGGAAAGGCCGCTGGGCACGCCTACGACCAGGTATTCCCGAAGGTCTTTCGAACGCAGGGCAAGGCTTGCGAAAATCTGTCTTCCGCCCAGATCTTTCGATTTCATAACTACCAGAAGGAAGAGTCCCAGGAGGAAGCCGTAGGTCATCATGGTGGCAAGACCGGCTCCGATACCGCCCAGGGCAGGCATGCCGCCGTGGCCATAGATGAAGAGGTAGTTGAAAATACCGTTAATCACCGGTGCCAGAAGGAAGAGTTTCATGGAAATTGAAGTGGAGCCTGCAGTGTCGGTGAGGCAGCGCAGCGGAATCATGAGGGCCAGGAAGAATACCACGCCAATCATGGTCATCAGGTAGTACCGGGCAATGTGTTCCACCGATGCTTCCAGAGCCAGGGAGGCCAGGAGGTCATCAATGAAGAAGAAATAGGCTGCTGTGAAGAGAGCCCACACCGAAAGGCCGATGACCATGCCGCTTCTTACGATGAAGGGAAGGCTTTCTCTTTCTTTCCGTCCAATGAGCTGCGCCATGAGGGGCGTTCCTGCCATGAGGAGACCGATAATGGAAGCCAGGAGTGGGTAAAAGAGTCCCGCTCCCACAGAGACACCGGCCAGATCGTCGGCGCCGGCATGGCCGGCCATGGTGGTATTAATGAAAGTCACTCCTGCCGTAGATACCTGGGCCACCAGTATCGGTATCATCACCGACAGCAGTTTCTTAATATCTTTTTTTACGAATAACATGTAAATGCACTCTCCAGAAATTTCATCAAAAAAGACGCCGCGAGGCGTCTTCCATTGAAAGTTCTGCAAAGCTGGCTTTTTCTGAGAACACTGAAAAAGCCTTTCATTTGAAAGTTTCATGGCTGTGCCGCCGCGCAGGGTTTCCCCCGCGTGTCAGGCAGCGGCGGAAACCGGACATCCCAAAACAGATGCCCCGTCATTCAGTTGTACAAAATCTTTGCGTCCCAAAATCACAGAGGCGTAATGATTCCATCCTCCTGCACCGATGAAACCTTTAAAGAAGGAGGCAAATGGAGAAAGGATACGTTTGAAATTGAAATTCACCCGGGACGGCACCAAAAGATTGGCTCCTTCTACATAGAAGAAAGCCATGGCAAAGAGCAGGTACATGCTGCCGTACATTTCCAGGTCCATCAGTTCACCGATTTCCATATTGTCCTCCTTTCTTTGGTAAAAAATGTCACAATCTGACATGAACCCAAAGGGTCTATGATATAATGATTGCATACAGCCGGCCTTTATTTTTATAAAAAGGTCAAGTACCGGCGGTTAAATTTCCGAAATGTTTTATTGGTATTTTTAATACCCACTTATAGTATACTACTATAGCAAGAAAAAGGCAAATCTTTCGATATCCTTCAGAAAGCCTTTCTCTTTCCTGCAGACCGTTTGAAGTCAGGAGGCAGCCATGAAATTAAATTTCACTTCCCTGGAATATTTCCGGAAAGCGGCGAAAATGGAGCATCTCACCAAAGCAGCGGAGGCCCTCCATATCGCCCAGCCTGCCCTTTCCCGAACCATCAGGGGTCTGGAAGAGGAGCTGGGTGTCACCCTCTTTGAACGGGAAGGAAGAAATATCCATCTCACCAGGGATGGCCACATCCTTCTGAAGCATGCGGAAAATTTCCTTCAGGAATATGATGAAATGCAGCAGGAATTCGCCGATTCTAAAAATCTCCAGCAGATGACGGTGAACCTTGCCATCCATTCCGCCACCAAGCTCATTCCTTCATTTCTGGCGGAATTCCGGAAAGACCATCCCGAGGCCATGCTGGAAATCATCAACCCCAAGATGGAAGCCGCTCCGAAACATACGGATCTCACCCTCTATTCCAGCATTCATCATGTGGAGAATGAACATACCGTCACCCTTTTCCGGGAAAACCTGGTCATGGTGCTTCCCCTTTCCGACCGCCATGCCCGGCTGCCCTACATCAATCTAGCTGATTTCGCAGACAGAAACTACATCGCCCCGCCCAAGGGATTCGTGCTCCGGGACATCCTTGAAACCTACTGCGGAAAAGCAGGATTTTCACCAAAAATCGTCATGGAAAGCGACAACCCCGACACCATCCATGAATTCGTCAATGCCGGCCTTGGCATCGCCCTGGTCCCCCAGATGACCTGGTACAACGCCTACAGCGGTCTGGCCTCTCTCCCAGTGGGAGACATGGACTGCCACCGCTACCTGAATCTTTCCTGGAAAACAGAAGGAAAGCTGTCCCTCTCCGCCGTACTCCTCAGGGAATACATTATCGACCATTTCTGGGAATACGTGAGAGAAAAGGCAAACAGCGAATTTCCCATGTGATTGGACGGGCCTTCGGTGTGAGGGTTGACGGCTTTTGGACACGCCTGCGGCGTGAGGGTTCATAGGGTTCAAAAGGTTCAAAGGGTTCAGAGGGTGGTGGTGGCGGCTGACGCCGCAAAATTTAAAGAGAGTACGTTTTTCTCCTCGATCCCAATCCCGATCCCGACCTCGATCCCGATCCCGGTCCCGACCTCGATCCCCGCCCGCGCCAGCCCCCTATTTACATCTCCCTTTCTCTATGATATCCTTGTAACAGTTACATTGAATTATATGAATGTGAGGTACGTTATGACAGAAAAGAGAGAAGGGCTGGATGAGCTGAAACAGCTGGGCAGCCGGAACACGAAATATACCTATGATTATGACCCGGGCCTTTTGGAGAGGATTCCCAACAAGCACAGTGACCGGGATTTCTTTATCAAGTTCAACTGCCCAGAGTTTACGAGCCTGTGCCCGAAGACGGGACAGCCTGATTTTGCCACCATTTATATTTCCTACATTCCTGACAAGTACATGGTGGAAAGCAAATCTTTAAAACTCTATCTTTTCAGCTACCGGAATCACGGCGATTTCCATGAGGACTGCGTGAATATGATTATGACTGACCTCATCCGTCTGCTGCGGCCGCGGTACATTGAAGTATGGGGAAAATTCCTCCCCCGGGGCGGCCTTTCCATAGACCCCTACTGCAACTACGGCATTCCTGGTACAGAATGGAAGGATTTCGCCCGTTTCCGTCTGCTCCATCACGATATGAATCCGGAAAAAGTGGATAATCGGTAAGTTCATTTCATTTAAAAAGTGACGCCTTTGGACACACCTTCGGTGTGAGAGTTGACGGGGCTTCGCCCCGAGGGTTGTGGCCGACTGCCGTCGGCGGGTTATGTTCGCTATCGTTCAGGGGACAGGGAGAAAGGTTCTTAAGATGGACCGGCCTGCGGCCGGAGGGTTCTTAAGTTTGACGGCCTTTCAGGCCGAGGGTTGTGGTGGCGGCTTCGCCGCAAATTATAAAAAGGGACGCGGCTGGCGCCGCGAATTGTGTAGAAGGGTTGTGCATCCCACAGGGAAAATGACTCACTACATTTTGTGCGTCGCTTTCGCTCAGGAGGCGATGAGTTTTATATGCCCTATCCTCAGGGATCCAGGGCGTTCCATTCCGGTCTGGCAATCAGATGGATGGGGACAACGGCAGACAGCGGTCAGCGGATAGCCGGCAGCGGTCTTTACCAGCCCACGAATCCACTAAAAAAGCACCCTTTGGCAGGGTGCTTTTTTTATACCTGTTTCACATCCCCAGTTTCACCCGGCCGTAGATGACGGCAGCGGTGACGAGGAGGATGAGGACCATGAAGACGTAGTCTTTTCCCTTGGGCGCCACGCTTTCCATGAAGGTTCTCCGGGATCCGCCGAAGCCGCGGAGTTCCAGAGAGAGGGCCATGGTTTCGCTTCTTCCCAGGGAGCGGAGCATCAGCGGGCGAACGATGGACATGTAGCGCTTGACCTGTTTGAAGAAGTTGCCTTTGACAGCCAGGCCGCGGCAGGCCTGGGCTTCAGAGACGGCTCTGTTTTCTTCAATGAAATCGGGGATGAAGCGAAGTCCTGCGGTGAACATGAAGGCGTATTCATAGGGTACCTTCAGCTGGCGCACCATGGAGGCGGTGAGATCCTGCAGTTTCACGGTGCCCAGGAGATAGATGAAGATGATGGTCATGCCCAGCATGCGGAGGGCTGCCACCACCGATTCTTCAGTGGAGCCGCCGCCCACTTTTTCAATAGCTCCCAGGAGGGCAGCAAAGATGATGAGCATAATGAGGGCTTTGATATTTTTGAAAAGTTCACCGGATACGAGAAGGATGAGAAGTTCCAGAACACAGAGGTAAAGGAGGCTTTCCGGCCGGTGAAGCACAATGGCCCATACGGCAGTGCCCAGGGTTAAAAGGATTTTTGTCAGGGGTACCAGATTTCTCATAAGGAAGCTCCTCCTTTCCGTTTCATAAATTCTTTGCAGAAGCTGTCCATGTCCCGGCAGTAAGGAGCGCCGGGGAGACGCCGGCCCAGAAGAACTGCCGGCGGATAGGCCAGGCCCCAGTCTTCGGGGCGGTTGGCTTCGGAAAACAGGATTTCCGGCTTGTCATCAAAGACCACTTTGTGGCCTGCAATGACCACCACCCTGGTGCAGTCTCTGGCTACAATGTCCATGTCGTGGGTAACCAGGATAATGGTAATGCCTTTCTGCTGCAGTCTTTCCATGAGGCCCATAAGTCTTTTCTTTTCTCTGCCATCCTGTCCGCTGGTAGGTTCATCGAGCACCAGGTATTCCGTATCCATGGCCAGGGCGGAGGCAATGGCTACCCGCTGCTGGTCGCCCCTGGAAAGGGTTCTCGGGTATTCCGCCGATAAGCTTTCCGTATCGGTATCCGCCATGGCGCGGTCGATGGCATCTTCCAGCTCCTGCCCCCGTTTTCCCTGATGGAAGGGGCCGAAGGCGATTTCCTCGCGCACCGTGGGCATGAACATCTGCCGGTCCGGCTGCTGGAACACATAGCCGATAAAGCGGCTTCTCTTCGAAGCATCTTCTTTTGTCACAGAGGTGCCATTGTAGACAATATCTCCGGAAGCCGGTTTTTCCAGTCCCGTAAGAAGACGGGTAATGGTGGTTTTACCGCTGCCGTTGCGTCCGGTGATGGCTACGAATTCTCCCTTGTCAAAGGAGAGGGACACCCCATCCAGAACCAGGGGCAGGTTTTTGGCGTAACGGAAGGACACATTTTTCAGTTCAAGCATGTTTCCCCTCTCCTTTCTCGAAAGAATCCATCACAGACTGCTCTGCATCCCTGATGTTGAGGAACGGTTTTTCAAAGGAAATCCCCTGGTCTTCCAGAGTCAGCTGGGCACGGTACATATCCGGAATGGCTTCTTCGTAAATGTGGTTCTGTTTCATGGCCCGCATTACTTCTTCCGGCGTGCCCTGGCTGATAATCTTTCCCTGATTCATGAGGACAAATTTCTTTGCATAAGGCAGGGCAGCTTCCAGATGGTGTTCCGCCACGATAACCGTCAGTCCTTCCTTCCGGTTCAGTTCGCCCACCATTTCATAAAATTCGCGGATGCCTTCCGGATCCAGCGCAGAGGTAGGTTCATCGAATACCAGTACTTCCGGTTCTTCCGCCAGCACCGCAGCCACCACCAGACGCTGGCACTGGCCGCCGGAAAGGGTGGAAACCTTCCGTTCCTCCAGTCCGTCCAGATGAACCTTGGCCAGAGCTTCTTTTGACCGGCGGCGGATTTCATCCGGCGGGAATCCGTGGTTTTCCAGAGTAAATGCCATTTCTTCTCCCACAGTGAGGGTAACGATCTGGGCCTTGTAGTCTGAAAGGATGACGCCGATGGAGGAGGCCAGATCCGCAATGGTGTGCTGGGTCACGGCCTTGCCGCCGGTAAAGACCATGCCTTCCATGGTGCCGCCGTAGTAATGAGGAATGGCGCCGGCCATGGACATGAGAAGGGTGGTTTTGCCTGCGCCGTTGGGGCCGGTAACGACCACGAAATCTCCTTTGGATACGGCCATGGACACATCATCCAGTGCTTTCTTCTTAGAGAAGGGATAGGTATAGGTCAGGTGCTCTACGCTGATGACCCCTTCCTGCTGCTGCTTCAGCACCAAGCCGCTGTGGTCGCTGTCCTCTACGTCGGACTCTGCCATGTAATGCATGGATTTGAAAAGGCGGAGCGCCGGGAAATAAAGGAACGGTGTGATAATGCCGTTTCCGATACCCACCATGGCGACTGCCGGAAGCATACCATAGAGGTATACCTTCATAGGAATCCCCATGACCAGAGTCAGAATGGAAACAAAGGTGAAGCCAGACACGCAGGTGGTAATGAATCCTGCAATGGCAGGACGGAGAGAAAATTTCCCAATTTTAATGGGCGGCACGGAATGGGCAAAGAAGCCTGCCACATAGGCGCCGAAGAATTCGGAAGCAAAGTCCCCGTAAGGGAAAGCGGACTTACTGGTAAAAACTTCCATCAGCGCCGCCACCATGCAGATGCCCAGGCACTGCTTGTAGCTCGGTTTCGTCAGAAGAATGGCCACCACATAGCAGGCGATCATCCAGTTCGGCGTAAAACCTGCCACCGACGGAGAGACCAGATGGAGCAGCATGCCGATAGCCAGCATGAGGGTGGAAATGGTAAGCCAGCGGAACCGACCTCCCCTCGCCTTGGTAAAGACAAGTTTTGATACATCCATAACCTGTTCCATCATGACATTCCTCCTTAATCAATATAACAAAAAATCCTTTCGTTCCTCTGCTGAAAAGCAAAGGGACGAAAGGATCTATTTCCGCGGTACCACCCAACTTGGCAAATGCCCAACTCAGTTTCCTGTAACGGTGAAATCCGTCTGTTTCTATACCTATGGTTCGAAACAGCGCCTCCCAGGCCCATTCATCCAGACTGCCATACCGGACTTCCACTTGCGCCGGCTCCCTTGGATGGCTTCCATCAGGACTACTCTTCCTGTTCTATGGCTTTGTATTTGTATGTCAAGAGTATATCACCCCTGTGGGATGGTGTCAACGGGGATGGAAAAGGTTCTTAGGATTGACTGGCCTGACGGCCGGAGGGTTCACAGAGAAAAGGTTGACGGCCCTCCGGGCCGAAGGGGCGCCGCTGACGCGGCAGGTTGTGTAGAAAGGTTATGGAAAAAGGTTCTTAAGATTGACTGGCCCTTTCGGGCCCGAGGGTTCGTAAGTTTGACGGCCTTTCAGGCCGAGGGTGGTGGTGGCGGCTGACGCCGCAAATTTTAAAGAGTGCGGTCCTCTCCTCCTTTTTACCTGCCCACCCCTTTTCCGGGGGTGGGTGGCAAGCGCAGCGAGTCGGAAGGGGGCGGCTGTATGGGCCCGCTCTGCGGCCCGGGTTCCGATAGTTCAGAGGGTGGTGGCGGCGGCTGACGCCGCAGATTTTAAAGAGTGCGATCCTCTCCACTATTTTACTTTCCCGCCCTCATTCAGGGGAGCGCAAGTGATAGAGGAGCCTTCACCGCCTGCCCTTGACAATTTCCAGCTCTCTTGTTATCATTTACTCAAGATAAGGAGTCTTGGACTCCACACAGTAGAGCTGCGTTTTCTGAGCATCCGCAATATAAGCCGTTCAGCGCTGTTTAGCGTTGGGCGGCTTTTTTTGCAGGGCAGCCTGCTTCTTTGTATTTTCTGGAGGTTTGTATGAAAGTATCTGAAATCGGCCTTTTTATCTTTCTGGGTCTCATGACGGCCATAGCGCCGCTGGCTACGGACATGTATCTTCCGGCTCTTCCCGAGCTGGCGGAATTCTTTGGTATTTCTCCATCCCTGGCCCAGCTGACTCTCACCATGACCATGGCGGGCATGGCGCTGGGGCAGCTCTTTGGCGGTCCCCTTTCCGACCGTTTCGGCAGGAAGGTTCCTATCCTTGTGGGCATGACTGTTTTTACTCTGACTTCCTACGGCGCCAGTGAGGCTTCTACGCCTTCGGTGCTCCTTTTCTTCCGTTTCCTGCAGGGCTTTTTCGGCTCTTTCGGGCTGGTCATTGCCCGAGCCATTGCCCGGGATATAAAAACAGGCACTGAGCTTCTTACCCTGTATTCCGCCCTCATGATGATTAACGGTCTGGCGCCGGTGCTGGCTCCTGTGGCAGGGGGACAGATTCTCCGCTGGACTGGCTGGAGAGGCGTTTTCTATGTGCTGACAGCCATCGGTCTCCTGCTGGCCCTGTCCTGTATTCCCTGTCGGGAAACTCTTCCCAAAAGCCATCGTCTTCCCCGGCTCACTGCCGCTTTCCGCTCCTATCCCCATCTTTTCCATGATTCCTACTTTATGGGTCATTGTCTTCTGGAAGGGTTCCTTTTCATTTCCTTTTTCGGATATCTGGCCGGTTCTTCTTTCCTGTTCCAGCATATTTACGGTCTCAGCGCCCAGACTTACAGTTTAATTCTGGGCGTGGTGGGTGTGGGGCTTCTGCTTACAGGCCTTCTTCCGGCAGCCCTGGCGAAGAAGGTGCTGGATGATGCCATGCTGCGCCATTCTATTATTCTTTCCTTTATAGCAAGTCTTTTCCTGCTGGCCGGTTTTTATTTTCTCTGGCCCCTTCACCTGCTCATTCCCATCCTTGTTATCACAGTCATTCCCTTATCCATCACAGAAACGGTCAGTATGTCCATGGCCCTTTCAAGGCAGGGGAAGAATGCCGGCGCCGCTTCTGCGCTGCTGGGATTCTTTACGGTGGCTCCGGGCAGTTTAACCATGCCTCTCACCGGTATTGCCGGGGAAGATACGGCTCTCCCTCTGGGGCTCCTCATGACTGGCGGCTATGCCCTCTGCCTTTTGTCCTACTGGAAATGGGTTCATGGAAAGTAATGTCTCCGGATAGTAATAACTATTTTGTTATTACTATCCGGATTTTTTCTGTCAATGATACTTACTTTCAGGAAATTTAGATTTTTCCACTTTCTTTTTTTGCTTTCTTTTCCGTTTTCCATCAATTTATGATTTTACAAACCGTTTACATATATGTATGTACTTGCGCCCGTTCTGCACGAGCGCCATCTCTTGAGGCTATTTATAGCAATATCGTTATAAATAGCCTCATATTTCGTTTTATTCATGCAATTTGTAATCATTTCGGGAATTTTTATTTTTTGCATGGAATCGGTATTGGAGTATTTTCTCCATTTTCTATACAATAAGCTCAGTAAAGGACATAAGTCCCCTGCCGGGATAGCGGCTTCGGTGATGTGCACACGCCTTCCGCTTCCCATTCATAACAAAATGTTCAGTACAGGAGGTTTCAATCGTGAAACGTTTAAAAATTGCTTACTCTGACAAAGCACTCGAAATTTTCGGAGCCATTCCATCCCGCGAAACGGTGAACGTCAATGATACCGACTTCACCGATGTAGGTGCCGTAGTCATTACAGACACCGATACCGATGTACTCAAGAAGGAAATGATTTTTGCCTTTACCATTCCGGTCCTTCTCATCCGCACCAAGGAAGGCCCAGTGGCTGATGATGTCATCAGCCGGGTATACCGGGTCATCGACCTGAATGAAACGGACCACGATTTCTACAGCCGCCAGATTGAAAGCGCTGCTTCCCATTATGAAGAAAAAGTACTGCCCCCATTCTTCAAGGATCTGGAAAAATACGTGGAAAACGGATACTCCCAGTTTGACTGCCCAGGCCATCAGGGCGGCGCTTTCTTCCGCAAGCACCCGGCAGGCCGTGCATTCTATGATTTCTTCGGTGAAAACACTTTCCGCGCCGACCTGTGCAACGCCGATGTGGCCATGGGGGACCTCCTCATTCATGAAGGCCCGGCTCTGGCAGCCCAGAAGCATGCAGCCCGGGTATACAACGCCGACAAGACCTACTTCGTACTGAACGGCACTTCCACATCCAACAAGGTGGTGCTGAACGCAGTCCTCACCCCCGGCGACATTGTCCTCTACGACAGAAACAACCATAAGTCCATCGACCACGGCGCTCTGGTACTGGCCGGCGCAACTCCGGTATATCTGGAAACAGAAAGAAATGCCTTCGGCTCCATCGGCGGCATTCCGGAACACTGCTTCAATGAAGACTATATCCGGAAACTGGTGGCTGAAAAGGATCCGGTAAAAGCCAAGGCTAAAAGACCGATTCGCCTGGCCGTCATCCAGCTGGGCACCTACGACGGCTGCATCTATAATGCCCGCCAGGTAGTGGATAAGATCGGCCATCTCTGCGACTACATTTTCTTCGACTCCGCTTGGGTAGGCTATGAACAGTTCATCCCCATGATGAAGGACTGCTCTCCCCTGCTTCTGGACCTGGGGCCGGAAGATCCCGGCATCTTCGTCACCCAGTCTGTCCACAAACAGCAGGCCGGCTTCTCCATGACCTCCCAGATTCATAAGAAAGACTCCCACATTAAAGGCCAGGACCGCTATGTACCTCATAAGAGAGTGAACAATGCATTCATGATGCACGCTTCCACTTCCCCGCTGTACCAGCTCTTCGCTGCTCTGGACGTAAATGCCAAAATGCATGAAGGCGAAGCAGGCAGAAAGCTCTGGATGGACGCTGTGAAGCTTGTGATTGAAACAAGGAAACAGGTGCTCCGCAACTGCCACTACATCCGTCCTCTGGTTCCTCCGGTGGTTTACGGAAAGAAATGGGAAGACGGGGATACTGAAAAGATGGCAAATGACATCAATTACTGGGCTTTCGAACCGGGCGCCAAATGGCATGGCTTCGACGGCTACGGCAAGGGCCAGTACTTCATCGATCCCATGAAGCTGCAGTTCGTCACTGCCGGCATTGATGTAGAAAACGGCGGCTACGAAGATTTCGGCATTCCAGGAAACATTCTGGCCAACTATCTCCGTGAAAACGGCATTATTCCGGAAAAATGCGATCTCAACGACATCCTCTTCCTCATGACCCCTGCGGAAAGCGAAACAAAGATGAACGACCTGGTAGCAAAGCTCATCCGTTTCGAACAGCTCATCGACCAGGATGCGCCCATGTCTGAAGTGCTCCCCTCCATTTATAACGCTTACGAAGAAAAATACAGAGGCTACACCATCCGCCGCCTCTGCCAGGAAATGCATGATTTCTACAAAGACCGCAAGGTTTCCACCCTGCAGAAGGAACTGTTCCTGAAGGACTATTTCCCGGAATACGTGATGAATCCCCAGGAAGCGCAGTATGAATTCATGAGAGCCCATGGCGAACTGGTGGACCTGGCTGATGCAGAAGGCCGCACCGCCCTGGAAGGCGCTCTCCCCTATCCGCCAGGAGTACTCTGCGTACATCCCGGTGAAAAGTGGTCCAAAACCGCTGTCACCTATTTCCTGGACCTGGTGGAAGGCATCAACCAGCTGCCCGGCTTTGCTCCTGAAATCCAGGGCGTTTATGTACAGCCCGGCGCTGATGGAAAGAAACATGCCTATGGCTATGTGCTGAAAAAGGAATTTGAAAAGAAATAAACTCATAGGGAAGCGGGGAAACAGAGTTTCCCCATCCTTCCTTATCAAAGGAGATCAACATGAGTAAAGCAAACAAAATGAGCGTTTTCCAGCTCACCATCCTGACAGCCGTCAATATGATGGGTTCCGGCATTATCATGCTGCCGTCCAAACTGGCTCAGGTGGGCGCCCTGTCCATCGTTTCCTGGCTGGTAACGGCCGTGGGATCCATGGCTCTGGCCTATGTATTTGCCAAGTGCGGCATGTACAGTAAAAAAGGCGGCGGCATGGGCGGCTATGCTGAATATTCCTTCGGCAAGGCCGGCAATTTCCTTGCCAACTACACCTATGGGGTGTCCCTGATTTTTGCGAACACCGCCATTGCCATTTCCGCCGTAGGCTATGCCCTGGGTTTCCTGGATACGACTCTGGACCCGGTCATGACCTGCGCTGCCACTATCTTCACCCTCTGGCTGGCTACCGTTCTTAACTTCGGCGGTGCCAAGTATACCGGCCAGGTTTCCTCCATCACCGTATGGGGCGTTATCATTCCCTGCATCGGCCTCGCTTTCGTAGGCTGGTTCTGGTTCTCCCCCTCCATGTACACCGCTAACTGGAATGTCCATGACCTGGGCTTCGGTGAAGCAGCACTGAACGCCATCACCATGACCCTGTGGGCTTTCCTGGGTATGGAATCGGCCTGCGCCAATGCGGACGCCGTGGATAATCCGGAAAAGAACGTGCCGAAAGCCGTTCTCGGCGGCACCCTGCTGGCAGCAGCCTGCTACATCGTTTCCACCAACATTATCTTCGGTATCGTTCCTGCTGACGTTCTCGTCTCCAGCTCCGCTCCCTTCGGTCTCGTATTCTCCCAGATGTTTGGCGGCACCGTAGGCAAGATCATCATGGGCCTCATGGTTCTCTCCTGCTTCGGTTCCCTCCTGGGCTGGCAGTTCACCATTGCCAACGTATTCAAGGCAGGCAGCGATGAAGGATACTTCCCGGCCTTCCTGAAGAAAGTGACTTCCCACGGCGCTCCAATCGCCGGCATGGTGGCCATCACCATCATTCAGTCCCTCTTCTCCCTCATGACCATCAGCCCCTCCCTGAACGAACAGTTTGAGACCCTGGTCAACCTGGCAGTCATTACCAACATCATGCCTTACCTGCTCTGCATGGCTTCCGTGGTAGTCATCATGAAAGCCGTAGACCATGTGGGCAGCGAACTGAAAACCACGAAACTCATCGCTTTCATTGCTTCCCTCTACAGCCTTTACGCCTGCTACGCCTCGGGCTTTGAAGCCATGACCTACGGCGCCATCGTCACCGTATTCGGCTGGACCCTCTACGGTTTCGTATCCGACCGCTTCGACCTGAAAAAGGCCAAAGCCGACAACGAAGCCATGGCTTCCGGCAAAGCTCCCGCTGACGCTGTTCCTGCAGCTGCAGAAAAATAAAATATGGCCTGTCTGGGGCAGAACAGGCCATACCATATAACATCCTCTACAACAGAAAACCACCGTCCTCTTTGAGGGCGGTGGTTTTCTATGGACAAGCCCCTATGGGGCTTGAGGGTTGACGGCCCTTCGGGCCGAAGGTTCTTAAGGGGCTTAAGTTTGACACGGCCTACGGCCGTGAGGGTTGTGGTGGGCGCCTCTAAATTATAAAAGGCGCCAAATTATATGATAAAAACCATATAACCGCCCTGGCGGGTGAGGGAATGCACACCGACTTCACTGGATGGCGTCTCACTGGATTCGAGGGTCCCGGAGCTCCCCTATGAATCCAGTTCCTTTGCCACCCGGGCGGGGGGTCTTTACTCTCCGCTATGTGTTGAGCTGCTTAAGTTAGCAGTAATGCAAGCGCAGAGCAGACTTCCCCCACCGGGGGAAGTACCGCCGCAGGCGGGGATAGGGGTGCATTTCCTCGCGCCCCAGGCGCGGTTGTATGGTTTCCACTGCAGAATGCCTATCATAACGTATGACCCAGAAAGGTAAATCCGTAACGCTGACTTTATACTCATCGCCCGAAGGGCGTTATCACTGGGGAGGCGGGTGCCCTTATGGACAGCCCTTTGGGGCGTGAAGGTTCGGCGCCTTTGGTGCCCGGGTTCAGAGGGTTCAGAGAGTTCTGCCTGCCTTTGGCAGGCGGGTTCAAAGGGTGGTGGTATCGCCCTGCGGGCGATGAGTTTTATAGCCCGCTTGGCGGGCACCGGCCTCCATTGGAGGCCTCCCCCCTCCACCACTTCGTGGTCCCCCTCCCCCCGCAAGCGGTGGGAGGCAAGGCTTAAGGGCGCAGTCCTCTCCTCCATGTTACCTGCCCACCCCCCTTCCGGGGGTGGGTGGCGAGCGCAGCGAGACGGAAGGGGGCGGTCCTGCCGAGCTGAGGGCGGACAGCTGACAGCGGTCTCGCTCGATGCCATTTTCCTATGTCTCAGCCATGTTTATAGTCTTTTTCATATTCCTTTTTCAGCACATAGCCTTTGGCTTTTCCATGGCCGGTGCTGTCTTTTTCCAGGTACACGCCCTGCAGTTCCGGGGCGAAGCCCGGGAGGATATCGGCGGTTTCTGCGAAGTCCAGGAAGTAGTCTAAAGCGATGCGGGTCCATCTTTCTCCGGGCTGCACGCAGGTAACGCCCGGCGGGTAGGGCACAGCGGCCTGGAGCGCCACTCTGCCTTCTGCCTCGTCCAGAGGAATCAGTTCTCCCTGACCTCTCACCAGGGCCCAGTTGGCTTTCTGGGGGCTCATGAAATATTCGGGGAAGTAGGCTTTCAGGAACATTTTCTTCTGCAGTACGTTGATTTTCCTTGCTTTGTAAAAGTCATGGAGTTCCTGGCAGAGCTGCCGGATGGTGTATCGTTCGTAGCGGGACTGATATTTCCTGTATACCGTAGGAAGTACCATTTCCATGGGGGAATCGTTGTCTATATGGGCTTCAAACCGGATGAGCTTAGTAATCAGGTTATCCAGCTTTGTTTTCGATTCTGCCGGCGTCATGAGGAAGAGAATATCGTTGAGGTCGCACTTTTCGGGAATAATCTGGCAGTCCCGGAGATAATCGGCCAGAATGACGGCAGGAATGCCGAAGTCTTCGTATTCCCCGGTTTCCATATGAATGCCCGGTGTCATGAGCTGCAGTTTCAGAGGATCTATGAAATACTGGCCCTTGGCGTAGCCCTGGAAGGAGTGCCATTTGCCGCCCGGCTCGAAGGCGAAGTAGGCAATATCCTCCGCCATTTGTTCCGTATCCCCTTCTTCCCATTTCTTCCCATGGACCACAGGGGGCACAATGGGACGAAGGTAGCGGCAGTGGCGGAGCACTTTTTTCCGGGCTTCAATGGCATTGATAATGCATTCATGCCACAGCATTTTCCCTGCATCGCCTTCCTGCATTTTGGCATTCATGTCCAGGGAAGCAAAAATCTGGTAGTTCGGGGAGGTGGATGAATTTACCATGAAGGCATTATTAAAAATCTTATGAGGCACATACCGCGCCTGTCCCTTGATGTGGGAGTCTTTTTTCAGAATCTGGGAAGCCTGGGAGAAACCGGCCTGCTGCTTATGAATGGACTGGGTCACAATGATGCCGGGGTCGTCGGGCTTAAGGTCAAGGAGCAGGGGGCTGCAGTCCTTCATCATGGGGATGAACTGTTCATAGCCTACCCAGGCGGAATCGAAGACGATGTAGTCGCAGAGATGGCCGATTTTTTCCACCACCTGCCGGGCATTGTAAATGCAGCCGTCATAATTTCCCAGCTGGATTACCGCCGCCCGAAGGGGCCTGTCCATGCAGGCCCGCCGGGGATCTCTTTCTGCAATGAGCATGCGGATGTATTTTTCATTAAAGCAGTGGTCCAGCACGCCGCCGATGAGCCCGAAGGGGTTTCTGGCGGTTTCCAGGTAGATGGGAATGGCACCGGCCTGAATCAGGGCGCCGTAGCCTACGGACTTATGGTTATTTCTTTCATAGAGCACCAGATCTCCCGGCGTGAGGAGGGCATTCATAACCACCTTGTTGGCACCGGATGTGCCGTTCAGAATGAAATAGGCTTTGTCTGCATTAAACACCCGGGCCGCATGTTTCTGGGCCGCCAGGGCTGCGCCTTCATGAATAAGAAGGTCCCCCATGGCTACGTCGGCGTTGCAGAGGTCGCCGCGGAAGGTATTTTCCCCATAGAAATCATAGAAAATACGGCCTGCAGGATGCTTTCTGAAATAGGCTCCTCCCTGGTGCCCGGGGCAGTCAAACTGGGCGTTTCCGCAGTCCACATAGTTCTTCAGCGTCTTAAAGAAGGGTGGCAGAAGGGAATCTTCGTAGGCAGAAGCGGCCTGTTCAATCTGCCGTTCAAAATAAGGCCGGGAAAGGGACCGGGTATCAATCATTCCGTACACATGGCCCAGGGTGTTATCCGTCCTTTCCTCATGGCCATGGACGATGAGGAAAAGGGGAATGTGAAAAGCCTTAACCCTTCTGTCATGGATGATGGATTCGTCTTCCACTGTCACCACCAGAGCGGCAATATCTGTAAAATCCGTTTTCTCTGCCGCTGCAGCCTCCCGTGTGGGAATAGGCGAAAACAGTTCCAGCGCCTTCTTCGTATATGCAACCTTTAAATGCTCCTGCATGGGAATTCCTCCTGTCCCCTACGTGAATTTATATAGTAAGTATATCAAATGGAAAGGAAGGTTCAAAGGGTTCAGAGGTCTACTGGCCGCAGGCAAAGAATGACGGCGCCCGATGAAAAGGAGTCTGCCGTCTGCCTCTCTCTATCCCCAATTCTCAAAATCTTACGTCCCCTTCCCTTTCCATTTCTCTTTCAACCGGTCCAGACCGGCGAAGACGAATTCTTTCAACAGGTCCGCTTCTTCCATTTTTTCTTTTCTGTCCCTTTTGGAAAGGCCGTACATAACAAGGCCCATCTGGCGATGGCCGGAAAGGAGGAAAATGAGGAAAGGCGAAAGGGCGGCCAGAAAGGCCCGGGGCACTCTGTCATCCCGGGCAGGAAGGCCCAGGTAGCTGGAAAGGATATCCAGCACCGGCGTCAGCTTTCGCCCGATATAGCTTTCCACAAACCTGGTGAATACGTCCGACGGGTTAATGAGTTCCCGTATGCTCACCTTTACCTGCCAGCTTTCGGAAAAGAGGGCTTCCTTCACATATAAATCCAGGAGCTTCATCAGTTTGTCCCGGGGCCCTATGTCCATATGGTAAATGGTTTCTATTTCCACCGGCGAAAGGACATAGTGGTATACCTCATCCAGCACCGCCTGATAGAGACCTTCCCGGCTGCCGAAGTGATAGTTCACAGCCGCCATATTGACCCCGGCCAGACGACAGATATCCTTGCTGGTGGTACGGTCATAGCCCTGGTCTGCTATCAGGCGGCCGGCGCACTGAATGAGCCGGGCTTTTGTTTCTGCGCCGTCTTCCCTTGTATTCTTTTTGATGGATTTCATACATTCACCTTCAATTCATATGATGCCGGAACAGGTACCCCGCAATGGTGAGGGTCACCAGGGATATGACGGCCAGGGGCACAAAATTCCAGGCCAGCTCTCCGAAGGTAAGGCCTTCCAGATAAATGCGCCGTATCAATTCCAGGGCAAAGCGCAGGGGATCCGCATAGGTCACAAGCTGCAGGAAAGGAGGCATATTCCTTACCGGCGTAATAATGCCGGAAAGAAGGGCCATAGGAATCATGAACACAATGACGTAGACCAGCACCTGCTGCATGTTTTTGGAAATAGAAGATACAATGAGCCCGCAGCCGGTAGAGCTTAAAAGGTAGAAGAAAAGGGCTGTATAGAAAGTCACAAGGGAGCCTGCAAAGGGCACGTTAAACCAGAAGTAGCTGATGCAGAGGAGAATGGTGCACTGGATAAATCCCACGATCATGGGAGGCACCGCCTTTCCCACAAGAATCACCACCGGAGAGACCGGCGCCACCAGAAGCTGCTCGAAGGTGCCTTCTTCCCTTTCCCGGGCCACCGAAAGGCCCGCCAGGAGAAAGACCTGGGCAAAGCTCAAAAGGCCGATAATACCGGGCAGAAAGAACCAGCGGGTAATCTGGTTCGGATTGAACCAAGTCCTGCTTTCTATGGTCACCGGGCTTTCCCTTCCGGCCCTTTCCAGATTGAACTGTCCCACAATATGGGCGGCATAGGCAGAAGAGAGGCCGGCGGTCATGGTATTTCTGCCATCCGTAATAATCTGGATATCCGCTTTTTCTCCCCCATCCAGTTTTCGCTGGAAATCGGCGGGAATGAACACCGCCATCACCGCATCGCCCCGGGTAATGATGGTTCCCATTTCATCGGGATTCTGCAGCGTGGCCACCCGATGGAAAAGTCTGGTGCCATCAAAGCGGGAAAGGAGGCGGGAGGAATCATAGCTCCTGCTTTCATCCACTGCCACATAGGGCGCGTCTTCCAGATTGTAATTGGCGGCATAGCCGAAAAGGAACCCCAGAATGATGACCGGCACCACCACGATGCGGCGGGTGGCGGGATCATTCCAGATGGCCATGATTTCCTTCACGCAGATTACCCGAAGCTGCTGGAGGAAGAGTCTGATGTCATCCATCATTCCACCTTCTTCCTGGTCATGCCGAAGGCAGCACTGACGAAAAACAGGGCATACAGCATAAGGAGCCCTCCCTCTTTCAGAAGAAGGCCTGTATCGGTGCCGGAGAGGAAGAGGGTCCTGATGGAAATAAGATAGTGGGAAAAGGGCAGCACTTCCCCTACAGCCTGTACGAATTCCGGCGTAGAGCGAAGGTCAAAAATGAAGCCCGACAGCACCAGGCAGGGCAGGAAGCTGATGAGCAGAGAAAACTGGCAGGCCAGGAACTGCCTTTTCGTAATGGCAGATATTACCAGCCCTATGCCCAGGGCCACCAGAAGATACACCATGGAAATCAGAATCAGTGCTATCAGGGACCCCTCCAGGGGTACTTCGAAGAGGAAGCGGGACAGCACCAGGCAGATGCCCATGCCCAGAAGGGCCACGCAGAAATAGGGCACCATTTTGGCCAGTACCAGCTCCATGGGCTTCACCGGCGTGACGAAGAGGGATTCAAAGGTACCCCGCTCCCATTCCCGGGCCATAACCACAGAGGTCAGCATGACCCCCACGATGGTCATAATGAGCATGATAAGACCGGGAATGAAGAACCAGGTACTGGAATTGGCATCGTTAAACCACATGCGGGAAACGATGGAAATCCCGCCTTTACCGGTGAGCCCTTCCTTTGCCATCCAGGCGGACAGGGAGCTTTCCACATAGGAGCCGGTGCTCATGGCCGTGGCCGTTTCCACACCGTCCATAATGACCTCAACCTTCGCCCGTCCTTCATAGAGGGAGGAAGTGAAATCGGGAGGAATATCTATAATGACATTTACGTCCCTGTCCAGAAGCTGCTTTTCCGCCTCTTTCATGCTTGTCACATAAACCGGTGAAAAGTAGTCGGACCCGTTCAGAAAGCTCACGGCATCCTGGGCTTTGGGCGATGCATCTTCCAGCACCACGGCGCAGGGTACGTTCTTCACATCCAGGGATATGCCGTAACCGATGATCAGGATAAGAATGATGGGGAGCACGATACCCAGAAGAAGAGAGCTGGAATCACGGATGAGCTGGAGAAATTCTTTGTAAATCAGCGCTTTCATGCGCCGGCAGAATCCTTCCATGGATTTTTCTCTCCTTTCTTCCTTGCTTCATCAACGATTTTAATAAAAATATCATCCATATCCGCCCGGGGTTCCTGCAGTTTTCTTCTGATTTCTGAAGGACTTCCGATGGCCAGCAGCTGGCCGTTATCCTGAATCATGAAACGGTCGCAGTACTCCGCCTCTTCCATGAAATGGGTGGTAATGATAATGGTGGTCCCCCGGGCGGCCAGGGTGGTAATCTGCCGCCAGAAATTCCGTCTTGCCAGGGGGTCGATGCCGGAGGTAGGCTCATCGAGAAACAGGATTTTCGGCTCATGAATAAGGGCGCAGGCCATGGAAAGCCGCTGCTTGTAGCCGCCGGGGAGATCTCCCGCCTTCATGTCCAGCCGGTTTTCCAGATGAAATTCCTTCACCACTTCCCTGATTCGTTCCTTCTTCTTTGCCGGTGCCAGTCCATAGAGGCCGCCGAAGAAATTCAGATTTTCCAGCACTGTCATGTGGCTGTAAAGAGAAAATTTCTGAGCCACATAGCCTATGTTGGCCCTGGCCCTGGTTCTGGCCTTTCTCAAATCCACCCCTGCCACCGAAAGGAAACCGCTGGTTTCCGGCAGAAGGCCGCAGAGCATTTTGAAAGTGGTGGTCTTCCCAGCGCCGTTAGGCCCCAGCAGGCCGAAAATTTCTCCTTTATGCACCTCAAAGGACGTATTGGCTACCGCTGTGAAATCGCCAAACTTCTTCACCAGATTTTTCACCCGGATATTGACCTCTTCCGAAGGCCGGCCGCCTTCATCCAGAGCTCTTTCGCTGTCCGGCGAAGATTTCAGTACCGACGGCTCCGCTTTCCTTAGAAGAATCATAAAGCCATCCTCCAGACGGGGTTCATCGGCTTCCGCCTTAAGACCTCCGGCTTCCAGACAGGGAATTACCATGCCCTGCTTTCGGGCAATGAAATGGACCTCCCCGCCCCGGGGCACCGCGTCCACCACATGGTCATCATCGTCCAGTAAATGGGCCTGGAGAATCCGGGTAGGCATCCCGGCCTCCGGCATGACCCGGTAGGTACGTCCCCTGGCCAGGTTCCGCAGATCCTCCGGCGTGCCGTCAGCCAGGATACGGCCCTTGTTCAGCACAAACACATGACGGCACATTTCCGCTTCATTCATGTAGGCAGTGCTGACGAAAATAGAAAGATGCTCCTCCTTCACAAACTCCTTCAGAATGTCCCAGAGCTCCCGCCGGGACAGGGGATCCACCCCCACCGTAGGCTCATCCAGGAGAAGCAGGTCCGGCGAACGGACCAGGGTGCAGGCAAGGCCCAGCTTCTGCTTCATGCCGCCGGACAGCTTCCCCGCAAATCGGCCGGTGAACCGCTCCAGCCCCATCATTTCCAGAAGCTTTTGAAAGCGGGCAGGCCGCTTGTCCTTCGCAACGCCGTGCAGGTCAGCATAGAGATTCATATTCTCCGCCACCGTCAAATCCTCATAAAGTCCGAATTTCTGGGGCATGTAGGAAATGCGGCTCTGGATTTCCTGCGCATCTTTCACACTGTCAAGACCCAGTACGGAAAGACTGCCGGAGGAAGGCGCCATGAGGCCCGCAATGAGCCGCATGAGGGTAGTCTTTCCGGCGCCGTCAGGACCGATCACCGCCGTAAGCTCTCCCCTTTTCACGGAAAGGGACAGATGGTCCAGGGCAGGAAGGACGCCCCCTTTGATGGCAAATCCTTTATACAGGTCTTTGGCCCTGATTACAGAGTCTTCCAATGTCATCACCCTTTACAGTTCGATTTTTACCGTAGCCGGCATGCCCATGCGCAGTCTGTTTTCCGGATCTGTCACATACACCCGCACCTCATAGAGAAGGGCTGTGCGGAGTTCCGAGGTCTCCACATTTTTCGGCGTAAACTCAGCGGTGGAGGAAATATATCCGATCTGGCCCTTCACCGGATTTTTCGGATCGCTGTCCGTATACACCCGGGCGTCCATGCCTTCATGGATTTTGCCCAGGTCCCCTTCCTTCACATACACCCGTACCCATTTCTTCGTATTCAGGGACATGCGGAACACCGGCTTCTGGGGAGAAGCCATATCCCCCACTTCCATAAGACGGGACCGGATGACGCCGTCCTGGGGCGCAGTCAGTTCCGACTGGGACAAGGTATACTCTTCCTGCTTCAGCGTATTCTTAAGCGCATCCAGCTGGGCTTCCCCGGCCGCCACATCTTCGCTTCTGGGGCCGGCCACAGCCAGATTCTGTGCTTCCTCTGCCTCGTTCACCTTTGCCTCGGCCACCTGAAGCTTTGTCCTGGCATCTTCAAGGACCTGGCGGCTTACGGACTTGCCGCCGGAAGCCTGGAAAGCATCCTGTTTTCTCTGGTAATCAGAAGTCAGGAAATCCTTTTCTGCCCGGGCTTCCCGGACCTTAGCTTCAGCGCTCCGCAGATCTTCTTCCCTGGTGCCGTTATGGAGCTTATCCACCACCGCCTGCTGGGCATCGATCTGGGAACGGGTAATGTCCATGCGGTGCTCCAGATCCGCCGTGTCCAACTTCGCCAGCACCTGTCCCTTCTTCACCGCATCCCCTTCCTCCACAAGGATATCGGAAATACGGTCGCTGTTCTTAAAGGCCAGTGACACCTCCCGGAGATCTACATTGCCATAGAGCACCAGCTGATGCGCCGCCTCTTCCGCCGCTTTGCGGCTCCTGTACTCATAGCACCCAAAGCCCACGGCCAGTATAAGAAGAACTGCTATGAGGATAAAGGCTTTTTTATGCTCCCTGCATTTTTCAAACATACTATGCACCTCACATTTTTATATTAAACACGCCCTTCAAACACGCCCTTCGGGCGTGAGGGTTCAAAGCCCTATGGTAAGACTGCAAGTTAAGTTTTAATTAAAATCATCGCAT